>JACCDG011469731.1_pt1 | contig 23352 bp, 35 predicted proteins | sample 7442471 | NCBI WGS metagenome assembly JACCDG01 (sample SAMN15323444, study PRJNA562643) | freshwater metagenome | isolation source: river surface water | place: USA:Blue River Watershed | collected 2017-08-17 | reverse complement strand
GGGCGAGGGCGGCGGCGGGGGCGGCGTCGATGACGTCCTGGCCCTGATGGACCAGCTCGGCGTCACCCCGGAGGAGATCCTGGCCGCGTCCGAGGAGGCACACGGCGGCGGCGGTGGCGGCGGTGGCGGGGGTGACCCGCTCGCCGGTGCCGGCGGCGGCGGTGGCGGTGGCGGCGGTGAGCCCCCGCCCGAGAAGGCGGGGTCGGACCGGAAGGGCGCGGTCACGCTCCCGCCGGGCCTGACCAAGGCCGCCATGAAGTCGTACCTGGAGGAGCTGGTGTCCCGCTCCCGGGCACGCAAGTAACAGCCCGCCGCACCCACAACCCTCACGGAGGAGATCCGCCGATGTCGCAGCCCGCGACCCCACACCTGCTCGACGACGTGCTCAAGTTCGTCGAGGTCAGCTCGTTCGGCATGAAGCGGGCGATGGACGAGATCGACGTCCACCGCACCCAGCAGGTCAAGGCCGCAGCGCTCCAGCCCCCGCTGCTGGAGAAGCTGCTCGGCCTGGGCCTCGTCGGCCAGACCCAGAAGGCCGCGGCCGCGGCCATGCTCGGCTCGCACGCCGAGACGCTGAACCTGTTCGGCGCCCTGGTCGAGAAGTACGCCGCCCTCAAGACCGAGAAGGTGGCGAAGGACCACCTCGGCGGGGGCGTGGACCCGAAGCAGGCGGGGCTCGCCCCGTCGTCGCCGGAGAGCGACAGCACGACCTCGCCGTGGGTCGGCCGTCACACCGGCGAGAAGAAGGCGAGCGACCTCGCCATCCTGGCCGTGCTCGACACCCCACCGGGGCGCTAACCCGGAAAGGATTCCCCCGGCGGCCGCCCGGCCGCCGCATACCGATCAAGGAGGACGCAGACGATGGCTGCCCCGCGTCAGATGACCGCCAACACGCTGAACGCCCTGAAGGGGTGGCCTCAGCCGGCGGCCGTGGACTTCAACACCGAGTTCGCCGACGACCTCGCCGGGACGACCGTCCTGGCCGGCTCCGTCGTCCGGCTCAACAGCGCCGGCAAGTACGCCCTGGGCGTCGGGGCCGACGCCGTGATGCCGATGTTCCTGTTCCACAACTCGGACGACCCGGACGTCGTCAACGAGGGCGGCGACCCGGCGACCGAGAAGAGCGTCTGGATCGCGATCAGCCCGACCGGGCAGGCGATGGCCCTGGTGGCCATCGGCGCGTACGAGCTGGTCAGCACCCGCTACGTGTCGGCCAGCTACCCGCCGAACACCCACCTGACCTCGCCGAAGACCGGCGGCAACGCCGGCAAGCTGGTGGCGGGCACCCCGTACACGGACACGATCGTCGGGGTCGTGTCCCGCGGGGTGGTGGACAACGGGTACGGCTTCCAGGCCCTCGCCTTCTGGCCGTACTACCTGCCGCCCAGCCCGTAAGCCGTCCCCCTGGCCGGCCGGGTGACCCCGGCCGGCCGCCCCCTTGCCTCGCCAGGACCGGCCGCCTTCTGCCCGCGACATCCCCGGACGCCAAGGACGGCCGCTTACATACACGGAGGTTCCCCGCCGATGGCCGCGACGATGACCCAGGAGGAGGCGAAGCTCCTCAACGAGACGATCTTCGACAAGCTCTCCAGCCGCGACGCGGCCCTGGAGAAGCAGGCGATCGACGCCGTCAACGACTTCACCCGTGTGAAGATGCGTGAAGACGGCTTCTACCGGCGGATCATGCCGCCGATCCCGATCCAGAACGACCAGCTCGACCGGCAGGTGGACACCGACAAGCCGGTGAAGGTGGTGGACAAGGAGCCGGAGAGCCCCGCGGCGATCTCGATCCCGTTCGCCACGCTGCCGACCAACCTGTACATCCGCGGGCCTCGCTACCGCGTGATGTTCGACCGGATCGCCACGCCGCGGTTCACGAAGGACGTGGACGAGCTCCGCACCTGGGTGATGGACATCCGGCAGGTGCTCAGCGACAACGCGATCAAGGACATGCTGGCGGAGGAGGACGGCAAGTTCATCCGCGCGGTGAACACGGCGGTCGTCGGCGCCGGCCTCGTCGTCCCGACGTCGGGCGTGGTGCAGCACGAGGTCATCGCCGGCGGGATCACCCGCGAGACGCTCTGCGACTCGCTGAAGGTGATGCCCAACACTCCCAGCAACCTGGAGGTGCACTGCTGCCTCATCAACAACATCACGATCAAGGACGTGATGAAGTTCAGCCGGAACGAGATGGGCGGCGACCTGTCCCAGGACATCATGAAGCAGGGCTGGAGCCTGCAAGAGTTCCTGGGCTGCAAGTGGCTCATCACGATCAAGAAGGGGCTCGTGCCGACGAACCGGGTGTACCAGTTCGCCGACCCGAAGTTCATCGGCAAGAGCTACGTGCTGGAAGACACCACCATGTACATCCGCCGCGAGGCGTACATGCTGGAGTTCTTCGCGTACGAGACGCTCGGCGGGACGATCGGCCACACCAGCGGGCTGGCGGTTATCGACTTCCAGTAAGCTGACCCGCCGGCGGGGGATCGCCCACCCCCGCCGGCCCTTCCCTTACACCAGACGCCCAGTAGGAGTCCGCCGTGGCCGCCATCGGAGACAACAGCAACCGCCCGTTCCACGGCGGCCCCTACGTGGACCCGGCGCTCACGACCTCCGGCCCGATCTCGCAGTCGGCCGACGACCAGGGGGCGCTCGGCCGCACCGGCAACCTGCCGCAGCGGACCGACGTCTACGACGTAGCCGGCACCAACTTCGACCCCGGCGACCAGGGTGCCCCGAGCTACCCGCACGCTCCCAACTACAACAAGTACGGCCGCGACCCGTACGCCGTCGGGGGCATGGACGCCGAGGTCAACCCCGAGGCGTAACCCGCCCGGCCCAAATAACGTAATTGAGGAGCCCCCGACCGATGAGCGCCACCGCCACCCAGCCGCTCCTGCCCGACCCGCAGACGGCGTACGACCACCTGTTCCAGGGGGTCCACCAGAACGTGTTCTTCAACAAGCTGGCCGCCGCCGGCTACGGCTACGAGACGCCGGAACAGGCCACCCACCTGCTCAATCTGGCCGGGCACCTCCGCCGCGTCCAGGACGAGGAGCGGGTCAAGTCGGCCGGCGCCGCGACCGACCCGTACGCCGCCGCCCTCGCCCACCTGGAGGGGGCCGCGACCGCCGCCGGGTTCTCGGGCGTGAAGACCGCCGCCGCGCAGGAGCGGGACTGGGCCATCAAGCAGGCCGCCGCCGACCTGATGCAGTACCCGGAGCTGTACAACTCCGTCCTCGCCCTCAAGGCGGCGGACGCCGACGCGGCCGGCGGCCGCTAACCCTAACCCGGACCGGGACGGACCCCGCCCCGCTTCCCATACACGGAGGTAACCCCTCGTGCCTGTCGATACGACGTGCCTCTACACCACCGTCCGGAACACCTCCGGCGGGAAGAAGAAGTTCGGCTTCCTGCCGCCGCACGGCCGCGAGCTGGACGCGGACGAGGAGTTCACCGTCTTCGGGTCGATCCTGGAGGCGGTGGCGAACGCCAACGGCGACCGGGTGACCAGCCGCCGGCACATGCACGCCTTCGAGGCGGCGATCGAGCGCGGCGACCTGGAGATCCTCGCCACCCCGGCCCCGCTCCTGATCGACCAGACGACCGGGGCGACCAAGCAGCTCCGGCTGAACAACGGCACCCTCGGGACCGTGGACCCGTGCTGGACGCGGGAGTTCTCCGTAGACCTCGTCCCGTAAGGCGGCCGTCGCCCAGTCGCCCGATCGCCCCGCGGTTGTCCCCGCGGGGCGTCTTCGTTTATGCTCCCCGCATGGCCAAGCCGTGCGACCACGACTCGTACCAGATCTACCGGCGGCTCATCGACCCGCTCCGGGCGACGGCCCGGGGGCTGGGCTACACCCTGGCCGTCCACGGCACGCTGAAGCGGGACATCGACCTCGTGGCCGTCCCCTGGGCGGCCGAGGCGGTCGAGGCCCGCGTCCTGGCCGAGGCGCTCGCCGAGACGGCCCGGAAGTGGAACGGCGGCCTCGCCCACATGGCGGGGGTCGAGGCCGCCGACCCGTGGCACGTCGCCGGGTGCCCGACGCAGAAGCCGTTCGGCCGGCTGTGCTGGAGCTACCACCTCGGGGCCGGCCCGTACATCGACCTGTCCGTCGTGCCCCGGGAGTACGCCGGCGACTGGCTCTGCGGCTGCCAAACCCTCAACAGCCAGCCCCGGTGCTGGCACTGCAACGAACCACGTCCCCAGACCCCGCCGGGCTAAATTCGGGCCTCCCGCGGGGCATATTACTTGGGTCGGCGAACCTTATCCGCCGGCTCCCGTACCCCCGCATAAGAGGAGGTTTCCGTGCCCCGCGCCGTCGCCGTCCCGCTCGCCGTGATCGTCCTGCTGTTGGTAGCCGTCTACGCGATCGGCGAGATCAGCAATCTCCACAGCCAGAAGGCCGGCAAGGTTGCCCAGGCCGAGGCCGAAGGCCGGCAGGCCGCCCTGGACGGGCTGCCGCCCGAGTCGTGTCCGTACTCGCCGGGCCTGATCGCCGACGCCGAGGCGCACGCCGCCTGGAAACGGAGCTGGTCCGCCGGCTTCCGCGAAAAGGCCAAGACCCCGTCCCGCTAACCGGAGCCGGCCATGCCCGTCGAGTCGATCGCGTTGTGGTGGGCGATGGCGTCGCTGACCCTGGCCGCCGTCGCCCTGTTCGCCCTGGCCCTGGGCGGCCCGCCCGCCCCGTTCGAGTTCCGCGGCCGGCACCTCGTCCTGGTCCTGGCCGGGCCGCTCACGTTCGCCGCGGTCTACCTGTACTGCCTGGGCCGGCTGGCCGGCCTCGTCTGGGCCGCGGTCCGCCGCGGCTGGTAACAACCCCGAATAAGAGGGAAGCATGGACGAAGAATCGCCGACCACGGTCCAGACGTTCCACGCCGCCTGTGTGGCGGCCGCGGAGAGCGAGCCGACCACGGCCCGCGACCAGTGGTACGAGACGCTCGACCGGGTCGGCCGCCGGTTCGGCGTCGCCCCGCGGCTGATGATGCTGCACGCCGTCAAGCTGTTGCCGCGGATCACGGCGCCGGAGATCGTCGCCCACCCCGGCCTCGCCGTCGCCCACTGGCTCGTGCTGGCCGACCTGATCCCGGAGGCCGGCCCGTACCGGACGACCTGGACCATCCGGTGCGAGCAGATGCGGTTCACCCCGAAGATCCTGCGGTCGGAGCTGCAAGCCGGGCTGGCCGCCCTGGCCCGGGAGCAGGCGGCGGAGGCGGCCCGGTGAGGACCAAACGCGACCGCCTGCCGCCGGCCCCGGCGGCCGGCCGCCCGGCCCCGCGGCCGTCCCTGCTCACCCTCTCCGACCACCGGATGCTGGAACGGATCGCCCGGCTGCCGGGCGTCGGCCAGTTGGGCTGGGCGAAGGCGGCCCGCGGGATCGGCTACCTCGTGTCGCTGCACCGCCAGCGGGGCGGGGCCGGCGACGTGGACAAGGTCTGGCGGCTCGTCCGCCCGGCCGACCTGGAACCCGGCGGGGTGCTCGACCGGCACCTGAGCCTGGGCATCGAAACCATGCGGGCGTACGCCGGGCACGGCCCGACCGACCCCGACGTCTCCCTCCGCGACCTCTGGGTCGCGGTCCGGGGGAAACTCTGAACCCCGGTCCCGCCGCCGCCACCGCGGCGGGACCGTCCTCACGGTGGCGAGCTTCGAGGCCCCCATGACCGCGACCAAGACCGCGACCAAGACCGCCCAGCCCCGCGCCCGCCGGACCCCGAAGGACGCCGGCCCGGTCCTGCACGCCGCGTACACCACCCGTAGCGGGGCGGCGTTCGGCCCGTCCACGCTGCCCGACGCGCTGACCGGCTTCGTCCGCGACGCCGTCGCCGCGGCGAACGCCGCCGGGATGCCGTGGAACGACACCGCCCGGTTCGTCGGCCACGTGCGGCTGACCGTCGGCACGTACACGCCCTACACCCCCGGTCTCGCCCAGAAGCTGCTGGCCGAGGCGGACCGCGACGACTTCCGCTGCGGCGGCCAGTACGGCAACTCGTCCACCATGAACCACCGCAGCCTCGGTGTCGCAACGCTGCGGCTGTTCGCCGGCCGCACCTACTCCGCCGACACCATGTACGACGCCGACCTCGTGGACGCCGTGAAGCAGATGGTGGCGAGCCTCGCCGCCCCGGCGCCGCGGCGTGTCAACGGCATGGCGCGGTCGGCCGACTGGAAGTAACCCGCCCGCGTCCGAACCACGGCCCCGCCGCCGCCACCGCGGCGGGGCCGAAACCCCCGGTGGCGAGCTTCGAGCACAAGGACCGACCGATGGTTACCTCGCTGATGTCCCCGCCCTTCGTCTCCCCGTTCCCGATCGCCGGCACGACCCCGACGCTGGTCTCCGGCCTGAACGCCGCGATCGGCATCCTCGTCGGCCCGCCCCCGGCCCCCCAGCCGCGGCGGCCGCGGGTGCGGACGTTCGAGCTGCCGCAGGTGTCGCCGTCCGTCCTCTCCGCGACCGAGACCGGCTGGGTGTGCGACGCCCTGAGCGTCGTCGCCGCCGCCCGGCCGCGGGTGAGCTGGCAGACGGTCGCCCGGTTCCTCGGCTGGATGGAGCTGCAATACCAGTACGGCTGCGGCGGCGACACCGCCGCGATCGCCGCGGACGTGTGGGACAAGATGAAGATCAAGCTCCAGGTCTGCGGCGGCGACCAGGAGCAGTTCCTGCCGGCCGGGCTGGCGCTGATGAAGGAGTTCGCCGGCTTCGCGGCCGACGCCGAGGTCGAGCCGATCCTGCTGTGGCTCGCGCTGGCCGACGTGCTCACCAAGCCGGCCGGCGCCCCGCGGCAGACCACGGTGACGATCGCGGCCGAGTAGCCGTCCCCTCCAGGCCCGGCCGGGTCCGGCCGGGCCGCCCGCACGTTCCATCACCGGGAGGATTCCTCATGGCCGCCACAGCCGTGGCCGCCGGGCCGTTCAGCTACGCCGTCTACGACCACGCCACCCAGTCGATCGCCAGCAGCCGCCGGCCGAGCGATCTGGCGGCTGCATACCGCGACGCCGCCGTCATGATCGCCGACCTCACCGGCTGGTACGGGTCGAACGCCGCCTACCGGGTCAAGATCTTCGACGAGGGCACCGGGGCGGTGGTCTGGGAGGAGGAGCACTAACGGATGTCCCGCCGTGCCCCACGGGGCGAAAGGGGAGGACCGCTAGGCCGCCGGGGGCAGTTCCCGGCGGCGCTCAAGGTCGGCACGAGACGACCTCGGACGCCGGCGGGCCGCACCCGCCGGAGCAGGAGTACCGCTCATGGCCCGTGACGACGACGAGGACGACTTCGAGGCCCGCGACGAGGAGCACGAACACGCCAGCCCGTTCGCCGCGTTCCTGTCCCACATGTTCGGCGAAGCCGTACCGGGCATCGGCCCGAAGTTCGACGAGAAGGCGGAGCGGGCGGCCTTCGACGCGGCCCGGGAGACCGCCATCCGCGCCGCCCGGACGCTGATGGCGCCGAAGCGACAGACGAAGGACGTGTTCAGCCATCACCTGCGGCTGGGGCTGCTCCAGCCGTTCGCGGACAACCCGTTCGTGAGCTCCGAGGACGCCGGCGTCCTCGGCGACGCCCTCAACTCGCCGACCGGCGGCTACCGCGAGCCCGACCGGCCCGGCCGGACCGCCCGGCCGGAGGTGTGGGGCGACATCCTGCACGACGAGTGGTACGACCACATCGCCGAGCACGTCGCGTACCACCTGTGGCTGGGCCTGAAGGGCACGCCGGACGAGAAGGAGGGGATGCTGGAGGAGATCATCCCGGTCCTGGAGAAGTTCGGCAAGGCCGTCCTGGCCACCCACCGCCGGTACACCGCCCCGCCGGACGACAACGGCAATTCGCCCATCGGCGATGCCGGCAAGTGCGCCATCCGCCAGCTCAAGCCGCGGGTGATCGCGAAGGCCAAGGAGCTCAAGATCGGCCCGTTCGCGGAGGAGTCGGAGGGTGATCCCGGCCCGTAACCGGGGGACCGCTAGGGCCGCCGGCCCGGCCGGCGGCGCGCTCAAGGTCGGCATAACACGACCCACGGTCCGGCGTCCGACCACGCCGGTGCAGTCAGTCGGAGGTTTCCCGTGTTCGCATTCCTCAGCGCCCTCGCCCCCGCCGCCGCCGCCAACGCCGTCGCCAACGCCGGCGTCGGCGCGGTCATCGGCGGCGCCGCCCGGGTCGTCGCCGGCGCGGTCATCAGCAAGGTCGGGGCGGACATCGCCCGGCCGACCATCGAACGGCTCATCGCGGGCGCCGCGGCGTTGGCCCGCCGGTAACCCGCCCGTCCGCTCCGCCCGGCCCGCGGTGGGCCGGGCGCCCCTGTCTTCCCTGGAGGCTCAGCCCGTGGCCGCCCAACCGCTGCCCGCCGTGACGACGATCGTAACCCACCCGGGCGAGGCCCACCGCGACGACCTTATGGCCGTCGCGGTCCTGCTCGCCCACTTCCCCCGGGCCGCGGTGGTCCGCCGCGACCCGACCCCGGACGAGCTCGCCGACCCGACGGTCGCCGTCGTGGACGTCGGGCTCGCCCACGACCCGGACCGGATGACCTTCGACCACCACCAGTTCCCGCGGGACCACGAACCGGTCTGCGCCCTGACCCTGGTCCTCGACCGCCTCGGGCTGCTCGGCCACGCCCGGGCGGCCCTCCCGTGGCTGGGGCCGACGGAGGTGCTCGACTCGAAGGGGCCGGCCCCGTTCGCCCGGCTGCTGGGGATGCCGGCGGACCGGCTGCACCTCGCGTTCGGCCCGGTCGAGGGGTTCGTCCTCCGGGCGTTCGCCGGGCTGTCGGCCCTGGCCCCCGACGAGCCGCACCACGACCTGCTCCTCGCCCTCGGGCGGGACGTGGTCAACTACGTTACCCGGTTCGCCGCCCGGCAGGAGCTGTTGGCGGTGAAGGCGACGGTCCACCTCGTCCCGTGCGGCGGCGGGCGGAGCCTGGAGGTGGTGGACGCCGCCTTCATCCCGCCCGCCGACAACCCGGTGCTCGGGCTGGAGGCGTGGGTGAAGGCCAACTACCCGGCGGCCGCCGTCACCGTCACCCGGGACGACCGGGGCGACGGGCTGGCGGTGTTCCGCCGCAACGACCACCCGCGGATCGACTTCTCCGTCCTGGAGGGGACGGCGGGGTGCGTCTTCGCCCACAAGAACGGGTTCGTCGCCAAGCTGGCCGCCGGGGTGGACCCGTTGGCGGCCGTCGCCCGGGCGGTCCGGCCGGCCGTCCAGCCGGCCGCCTAGTCGTCCGCAGGGCGGGGCCGGTGCCCCAGCGGTCGGGTTCGACCCCCGACGCCCTGCCTCGGCCGCCCAACTTCGGGCGGCCGTTCCCGAGAGTGAGGAAGTGATGCGGAACGTGATCCTGACGGCGTTGGCGCTGGTGTTGTGGGCCGGCGGTCCGGCGGCGGCCCAGACGGCGACCTACGGCGACGTGAAGGGCCTGGACGACAAGGACGCGGCGAAGACGCTGGCCGAGGCGGCGCGGCTGCTGGCCGACGAGCGCAAGATCGACGCGGCGGTGGCCTGGGGCACGGCGGAGGGGTCGAAGCTGCTGTTCGAGGCCCAGTGGGCGCAGACGGTGGACAAGCGCTGGAACGACATCCCCGGCAAGGCGTACTGGAACGTCAAGCTGAGCCCCGAGCAGTACGGGACCGTCCTGGGTGACATGATCTGCGCCAAGCTGTACCGCGACGACGCCGACTCGTGGTACACCGGGGCCTGGAACCTCCTGTCCGCCTCCTACCTGATGTACAAGGCCGGCCAGGAGGAGTACGCCGCCGGCAACTACGCCAGCGCGTACACCTACTTCGACTACGCCGAGACCGGCTACCGGACGGCCGCCGGGTGGTACGCGACGGCCGGCCCGATCTACGACGTGGGCGGGGTGTACCTCTGGGACGCCCAGACCATCTTCAACCTCTACTGGGTGCCGTAACCGTAGCCGGCAACCTTAACCCCTAACCCGGAGTACTTCCCGTGGACACCGTCTTCGACCCGGCCGCCCCGACGGGCCGGCCGTCGCAGCCGCCCGACCCGCCGGTCACGCAAGACTGGTACGACTGGGACGAGTAGTCCGGTCGCCCGGCCGGCCCCCACGACGGGGGCCGGCTTTCCCCTAGCTTCGAGTCGAGGATGCCCATGACGTACGGTGACATCGTGACGCGGTTCTTCTACGAGGCGGTGCCGGCGATGGCCGTCTCGCCCGCCGTCAAGTTCGAGGCGGTCAGCAGTGCCGTGTTCGGGACCAAGCAGCTCCGGTACGGCCCGCTCCCGCCGGCCGAGGTCCAGGTGGCCGTCCGGGACGCGCTGCGGGACGGCGGCAAGGAGGTGAAGTTCTTCCTCCCCTGGGGGGTGACGAAGCAGACGCCCGGGGCGAAGCTCGACGTGCTGGAGTTCATGGCGCTGCGGCAGCTCGCCTGCCTCCGCGACACCCTGTCGCGGTACGACGTGACGGCGTGCTTCTTCTTCCGGCTGGACGACAACTCCGACCGCTGGCTGCTCGGCGAGGACCGCGTCCCGCAGATCGCGGAGTACGTGGACACCTTCACCAAGCTGGTCCAGGCCGTCCTGCCGCTGGACTCGTACCCCCGGCCGGAGTCGCGGTTCGCCAGCTACAGCAAGTTCAGCGAGGTGGCCGGCGAGCTGACCCCGATCTTCTACCGGGTCATCACGGGGGCGGCCGACGCGGGCACGCTGGCCGAGGTCGGCTGGAAGGGCGGCCTGCCGCAGGCGCAGCTCGACTACTACTACGCGGCGTACCGCCGGTTCTACCCCGGCCAGGACCACCAGTACATCGCCGCCAAGTACTTCGCCGCCGCCCTGACCCGGCACAAGCTGAACGCGACCGCCGCCCCCTCGGGGGCGCGGATCGACATCTCGTTCGCGAAGCCGGTGCCGGGCCACCCGCTCGCCGGCTCCCGCGTGTTCTACCGGACCATCCCGGAGCGGTTCACCCACCAGCACACCGCCCCGTGGACGGGGCAGGGCTACATGGCGGTGGGCGAGGACGGCGCGTGCGCCCCGCGGTTCGTTGACGACGAGGTGGCGGACCGGCTGGTCCCGCACACCGTGACGGTCGGCGAGGCGAAGGTCTACGCCCCGTACCTCGAAACGTAAGGAGCCGCCGTGTCCGAGGACAACACGTACGCCATCCCGCCCGACCAGCAGGTCGCCGGGGCGGGCGCCAAGCCGTTCGAGGCCAGCCACCTGCCGGGCACCACCCCGGCCCGGCGGCCGCAGGTCGCGAAGCGCAAGAAGGGCTCGTTCGCCCAGCAGAAGCCGAAGGGCAACCCGAAGAAGAACCGCGGCAAGAAGAAGAAGAAGACGTAGTCGGCCGGTGTCTCGCCCCGCCGCCCCACGACGGGGCGGCCTCACCCCGAGAAGGTTAGGGAAGCCATGTACGCCCTGTTCAACGAAGCCGAGTGGTGGGTCGTGTACGTCCGGGCCGAGGCCGACCCCATCGGGGCGGTTTACGGCGGCCGGGGGAGCACGGTTCACCGGGTGATCCGGGAGCACGCCGCCCACGCCGGCCCGCTCGTGGAGATGACCGCCAAGTCGTTCGCCGACGGGCACGACAGCCTCGTCGCCCGGGTCGAGATGGAGAATGCGCTGTACTCGCGGGCGGTCGCGTAACCCCAATCCGGAGTGCATATGTTCGCCAAGGTGTTCTGCGTCGTCCTCGGGCTCGGCATCGCCGGCGGCGCCGCGGTCGCCGTCGTCGGCGCCAACTCGCTGTGGGCCGTCGCCCCGTGCGGCGTGGCGGCCGGGCTGATGCTGGCGACGCTGCCCTGGTGGCCGGCGCCGGTCGAGTTGTAGGGCCGCCTAGCGGCCGGGGACCGGACTACCGCATAATGCGGGGGTCCGGACCCTTTTCTTTAGCCACGGAGGGCAGCGGTGCCGCTCAACGTCATCAGCTCGGAACTCCCCGCCATCGACGGCTGCACCCTGTTCGCCGCCGTGAAGGCGATCCTGGCCGACCAGGGGGTGCCGGCGATCGTCCGGCACACGGTCCGCACCCGCACCGGCCGCCCGGCCGACCTGTCGGAGCTGTTCCCGGCCGGGTCGAGCCTCGACTCCCAGGACGCGGGAAGCGGGACGGTCAAGGTCCGCATCAAGGAGGTGATCGGCGACACCCTGGACGCGACCAACAACCCGCTGTGGGAGCTGCCGGCGACGGTCGAGGACGCCCGCGAGGGGGTGATTCAGTTCCGGCTTCCCAAGGCGGTCGTCGAGTACGCCGGGATCTACCTCGTCAGCGTCGGGGTGCTCGACGCCGCACTGGTGCCGCAGATGGTGGACGCCGCCATCATGTCGGTCGAGCGGTCGCTGTGGGCCGAGAGCACGGAGGTCGTCCTCCAGCAGGCCGGCCCGCCGTCCCTGCTCGACATCCGGACGGTAATGATGGACCGCGACCCGGCCGACAACTCGCTCCTCGACCGGGTCGAGTTCTCGACCGAGCAGGTGCTGGAGGCGATCGTCCAGCCGATCCAGTACTTCAACGAGCAGCCGCCGCCGATCACCAAGTTCACCACCCGCACCTTCCCCTTCCAGGCGGCGTGGCAGGACGCGATCGTCGGCAACCTGCTGCTCGCGGCGGCCCACAACTTCCGCCGCAACCAGCTCGCCTACTCGGCCGGCGGGGTGTCGGTGGACGACAAGAACAAGGAGGGGCCGTACTTGGCCTACGGCAACCAGCTCCTCCAGTCGTTCAAGGACTGGACGCTCAACAAGAAGGTAGAGCTGAACGTGAAGGGGTTCATGGGGGTCATCGGCTCCCCGTTCAACCGCGGGATGTACAGCAACGGCATGTGGTAAACCGGGCCGCCGGGTAGCCGGCCGGACCCGGGAGTACGGCCGTGCGGCAGTTCACCGGCCGCACCGCGGCCGGTTCACCCAGTAAACCGGAGCGACAACGTGCCTGAGTCGTATTGGAGCTGGACCCCGTGCCACTTTTGCCGCTGCCGCATAAACCTGAGCGGCGGCACGCTGTTCGGCGGACTCTGGCGATACGTGCAGGAACGCGGCGGGATCTCCGGCGCGACCGTGGCCGTCTGCGCGGAGTGCATCCGGGCCGGCAAAGCGTAACACGGCCCGCCGCCGCCCGGAACCTAAATCCCGGGCGTTCCGGGGGCATAATACTTGGACGGGCCGGTCTTACCCCTGCCGGGGTTCTGACCGGCCCGGTCCGTTTACGAGAACCGCGACCAAGGAGACGACTTCGACGAGGATGTACCAATGCCACAGGAACTCACGGTTCCGGTGAGGCAGGCGGAGGCTCTCTCCGCCCGCCGCCTCAGCAGCCTTCGCGGCGGCTCCGAACGGGCCGCCTACCACGTCCAGCTCCGCAACCTCTGGAGCCTGCTGCTGTCCAACGTGACGCGGACGGCCCCCCGGCTGCGGAGCGAGGACGTGGCGGGGTTGATCGCCCCGGACGGGACGCCCACCCTGGCCCCCGGGTGGGACTTGCCGCTCGACGTGGTGTGGGGCACGGACCGGCCCGACAACGGCCGGCTGTTCGTGCTGTTCGCGGTGGAAGACGAAGAAACGCAGGAGAAGGGGGTCGTCGTCGTCTACGAGAGCCGCGGGCCGACGAACCTGCCGATCGGGGTCGCCCGGCTGGCCGGCACCGTACGGCTCGCCGGGGCCTCGCAGGCGGACACGGAGGACACCTTCCGCGGGCTGCTGCGGCTGTTCCGCGACGGCCGGGCGCCGTTCCGGCGGCTGGTCGCGGCGGACGACCGGTCCGCCACCCTGGAGCTGTCCACCCTGGCGCTCCAGTTCTCGAAGCAAGGCTTCGCGCCGAGTCCGGTGCGGGGCGTAAAACCTACTGACTAGGGAGACGGTCGCATGCTCAGCTTCATCGTCGGCGGGGTGAGTGTGGTCGCGGGCGCGGTCGCCACGGCGGGGGCCACGGCTTCCGTGTGGCGGGGCGTCGTCCGCGGCGCGGGTCGGCTGATGGAGGGCGACCCGATGGCCGCCGTGAAGGAGGTCGGCGGCGGGATCGTCGAGCCGGTGGCTATCGCCGGGACGCAGATCATGAACCTGGCGCACGACGTGGCGAACGTGGCGGTGTACGCCGGCGCCAGCGTGGCGGGCCTCCTGTCCCCGCAGGCGAAGTCGCTGGTCGAGCGGATCGGGTCGTTCGACAACACGGTGGCGGCCGTCATCCTGGCGTCCACCCTGCCGGAGCTGCCGGGCGGGCCGCCGGCCGAGGCCCCGCGGCCCGTCGCCGCGACGGCGTAACCGTACCGCCGAGGAGGAGTTGACGTGCCCACGGAGCCCGAGCCGCCGGCCGCCGCGGACCCGAAGACGCCGCGGCGGTGGAAACGGATGAACGTCTTCGGCGGCTTCTACTACTACGGCTGCTACTTCCCCAGCAGCGGAGTGAACGCCAGCGACGGCGGCAGCTTCGTCACGGGGGAGCCGACCGATGTCGAGTGGCTGGACGACCCGTCGCCGCAAGGAGCCAAAGATGTCCCCGCCGACTGACCCGATGGACCGCGGCCGGGAGGACAACCTCCGGTCCCGGATGTTCGACGCCAACTTCAACAGCGACCCGTACCGCCGGACCGTGGCGGGCCGCGACTACGATGCCGGCTGGCACGCCGGGCGGGCCATGCGGAACGCCGAGGAGCGTCGCAAGCTCGGCCTGGAGTAGCCCGCACCACGCTCGACCCGCAGGGGCCGGCGTGGTAAGCTCACCGTACCCCGATGGGGTGCGGTGGGCCTTTTTCTTAGCTATCGGCAGGACGCTGATGCTGCACGACTGCGACCCGAGCTGCCGCACGCCGTACGGGCCGACGCCGTTCGACCGGGTCGTCGTCAGCTACCTCATCAAGGGCGGCACCCGCGTGATGTGGGAGCTGGTCCCGACCTTCAACGACCCCGGCCCACTCTCCTTCCAGCTCCAGGTCGGCACCACCGCCAACCCGAACGCGGACGACTGGGCCGACGTCGGCCTGCCGGCCGAGGACGTGTACTTCGCCGTGGACGGCGAGCAGCGGGTCTTCGGCAAGACGAACTGGGCGTACTACCGGGTGCTCCTGACCACCGGCCGCGGGACGTACGCCTCCGACCCGGTCAACCTGTGGGGGACGATGAGCCGCCACGACTGGCGGCTCGCCCGGGAGATCACCCGCAAGGAGCTGGTCCACCACCGGGGGGCGAGCCAGCAGGGCTACCTGCTCAAGCGGCGGGTGACCGGCACCCGGTGCCGGCTGTGCCTCGACCACATGACGAAGGAGGTCCGCCGGCCGAGCTGCACGAGCTGCTACGGGACCGGGTTCGAGTGCGGGTACTACTACCCGATGGCCTGCGTCTGGGCGAACATGTCGCCCAAGACCCGGCACACCGAGCTCGACGGGGCCGGCCGCCGGGGGACGGTCAACGACATCGTCGTCAAGGCCCGGATGACGCTCGTGGACCTGATGGAGGAGGCCGACGTCTGGGTCAACAAGGTGACCGACGACCGGTACTACGTCCACGAGATCCAGCACGTCGCCGAGTGGCGGGGGGTGCCGCTCGTCGGGCAGGTGGAGTTGCGGCCGATCCCGTTCTCGTCGATCATCTACGACATCAGCGTACCGCAGCAGCTCGACTACGTGGGAGGGTTCTGATGCCGCACCTGCCCCGGGGGTTCGCCCCCACCTTCGGCGACCCGCCCGACGCCCCGGCGGCCCCGGCGGCCCGGGGGGAAACCGACAAGACCCCGCCCCGGCACCGGCTGGGGGTCGGCGTCCTGTCGCCGCGGACGCACACCGTTGACCCGGACGCGGTAGTCCGGGCGCTGTTCGGCAAGGAGGTCGAGACCGATGACAACACCGGGGAATTGGTGCCAGCCGGGTGAGCCCGACGGGCCGCCGCCGGCCCCCCGGCAGGTGATCCCGGACCTGATCTCCAACCTGTGCACGAAGGGCTGGCGGCCCATCATGCTCACCGGGCTGTTGCGCGACCTGCTGGTCACGCACTTCCAGCCCCGGCTGATCGAGGACGCCGACCTCCGCGACCTCATCTGGCGTGAAGACGCCGCCGAGACTAAGATCCTGATTGAGAGCGTGTACCGCTGGCGGGGCGACCTGACGGGGTTCCGGCCGGCGATCCTGCTCAAACGAAACGCCTACCGGAACTATCGCCTCGGCATCGGCGACCGGATCGGCGCAGACGGACGCGGGATGGTGAGCTACTCGACGTTCTGGGTCGGGAGCCACACCGTGTTCTGCCTCCACGAGTCGGGGGCGGGTGTTGAGATCCTTTCGACCGAGGTGCAGCGCGAACTCACGGAGTTCGCCCCCGAAGTCCGGAAGGCTCTGGGCCTGAAAAAATGGTCCGTCACTGAAGTGGGCGACATCGCCGAAGTGGAGGAGGCTCGCGAAAGTTTCGTCGTCCCGATCACCGTGGGCTGGGCCTACGAGCAGAACTGGACGCTGGAACAGGAGAGCCCCAAGCTGCGGCGGATAGCGCTCAACACGCTCCTCGACTGCACGTGAGCGTGGCTTAGGCCCCACCCCCAACGCACGGAGGCGTCTCGTGTCCACGTACGTACTGCCCCAGGCCCAGGTCTTCCAGGACTTCACGCTCGCCCCGACGGCGAACGCCAACCCGCTGCGGGCGTTCATCGCCGGGCCGCACGCCTACCTCCTCCGCTACTCGGACGACAACGAGCGGCCGAAGGGGCTGCTCGGCTACTACGACCCCCTGATCGAGAACAGCTACGAGTGGCCCGACCGGCCGGCCGGCGGCGTCGTGGACGACACGTACGTCAAGGTCTGGATCAAGGACGCGCTGCTCAAGTACTTCGAGGACTCGATCGGGTCGGGCGTCACGATCACGAAGGTGAACGGGTACAACAACCGCGTCCGGTCGGGGACGATCGGGTTCAAGACCAACGGCGTCTACGCCCGCGGGTCGCAGCTCTACGACCGCGACGTCGCCGTGGGCGACGTGGCGAAGGTCCGCGGGCTCGACGGCAGCGGCGACCCGGTCACCCTGTGGACGTACGTGAAGTCGATCGTCGGCGACGTCGTGGACAGCGAGGTCGGCGACGCCACGTACGACTCGGCCAACCCGGTCAACCCGCCCTCGACCCAGTCGGCCAGCTCCTCGGTCTCGAAGGTGGCCGGGCCGGACAACTGCGTCAGCGTGACCGCCAACCACTCGGCCTACGACGGCCTGCCGTCGGGCAAGATCACCGAGACGTACGACGTCCTCGTCACCGAGGGCTCGGTCAACGGCGACTACACCGTCGCCAAGGTCCGGGTCATCTCCGGGAGCGGGACCGACGACGTGCTGTCGGTGACCCCGAGCGCCGAGGGCGTCCCGACGGCGATCGGCACCCGCGGGCTGACGATCACGTTCAACGAGCTCGACACGAGCGGGTGCTCGCAGGACGCCGAGGACGCCGGCGTGTCGGCCGACGACCTGATCCCGGGCCAGCGGTGGCGGATCACCGTCAACGACGCCTTCAGCCCGGCGACGGCCGCCTCCGGCGGCGCGTACGACTCGGCCAACAACACCACCTACATCGTCGAGGTGACGAAGGGCGGGACGTGGGTCCAGGGGCCGCAGATCAGCGTCTCCACGACCAACGGGATCGACATCAGCGGGCCGACCGACGTGACCGCCTCGGGGGCCGCGGTGGACATCGGCACCCTGGGCGTCACCATCGCCTTCACCGGGGCCGGGCTCCGCAAGGGCGACCGGTACTACGTCGAGTGCGTCGGGACGCAGGAGGGGCCGATGCGGACCATCGTCCTCGGCCACAACATCTCGACCGACATCGCCGGCGGGAGCGAGGTGGACCTGACCCTGTTCATCCGCAAGCCGCTCCTCCAGGTGCCGAAGAACCGGACCGGGTCGGCCCCGCTGGTCAACTGGGAGACGTCGGACACGGAGCTGACCGTCAAGGAGGGCATCACCGCCTACGACGACTCCTGGACCGACGAGGGGGTGCCGCTGTCGCTGGAGGTGTTCAGCGAGACGTCGAAGCAGTACGGCCGGGTGTACGTCGAGTACCGGGCGTGGCTGTCCGACCTCTGCCACGAGGTCAACGCGGTCAGCGACGTGTCGGCCCTGGACGACGCGATCAGCGGCCCGCTCCACCCGGACAACCCGCTGAAGTGGGGCGTCTACCGCGCCCTGACCAACAGCAACGGGACCGAGGTGAAGTTCGCCTCCGTCTGCGACCCGACCGAGCTGACCGCCTGGGCGAACGTCCTGGAGCTGATCGTCGGCCGCGACGACGTCTACGGCCTCGTGCCGCTGACGAAGTGGGACAAGGCGCTCGACCTGTTCGTCGCCCACGCCAAGGCGATGAGCGCCCCCGAGCAGGGGCTGTGGCGGGTCGTGTGGCTGAACCTCTCGGGGGTGCCCGAGATCCCGGTCGTCCACGCCGGCTCGACCGTCCCGAACCACGTGGACGCGACCACCACCGACGGCGAGGTCGCCCTGGCGGTGATCGGCGACGACCCGGAGACGTCGGGCACGCAGTACACGATCCTGCGGTGCACGACGGCCAACGCGGACTTCCTCACCAACGACGTGCAGGCCGGGGACATCGTCCGCTGCCAGTACGTCGGCGACGGGTTCGGCAACTACTCGTACAGCGAGTACGTGGTGGACGAGGTGCAGGCGGAAGACCAGATCCGGCTGCTCACCGGCCCGGCCGGCCCCATCACCGTGGCCGCGAAGTTCGAGGTGTGGCGGAACCTGACCGCGACCGAGGAGGCGGCCGAGGTCGCCAAGCAGGCCGGGGCCTGGGGCGACCGCCGGGTCCGGGCCGTGTGGCCGGACCGGGTCGAGGACGGGGGCGACGTGTTCGAGGGCTACCACCTGTGCGCCACCCTCGCGGGGCTCACGAGCGGGGTCGTGCCGCACCAGGGGCTCACGAACCTGGAGATCACCGGCTACACGAACATGAACCGGACGCTCCAGAAGTTCAACCGGACGCAGCTCGACGCGATGGCCGTCGCCGGCGTCTGGATCGTCACCCAAGACCCGGTCGCCGGGGACATCTACACCCGGCACGCGGTCACCACGGCGGACTACGACGACCTCAACAAGCGGGAGGAGATGATTACCCGGAACGTGGACAGCATCTCGTTCCGGTTCAAGGACCACTTCAAGCCGTACATCGGGGTCACCAACGTCACGCCCTCGACGCTGGCGATCCTGAAGCTGGAGGCGAAGTCGCTGGTCCAGGTGCTGACCAGCACCAACCTCACGGTGAACCTGGGCGCCCAGCTCATCAGCGGCGACGTCACCAGCGTCCAGCAGCACATCACGCTGAAGGACAACGTGACCATGAACGTCACCCTGGAGGTGCCGTACGCCCTGAACGTGCTCGCCATCCGGCTGGTGATCTAACGTCGTCCGCGGCCGGCCCGGCACGTCGCCGGGCCGGTTTCCCCCGCCCGGGGCCGAAACGCCGTCGGAATGGAACCCGGCGGCTGACATGGAGGTTACCTCGTGAGCGTGTTCACCCGCAACCAGTACACCCTGACGGACAGCTTCTCGGCCGACTCGGCCATGCTGACGTTCAGCGGCGGCGTCTCGCCGGCGCTCGTCCAGAACATCAACTTCAACTACAGCCAGAACATCACCCGGCTGTACGAGGTCGGCGGCCCGGGGGCCGGCCAGAAGCAGCGGACCTACTACGTCGGCGGCCGCACCCAGGGGCAGGCCGGGATCGCCCGGGTGATCGGGCCGCGGACGTCGATGGCGGCCTTCTACCGCACCTACGGCGACGTGTGTGCGGCGAAGCGGAACTCGATCGAGATCGCGTTCGTGGCCGGGTGCGACGGCGGCGGGCTCGGCGCCTACACCCTGCTCGGCGTGGTCATCACCAACATCGGGTTCGCCGTGCAGGCGATGGACATGGTGTTCAACGAGAACAGCGGCCTACAGTTCGTGGACCTGGACTACCAGGGCGCGTAACCGCCGCGGCCGGCCAAATAACGTGATTAGGGGCGGCGGGACGGCCCGCCGCCCAAACGCACCTAACGGTGAGGGCCGGATGCACGACGAAACCGCCCAGGGGGCGTTCACCCCCGGGTTCGCTACGCCACGTCAGGACCGCCGGGTCGTGGACCTCGTCCTCGACTCCCTCGGCGACGGGTACAACCGGCGGGCCTACAAGACCCCGTCCGACGTCCTCCGCAACTTCATCCTCCAGCGCGGCGCCCTGGGGGGCGAGACCTACACCGCGTTCGGCACCGTCGTCTACACCTTCCCGGCCCTCGGCTGGTATCGGGTCCAGCTCACCGGCGGGGGCGGCACCGTCCCGTGCTGCAAGGTGTCGCACGCCGACACCGGCCCGCTCGGCGTCCGGACCGGCGGCACCCTGGCCCCGAACTCGACCGTCGTCGTGCTGAAGCCGGCCGACGTCGAGTGGGGGATCATCATCGGCGCCCTGCCCCCGCTCGTGTGCGACCCGCGGGTGCTGCTCCCCGGCTGGGTCCAGCAGGGCGGGCAGTCCGGGGTGAAGCGGGAGGCGGCCTACGCCGAAGTCCAGAAGATGCTGTTCAAGGGCGGCGGCGTCCAGGACTTCGGCGGGATGGCCCCGATCGACGGGACGGCCCTCGACAAGAACCTGTTCGCCGAGACGGGCGTCGGCTGGCACGTGGACCCGGCGATGGCCTTCCTCCGGGCCGGGGACGCCTGCGGGCTGTGGGTCACCCTGTTCGACCAGTACATGCGGCAGGCGGCCCTCAACCTCGACGTCGTCACCCCCGCCCACCACGTCGCCGCCCGGCAGGACGAGGGCGAGCTGCGGTTCGAGGAGCGGACCGCCCTCTACCCGTGGGAGCCGACCGGCGGGTACGCCCCGGCCCCGTTCGGCGAGGAGTGGGACGACAAGAAGGTCCAGTTCACCGAGCCGGTCGGCAAGGTGGACCTGCCGGCCGCCGAGCGGGACGTGCAGCCGTTCTTCCGGACCACCCGGTACGGCGGCTACCTCGGCCAGGGGTCGATGCGGCAGGTCGTCGCCCCGGCCCAGCAGGGCGGCCGCCGCCGGTTCGGCGACCGGACCACCGACGTCGGCCTGTTCCGCGAGTCGATCGCCGCCGACGGGTCGGCCATGTGGGAGTCGGCGAAGGGGCTGTTCCTCGTCAAGCACCCGCGGATCGTCGTCCCGAAGGAGATCCGCCCGCCCGAGCACGGCGACGGCGACGACGGGCGGGCCGGCAACTACAAGTTCTCCGGCCAGTTAGGCGGCGGGACCGGCCACCGGGTCGGGGACGTCGAGACCCCGGGCGACGCGGCGTCGATGCTCCGGGTGGCCGGGGTCATGGACATCCTTAGCCACCACTGGAACTGGAAGGCCCTCCACCCGTTCCACTACCACGAAGGCGACTACTACACCCCGCAGGAGACGGAGACCCCCGGATTCAGCCGGGTCACCGACCCGCTCAACTTCGCCCCGCTCGGGACGGGGTCGGTCATGCCCGACCCGGAGCCGCGGCCGCTCCGCATCGACCACCGGTACGAGGAGGTCGATTACTACCAACGGGTGTCCTTCCTCGCCTTCTTCGACGACGGGTCGGTGGCCCTCGGGAGCGGGTGCGGCGGGCAGCTCGCGTTCGCCAACGGGAACGTCACCATCGAAGCGCCGGGCGAGGTCCGCACCCGGTCCGGCACCCGGACCCTGCTCATGGGCCGCGAGGTCTACGTCCGCGCCCACGGGTCGGTGGACGTCACCTCGGCCACGAAGGAGGTCCGGGTCGCCGCCCACAAGAAGGTGCAGGTGCTCGGCAACAGCCTCCTGTTCCACTCGAAGGGGAACTCGAAGCAGTACGACTACCGGAACAAGATCGGCGAGGACGTGACGTCGGCCGGCATCCTGTTCAAGTCGAACACCGACTTCGTCGTCCTGGCCGACGACGTGTACGTCCGGTCGGGGATCGCGAAGGACGGCGGCGGCGGGTACGCGGCCGGCGGGGCCGGCGGCGGCGGGTCCGGGGGCGACATCGTCCTCGACGCCAAGAAGAAGGGCAAGGACGTCGTCCTCCGGGGCAAGAACGTCACCGTCCTGGCCGAAACGGCCCTCGCCGTCTGGCACGGCCCGCCCGAGGGGACGCCGACCCAGACCCACCAGTTCCGGAACACGATCGCCGAGCTGTCCACCCCGCTCCTCGTCCGCGGCCAGATCGTTGGCTGCGGCAAGAGCGGGCTGGTGATCGACGGGTCGATCGGGGCGACCGGGTCGATCGCGTGCGCGAAGTCGCTGGCCCACCGCAAGGGGCCGTTCGTCGGCACCGTCCCGGGCGGGTTCGCGGCCCAGCTCAAGCAGATCACCGACGCCGCCCGGCAGGCGGTCGAGCAGACGATCCAGATCGGCGAGGTCGTGGAGCGGCTCCAGGTCGCCCAGAAGTGGACGACCCCGACCTCGAAGCCGGGCAACGACGGGACCATCAAGGACATCGGGTTCAGCTTCCGCGACGACGAGGGGAAGCAGTACAAGGTGACCGACCTGAAGTTCTTCGAGGCCCGGTGGGAGGCTCTGGCCCGCCAGGGGGCCGCGTCCGGCGTCCGCCCGTGGGACGAGGAGCCGCTGTCCTACCAGGGGCGGCGGCTGCGGGCCTACCCGGGCGAGAAGGAGTGGACCGGCGGCGGGTTCTTCCAGGCCCCCGAGCCCACGATGTTCCAGCCCGCGGCCGGCGGCTCGGCGGCCCGGCCCGGGCCGTACGAGGCGGCCAGCCTGGGCGGCTGGGATCGCACCTCCCTGGCCGCCGGTGTTAAGATCGTGGACTAGACACGCCCGCGGCCGCCGGTCGCGTAACCAACCGCCTTGGGACCAAGGAGGGTCACACCCGTGGCCAAGTCCATTAAGCTGGGCGACGACCAGCCGACCGACGCCGAACTGCTCGCCCGCGTGACCGGCAAGAACCGGCCGCCCGCCCCCGGGTTCACCCCGCCCCGCCCCGCCGGCGTCTCGGGCAAGCCCCCGATCCCGAAGAACGTCCCGGTCTTCACCCCCGACCCGGCCGCCCTGACCGAGGTGGAGCGGCAGGCGCTCCAGACGATCGGCTGGAAGCCGGGCGAGGAGGTCACCGGCAACGTGACCGACCTCATCGCGGCCGTAAAGGCCGAGGCGGCCGCCGACACGGAAGCCGCGTACACGAAGCTGGCCGCGTCCGGCCAGCGGCCGCCGGCCTTCACCCCGGTGGACGCCGACACGCTCTCGCCCGAGCAGCAGGCCGAGGTCCGCCGGCAGATGGCGGAGACGATCGCGGCCGGCCGGCGGAACGCCGCCGCGAAGGCCGACCTGACGGCCGCGTCCGGCATGTCCGACGGCGTCCGGGCCGCCCTCCGGGTGGCCGAGGCGCCGCACGGGATCGAGGTCGAGGACGACCGCCCGGCCCGCCGCCGTCCCGCCCAACCGGACCCGACG
>JACCDG011990636.1_pt1 | contig 23393 bp, 21 predicted proteins | sample 7442471 | NCBI WGS metagenome assembly JACCDG01 (sample SAMN15323444, study PRJNA562643) | freshwater metagenome | isolation source: river surface water | place: USA:Blue River Watershed | collected 2017-08-17 | reverse complement strand
AGCGGTGATTAATCACCGCTTTTTTAGTACCCGATTATTGAGCTTTAGTTTTTACTTCCTCGACAAGCTTCGCGAGAAATTCAGTCTCATTCATCTGAAGCTTTTCTCCGCTTCGTGTTTCAATAGTGAGAATACCACTTGTTGACTCCTGATCTCCAATGACGATTGTGTATGGAATTCGCTGAGTCTTTGATTCACGGATGCGCTTACCCATAGAATCCTTTCCGTTATCAAGCTTCACGCGGATATCATTTTCAAGCAGCATACCGTTCAATTTCTGTGCAAATGCTTCATGTTCTTCACGGATTGGAACAATCGTAACCTGAGTAGGCGAGAGCCATGTAGGGAAGTTTCCAGCAACGTGCTCGATCATTGTAGACATGAATCGTTCGATCGATCCCATGATAGCTGCGTGGATCATAACAATCTGTTCTTTCTCTCCTTTTTCATTAGTACAGACAAGTCCGAAGTTCTTTGGCTGGTTGAAGTCGAGCTGGATTGTCGCAACCTGAAGCACGCGTCCGATAGAGTCGCGAGCAATGAAGTCGATCTTTGGTCCGTAGAATGCTGCTTCGCCAAGACCGTCCATCCAGGTTACGCCTTTTGCTTTCATAAGGTTTTCAAGCGCGCCTTCTGCTTTTGCCCATACTTCTGCTCCACCCAAATATTTTTCCATCTGAGATGGGTCATGTCGTGAGAAGCGAACCTGGAGCTTGAATCCAAAGGTATTGTAGAAAGTTTCGATAATATCCCAGATAGCCATTGCCTCTACCTCAATCTGATTCTCTCGGCAGAATACGTGCGCATCGTCCTGAGTAATTGAGATCACGCGTGAGAGTCCTGAAAGTTCACCTGATTGTTCATCACGGTATACCATTGTTGTTTCAGCGTAACGCTGCGGCATGTCTCGGTAGCTTCGTGGTTCGCTGTCGAAAATCTGCGTGTGGTGAGGGCAGTTCATTGGCTTCATCGCAAAAAGATGATCTTCACGAGTGTGGATCTTGAACAAGTCGTCAGCGTACTTTGCCCAGTGGCCTGAAGTTTCGTAGAGTTCTTTTTTTGTGATGTGGGGAATAGTAACTTTCTGGTAACCTTTTTTCTTGCGGAGTGACCAAACATAGTCGTTCAATGCCTCGCGGATGAAGGTACCTTTTGGTGTCCAAAGCGGAAGTCCTGGTCCGACGAGATCGGAGAAAACAAACAAGCCCATTTCCTTTCCAAGCTTTCGGTGGTCGCGCTTCTTTGCTTCTTCCTGTTGAGTGATGTATGCGGCGAGTGCGTCTTTTGATTCGAATGCCAATCCGTAAATACGAGTAAGCATCGGATTCTTCTCATCTCCGCGCCAGTAAGCACCGGCTACACGATCGAGCTTGAATGAGTCTGCTGAAATTTCAGTTGCTGGATGTTCAGAATGTCCTCCTCTACAGAGATCTTCAAAACCTCCGCATGAATACAAAGTAATTTTTTCTCCGCGGTCAGCGATCTCATTTATGAGTTCTGTCTTGTATGGATTTCCTGCAAAGAGAGCGAGCGCTTCATCTTTGGTGACTTCGCGGTGGGTGAATTCAGTCCACTTTGAAAGATTCTTTCGCATGGTTGTCTGGATTTTGCCGAGATCTGCATCGCCGATTTTTTCGGTTCCGAAATCCATATCGTAATAAAATCCGTTGTCGACTGCCGGCCCAAGCGTGAGCTGTACAGCAGGGTAGTGTGCCTGTACTGATTGGGCGAGTAAGTGTGCCAATGTGTGGCGGACTTTTGATAATTCTTCTGGGTTCATAGGTTCCATACTAGCATGCAGACTAAGGTTTTTAAAGGGATTTTGTATCATGAGAATGATTTGATTATATCTATAATATATGGTATAATATATGTACAAAATACATAAGATACTAATTGATCTTTGTAGGTTCTCGCATTCTTTTGTTGCTATTTACAGTTGTCTAAATGAGATGTAGTATGAAAAAAAATACTACGTATGGAATACATTAATACAATAATTGAATTTCTGCTCGAGGAGCAGTTTTTCTTGGGCTGCTTGGTTGCAGGACTGGTTGCAAGTTTTATCTTTTATATTTACATGAGGTGGTATCGAACAACGGTACTTACCCTCGGTGAAATTGCGCATAAGGATTTGCTCCCGATTGCCTGGGATGAAACACAAACACTTACATTACGCAGAAAAGTGCTGAAGATATATTCTACGCACCCTGACACCACACTTGAAGACCTGTATTACATCGGCTTTGAATTCCATGATTCTAAGCTTGAGAAAGACCCGCACGTGGCAAAAATTATTGCATGTGCTCGCCAGCGAGTAATAAGGAATAAAAACCACGTGTATATCGATAAGTAGTCCTTTAAATAGGAAATCAACCACATCAGTACTTTTAATACACATAAAGGAATCCAACAGGGTTCCTTTTTTTATTGCGTATAAGTATATCTTTGGTAGTATATCTTCATGCCACTATCAATCATCAATGCAAAGCCAAAGGACAATCCTGATGTGCTTATTATTACAGCGCCATACGACAAGACTGCTTCCTTCCACAAAGGAACGGCAGAAGGTCCGCAAAAAGTCGTCGACTGCTTGAACACGCAAATTGAATTTTTTGACCGACGATACAAAGTTGAGTCTCCGGAAAAGATTAAAGTAGCCCTTCAGGATATCAAAGGTCTCAAGACCATGAAGCCTGAAGCTGCTCATAAGGCCGTTGTAGCTGCTTGCAAGGCAAGCACGGCTCCTTTTACATTCCTCCTCGGCGGAGAGCACTCCATGTCATTTGGGGCTCTTAAGGCGCTTTCTGAGAAGCATGATCCAAAGGATGTGACTATTTTCCAGATCGATGCTCACTGCGACCTCCGAAAAGACGACAGTGATTACAATGACACTGATCCGACAGAATACGCTCACTCAGCAGTGATGCGCCGTGCTCATGAGATGGGTTACAGCCTCGTGCAAGTTGGTATCCGTGCGTTTTCAAAAGACGAACATGATTACTTCACTTCGAATAAGAATATTAAGACATTCCAGTGGGGAATTGAAAAAGTTCCAACCATTGCTGAAGTAGTAAAAGCAATCAAGACAAAGAAGGTGTACATTTCAATCGATGTGGATGGATTTGATCCTGCACATATGCCAGGTACTGGAACTCCGGTTCAAGGCGGACTTGAATGGTATTATGGCCTCAAGCTTCTTGAAGCAGTTATTGAGAATCGCCAGCTTGTGGGCGCAGATATTGTGGAAGTATCTCCGGTTAAAGAAGGCGTGCTCACTGAATACGGCGCCGCGCAGATTGTTTACAATATGATCAATACGTTTTATAAAGATCGATTGGTGAAGAAAGCAAAAAAGAAATAAGCGCATATTTGGTAAAATCCCCTTATTTTGTAAGGGGATTTTATATTGATTTTTGTTATTATATATGCTATAATATAGAAAATAAATTTGATTGGTTTTCCGAGGCGCTTTTCACGCAAAAGGATTCTGGGATAACCAATTAAATTTAAAAAACAGTGAAAACTACCTTAACAACCACCAAAAACGCTATCTTATTAGCAATCATCGCATTCGTAACAATTTTCTTCACCGCTTGTAATAATGAACAACCACAAGCAACAGTAAAAGTTGAACCCCAAACCGCAGCGGTTGAAGTTACCGCAAAAGAAGAAGTAGTAAAACAGCCTGAAATTCAAATTGACCTGTACAACCCCAATTTAGACTCTATATTTGCAACAGTTTCAACCGCAGAAGCAAAAGAACAGCTTTGGTTGAATGTTTCAAATATTGCTGAAAAAAATTGGCTGAGCCTATCTAATAAGTACGAAAAAAGATGGCTTGCCATCAGTGATAGCTTAGAGAAAATTTGGCTTAAAAAAAATGATGAAGCTTTGAAGCAATTTAAGCTGAACGATCCAGTTACATATCAACAATATTTGACTGCGCAAAACGGAAACTCAGAGCAGTGGCTTGCTTTTTCAGAAAAAAATACTTCGAAAGAATACAAGAAGTATCAGCAATTAAGTGGGCAAGCTTACTCTGAATACCAAAGAGGTAACGGTGCTGCGTATTCTGAATACCAAAGACAAAATGGGCAACTATATTCCCACTACCAAAGTATAAATGGAGCAGCATACTCGAAATATACAAGTAGTAATTAAAATAACGTTAGTATAAAATTTCAAATGGCTCTCAGAATATTCTGAGAGCCATTTTTTCTTTGCCTGATTTTATTTTGTGTACTGCGCAATCAATTTATTTGCTGCTTCCGGATTTGCTTTCGCTTCCATCAATGCATTAAGCATGAGCGGAACCACGATTGTTGCATCTGATTCAACAACGAACATTGGTGTGTCCTTTGTGAGCTTGTCCCAAGTAATCTTTTCGTTTGGAGTAGCACCTGAGTATGAACCGTATGAAGTAGTTGAGTCTGAGATCTGACAGAAGTAAGCCCATGGCTTTACGTCTTTAACCTCCATATCGTATTTGAGTGAAGGCACCACACAGATTGGGAAGTCACCAGCGATACCTCCTCCGATCTGGAAGAATCCAACACCAGCGCCTTCTGAGAGTTTCTGATAGTTGTCATAAAACTCTCCCATATATTCGATACCTGACTTTGCGATTGATGCAGAAGCTTCACCAGCTTTTACGTGAGCAGCAAAGATGTTTCCGAATGTTGAGTCTTCGTAGCCTGGAACAACGATAGGGAGCTTTGCTTCAGCTGCAGCGAGGAGCCAGCATTCTTCTGATTTTCCCTGATGATCTTTCTTGTCTACTGATTGGATGAGGTCATAGAAGTATTCATGCCAGAATTTTCGTGTACCATTCTTGGTAGCTTCCATCCATGTAGGAACGATCTGCTTTTCGACAACGCGGAATGCCTCATCTTCTGGGATTGAAGTGTCAGTGACGCGGCGCATGCGGTCTTCGAGGATTTTTGTATCGTCTTCCTTGGTGAAGTATCGGTAGTCAGGGAAGTCCTTGTAGTGATTGTGAGCAACCAATCGGAAGAGTGATTCTTCGAGGTTTGCGCCGGTTGATGAAATACCGTGGATCAATCCTGCGCGGATTGCTGGAGCGAGGACGATGCCGAGCTGTGCTGATGACATAGCACCGGCGATTGCCCAGAACATCTTGCCGCCTTTTTCCATGTGGCGCCAGTATGCGATAGTCGCATCTTTTGTTGCGCGTGCATTGAAGTTTTGGTAATGCTTGAGGATGAATTCAAGTGTTGGAAGTTGTGAGTTCATAATTGAAATAAATTAGTGCTAATAATTACCAACCGAAAGCTTTTCCTACATCGTCAGGAGTTTCGCGTTTGCGAACAACCATGATGTGTCCGTTCTGAGCAATGAGTTTGAGTGGAGATGAAAGCATGCAGTGATGTGAGGCAAGCGGATCCTGGTATGCTCCTGTGTCGAGAACTGCGATCATGAGCGGTTTAGTTGCTTCACTCGAATCAAAGTCCGGAAGCCGGAGTGCCCCGTCTGTTCCTTTGTAAATGTCATCAGAGTCGCAGCTTGATCCGCCGAGCCATACGTCTGTGAGATCTTCATCGCGGGCATTGTTTACTGGAACAACAGACCAGTTCTGCTTGATTGCCCAAGTGTCGAGGAGATCGTTCATGAATGAACCGTCGATGACATACCATTTCTTCGCATCGCTCTTCTTATAGGTAATTTTCTTGGTGTCGATAACTTTGTAGATAGTAACCTGAGCTGGCGCAACCATATAGCGGCCCCATTCGCAGATGATGTTTGGATGTGGCATTTCTCGCTTGTTTGCTTCTTTCTTTGCAAGCTCGAAAATGTTTTCCATGATTTTCTCGATGTTGTATCCCTTTTTACGTTCATAAGGGATTGGCATACCGCCACCGATATCAAGCGTATCGAGTGATGGATTCTTTTCTTTTAATTTGAAAAATACATCAAGCGCATACTTGATAGGACCGAGAATATCGTTTGCCTTGTTAATCTGTGAACCGACATGATAGTGGAGGATGCGCAGGTGTTTGAATTTTCCAATTTCCAAAAGTTCATCCGCTCGGAATCCAAAACGGTCGATAGGCTTGTTCCAGATTGAGTCTGCTTTAACGGGCATGTCGAGACGAATACCAACATCATAGCGTGAGTGTTGAAGCGCTGAGAGTTCATTCGGTCCTTCGATGATTGGCACGATACGGAGGCCTTTGTGCTGAAGTTCATCAATGAGCGACATGTATGCGGATGTTTTTGGTCCGTTGCAGAGGATGCGGATATTGGTATTGAAAGTTCCTTGTTCAAGCATTTTCTTGACCAAGTAGAGTTCGTTGTACGAAGCTGTTTCAATGTTCGCGCCTTCACCGATGAGTGCCATTACAACTTCTTTGTTTTGATTCACTTTCATCGGGTAGTGGTAAAAGAATTTTCCCTGGTATTTTAATTTCTTAATGAGGGAAGTGGTGAGATCAAGAAAATCCTCCACGCGTTCTTCAACGATGAACGGGAAAAAGATTTCGAGCGATGTGCCCATTTTTTCCGCTAAATAGCGGAGGTTGTATGTGTTGTTGCCTTCTTTGACAACCAAGTCTCCATCTTTGTTGTAGTCAAAGTATTGCGTATTGAATTCTTTGGCTCCGAGCTTCCACATTTTTTTGGAAGCGGCTGTTTTTTTACTCATTTCCGTTTATTCCTCCGAGGAGAATCAAGTGATAATACGAAGATAGTACCATACAATTCCTGTAGGGCAAACACTTTGCGGTCTAGGTAGTTTAGTGCTGAGATCACTATGGTTTTTGCGAGATGTTTTTCCCGTTTTTTTGTGCTACATTTACCATATTCATGGTAAACCTGATATCAGAAACTAAGAAGAAATCTCTGCTGGTGGGCTTGTATAAGCGGGTCAAAAACAGAGTTCGGTTTTTAGGGAGTAAGAAACGCCAGATCATAGCTGAGTTAAAGAAAAAATCCGATACCAATAAAATCGAAAAACTGCGCAAAGAATTACTGAGTTAAAATAATATGCCAACGCCCGAAAACACTTCTTCACATAATGAAGAAAAAAAGACACATCTCGAGTCCTCTGTAGAAAAGGAAGTAAACCTTGAGGCTTTTGTGGCTGAAAAAACTTCAGAGCTTCGTGCTTCCGTGGATGAATCAAAACTTTCAGAAACTCAATTTGAAAAGATTGATCTGCCAAGTGAAGATCTTGAGCAGGTAAAAGGAAGCCTTGGTGAAATTGAGAATTGCGAAAATAGCGCTCTGGTAGATTGGGAACAAACTTCCCAGGCTATTGATGCTTCAGATTACGAGGCAGTAAAGGAAAGCTGGCAAAAAGCCGCAATGGAACAATTTGGCGTAGCTGATTTTGATGTTGAATTGTTTAAGCGAACATTGTTCAATGATGAAGCGATGGAAAAAGCATTCAGCGAAGGGAAAGATTGGAATACGATTTTCAATAATATTGATGAATTCAAGATTGGAGAATCATACGACATGGCAACAAAATCATTTGAAGCCATGGATGAATTGGAAGCCATACAGCCAGGTTCTGTAAAAAAACTGAATGAAAACTTCGGCATCAAGAATTTTCAGCGATATCCAAAGGAAATACTTTTGAACCAGCTCGCTGTAATAGATCAGAATAAAGAGGTGGGTCTTTTGTTGTTTGCTACAGGTGACGAAATCGGCTCTTTTGATAACCAACAAGAATTGTGGACGAAAGTATTTCGTAATAAAAAAGAAGATTTGAATTTCAGGATTGTCGAATGCTCTTCATTAGATGCCATGGAACAACAATTGGCACGGGTACAACAGGATTTTCAAAAGAAAGTGTCTCTCACGGTTTTGTCTGCTCACAGTGAAGCCAGTGGATTTTATCTCGGCGAGGATCCAGCAGAAGGAAGTTTCGTTAAACAAGAAGATATTGGTACGCTGGCTCCTAGAATGAAAGAGCTTCTTTCTGATGATTCGCAGCTCATTGCTAATGCTTGCAGTTCAGGCGCCATGGATGGCTGGGTAAAAGATTTCTCCAAGGAAGCTCGAATAAAAGCAGTTGGCCCCGATCGTCCCGCGGCCATTGAAGATGTTGATTTCGTCGGGAAGGACATTGTTCCTAAGTATTATGATAATGATATTTACTCGAGCTATCACAATGGCTTTTTATTGAGTAAGCAGAAAAAAGACTAGAGGATCTTCACCCCATCAACCAAAACGCTTTTCTCCTCCTTTCGCACTGATACTTTTCCTTTGATTGCCACGATAGCATCAACGATGAGCTTGTCGCCAAACTGCTTAAAAACCTTCGGAAATACGACTGATTCTACGGCTCCGGTAAAGTCCGCAACGCGCATAAATGCCATACGTTCGTTGTTCTTGGTAATGACGACTTTTACTTCCTCAATAATGCCGCCAAATACGATTGCTGCATCCTTCTCGAGTTCTTCTTTAATTTTTTTGATAGTCACGCCGCTGTTTTCAATTTTTTCACGGTATTCATTGAGTGGATGTCCTGAAACGAAGAGGCCGAGCAGTTCTTTTTCCCAGATCAGCTTGTCGCGATCCAAAGCATTCGTACCTGACTTAAGCGTAAATGTCATTGCCATTACTTCCGGCATGTCGCCGAAAAGCGAGTCTTGGTTAGCAACCTTGCTTGCTTCTTTATTGTAGGCAAGCATATCCTCCATATTTCCGAGAAGGACACCACGGTCGCCGAATGAATCCATTGCACCGGATTTTATTAAAGCTTCCATTGATTTTTTATTGAGGTTTTTGTGCTTGATGCGATCGAGGAAATTTCCGATTGAGGTAAATTTACCGCCTGCTTTTCGTTCCGCGATGATGGCGTCCGCAATATCTGTTCCCAGGTTTTTGATTGTATAAAAGCCGAAGCGGATGACACCGGTTTTATCTTCTTTCTTGAGATTCTCGATAACAGTAAATCCTCCAAACGATTCATTGACGTTCGGCGGCAAAACTTCGATTCCCATCTTTTCACATTCATGGATGATTTCAGCGATTTTTTCTACATCACCAGATTCAGCAGTGAGAATAGCCGTCATGTATTCGACAGGGTAGTTGGCTTTCATGTATGCCGTCTGGTATGACACGCGGCCGTATGATGCAGCGTGCGCTTTGTTGAATCCGTAGGCGGCAAATGGTTCAATAAGCGCCCAGAGTTGCTGTGCTTTCTTTTCGGTTAATCCATTTGCTACGAAACCAGTGAGAAGTTTTTCTTTTTGTGCTTCCATTTCCGCTGGGATTTTTTTTCCCATGGCTTTTCGGAGCTTGTCGGCTTCGAGCCAGGTGTATCCTGCCAATTTGATGGCAATCATCATGACGTCATCTTGGTAGGTAATCACGCCGTATGATTGATCGAGAATATCTTTCATTCGTGGATCCAAATATCGAATGAGGGAATTGTCGTGTTTACGCTTGATGTATTCTGGAATCATTTCCATCGGACCTGGGCGGTAGAGTGCCACCATCGCATTGATGTCGTGAATCGTTGTCGGGCGGAGCTGTTTGAGGTATGCAGTCATACCGCCACCGTTCAATTGAAACAGTCCCATGGTTTCGCCACGTGCCAGCATGTGGAATGTTGAGATGTCGGCGATATCGATACGGTCAAGGTCAATATCAATGTTGCGCAACTGTTTTACCAGCGTTACCGCATCGGCAAGGATCGCCAAGTTTCGAATTCCAAGGAAGTCGAATTTCGGCAAGCCCACATCTTCGATGTAGTGCATATCGTATTGAGTAATGATTGCATCACCCTTTGGGTCGTATTGCGTCGGAGCAAATTCATACAATGGTTTTGGAGCGATCACCACGCCGGCTGCGTGAACGGAAACGTGACGAACACAGCCTTCCAGTTTCAGTGCAAGATCGATTATTTTCTTAGTGTCAGGTTCTTCCTTGTACGCTTTGGCAAATTCGGGAACCATCTCCATCGCATGCTTGATGGTCATCGGGAATCCTTGTGACCCCATTGGAATCATTGTTGAAAGTCGGTCGCCAATTGCGTACGGGAATCCAAGCGCGCGAGCAACGTCACGGACTGAACCTTTTGCCATCATAGTACCGAATGTTCCAATCTGGGCAACATGGTCTTCCCCATATTTTCGCTTCGCGTACTCAATCATTTCTCCACGTCGGTTATCGGCGTAGTCCATATCGATATCGGGAAGGGAAGGACGTTCAGGGTTCAGGAAACGTTCGAAGGGAAGTTTGTAAATAAGCGGATCTACGTTCGTAATACCGATCAAGAATGTCGTGAGCGATCCCGCAACCGATCCTCGAATGTTGGTGAGGATTCCATTTTCACGAGCGTACTTCAAAAGGTCTCCCACCACGAGGAAGTAGCCGGCGTATCCTTTTTGTTTGATGACAGAAAGTTCGTATTCCAGACGGTCAATGTATTCTTTTGTTTGATCGGTTTCGCGGAACGCGAAACCGGCATATGCGAGCTCGCGCAATTTCTCATCGGAAGTGATTCCTGGTGGTAATGGAAATTCTGGAAAGTACGCAACACCGAGCTCTATTTCATAATCTTCGCACAAGTCAGCCACAAGCATGGTGTTGCTGACAGACTCAGGAACATCTTTGAAATATTCGAGTGCAGTTTTTTCATCGATCAGTGAAAAGTCGTCTTTTGAAAATTCCAATCCTGCGCTGTTGTCGCTCTGCGTGTTGATAGCAAGCAGGGTATGGTGCGCTTCATGATCTTCCTGGCATGGATAGTGAGAGTCTTGGGTGGCTACTGTTGGAATGCCGTGCTTCTTTGCAATTTTCACGAGCGCATCGCGCAATTCTTTGTCTTTTTCGATTGAAGGGTGCGACTGGATTTCAATAAAGTAATTTTCTTTGCCGAATATGTCCTGTGACTCGCGGATAATCTCGTCGGCTTTCTCTAAATTCCCGCGGAGAATTGTCTGCGACAATTCTCCGCCCATGCATCCAGAAAGAGCGATGATTCCTTCATGGAATTCACGCAATATTTCTTTATCCATTCGTGGCTTGTAGTAGTAGCCCTCAAGATTGGCTTTAGTGACGAGTCGGATGAGATTTTTATATCCTTGTAAATTCTTCGCAAGAAGAATCATGTGATAGTAACGCTTGCCTCCATCAGTGTTCGCAGTTTTGTCTAAACGCGAGCCAGCAGTTACATATGCTTCAACGCCGATGATTGGCTTGATACCTTCCTTCTTGCAGATTTTATAGAATTCAATCGCGCCATACATGTTGCCATGGTCAGTGAGGGCAATGGCCGTCATATCGTTTTTCTTGGCGATCTTCACCATTTCTGGGAGCTTAGTCAGTCCGTCCAGTAGGGAATAGTGACTGTGAGTATGGAGATGGACGAACTTGGATGACATGCGTACAGCTTACAGGTTTTTGCTTCAAGCTTCAAGGCGCGAAAATAGAGTGGATTGCTGCTACTACATACGGTATACTTAACATATTATTAACAGTGATTTTTTAAGCACAGTAATCTTATGCAAAAAAGAGAGTTCACACTAGGCGCAATGGTTCTCGTATTAGGAATTATGATTCTCGTCGCGGTCTTGTCGTACTATCTCGGGCAAAAAAGTGTGCCAGTCACGGTTGCTCCGCAAAATGTAGAGCAAGGTCAGCAGGCAGGCAATACCAATAATGGAAATACTCCCGTTGTTGCAGGTACTCCGACAACCTCAGGTGAAAATATTCCAACATATCAAAACAAAGGGAAATTTATTGGCTACATAAAGGCTATCGATCCTCAGAATAATGGAGGAACCGCTCTAACTATTGATTACGTTCAATGGCTCCCATGTTCAGGTAATTCAACTGACTGCACGAATGGTTACAAAGTTGTAAATGCTAATCCTCAATTGCGTTTCTTCCCAATCGCTGCGAACGCATCAGTAACATTGCAGACATATAGCCATAACACGAGTGATGGTAATTTCAATTACAATCAGCCAGTGTCTCTCGCTACATTTGTAACTGCATACAATACTCCTACACCGCAATACAATGCTTCAAAATTGTTGTACTGGATTACACTCAGCAATGGTGTTGTGACAAATATCTCAGAACAATATCAGCCATAATTGCTCTATATTATAGAACGCGAAAAACAGCCCTAAAAGGGCTGTTTTTGTTTATGGAAATGGTATTGATTGCAGCAAAATTTTGGTATACTAAACATAGTGTTATTACGACAGACGCCAAAACATATCATCGGCATCGATGAAGTCGGACGAGGCCCGCTCGCGGGACCTGTTGCGGTGTGCGCGCTTATTTGGAAAGACAGAGAACTTGATCCTCCAGATCATGTAAAAGATTCAAAAAAACTTTCAGTCCAAAAAAGGGAAGAATGGTTTGTTGAAATTGAAAAGTGGCGTGAACAAGGAACGCTCGATTACGCGGTTTCGTACGTTTCCGCAGAAGACATCGACATTGTGGGGATTTCGAATGCTATTCAATGTGCCTTAGTGGAATCTTTGGCACGTCTTCAAGTTGGTCCCGATCACGTGCACGTTATGCTTGATGGCGGACTACATGCTCCTGAAGAATATTTTCACCAAGAGACCATCATAAAAGGGGACGAGAAAGAACCAGTTATCGCCCTTGCTTCAATCGCAGCAAAAGTCCTGCGTGACCAAATGATGGAAGAACTTTCCGATGTCCATCCTGAATATGGCTTTGAGAACCACAAAGGCTATGGAACTATCGAGCACTACAAAGCGATCAAGAAGCATGGCTTAACCCCATATCACCGAAGAAGCTTCCTGTCTAAGGTTATTTGACGAAAATACACATTATGGTAAGTTATATTTTAAGTATGGTTCACGAGTAACTATACGTTTTTTTACATCCAACAAAAAAATGAGAAGCTATGACGCACATTGACAGCAGCATCCCTATAGAAAGGGAAAATGAGACAGTAGTATTACTTAACAAAAAAAATGGAGCTGTACTCCATAAGAAGTACGAATTGAGCAAGGGCGCAATTTCGGTTAATTACCAAACTTCGCTAAAAAACCTACAAACTACAGATGATTTTGTTCGCGAATATCTTGATTCGCTTACAACAAATGACCAGGTAGAATTTATTTTAGGACAAATACCTCCAAAACAGGAATTTGATCTGTATTTTAATAAATTACTTACCAGTAATTTGAATGACCTATCTGGGCCAGCGGTTAAGGTTGATAGGGAATTTAAGAAAATCTACTCGGCTGCATACCAGGACAAAGGTATACGGACTGATTTTCCGAAACTGTATGAGATATTGTTAATTCTGAAACAGTTAGAAGGTTTGCTTAGTGAAGTTGACGCAGTTGCTTGCATGGATGAGATAATAACTCACCCAGATAAAGGTGATTGCTATCTGCTATTAACTGAAGGTGATAATAACAGTATTTCTGCCGACATGATTTCTGTTACCTATTTTTACGCAACAATAAGCCACTTTTGGTTTATTACAAAAATGACTGAAGTTTTTCAACAAGATGAGGTTACTGAACATAAAGAACAGACACCAAATCCTGATACTAAATTATAACTAGTATTCAGCTAAAATTTACCAAAGCCTCGAACAATGTATGTTCGGGGCTTTTTTCTTGCTTTTTTATATATATCTGGTATGATAGCCGCATATGGTAGTACGAATGAGACACACACGTGCGCATACGGCAAACCGCCGCTCGCACCATAAGGTTAAGGGCGCAGCTCTTTCTGTTGACTCCAAGACTGGATCAACTCACCTTCGTCACCGCGTAGACATGGCAACTGGCATGTACCGTGGCAAGAAAGTGATTGATGTAGTTGCGAAAGTTGAGAAGAAGCAGGCAAAAGCAAAGGCTAAATAAGCTTTTGCTTTTCGTTTTTAATTAACACCACACTAATTGTTCTTTTACTAATACTTAGTTCTTTATTGTTCTTTTATGGCAAATCGTCATCTATCACGTTCAGTTATTCTCCAAACCCTCTTCGAGTGGGATTTTAAAGGTAAGCCCGACACAGAAGTCGAGGAGATTTTGAAGCGCAACTCTGAGGAATTCGCTCCAGGTCTCGAAGACTTGCCATTCATGCAGACGCTCACGATGAACGTCATTCGCAAAAAGGATCTCGTTGATGAGATCATTGCAAAAGCTGCGCCAGAATGGCCGATCGACAAGATCAACGCCGTAGACCGAAATATTCTCCGCATGGGGCTCGCAGAGCTTCTCTTCGGCGATCATAACGAAGTTCCTCCAAAAGTTTCCATCAACGAAGCGATCGAACTCGCAAAAACTTTCGGCTCAGATTCGTCATCACGATTTATCAATGGCGTGCTTGGCGCTGTCTATAAAGAACTTGGCGAACCGGGCAAAGACCAGAAATCAAAGCGCCAGATGAAAGATGAGCCGGTGGATATTTCGAAGCTTCCGATTGAGGTAAAAGCTGGAGCGGTTGTGTATGCAATTGACGGCAGTGAAATTTACCTCGCTCTTGTGCATGATGTCTTCGGATACTGGACCCTCTCAAAGGGTGGTGCTGAAGAAGGTGAAACAAGCGAACAAGCAGCTATCCGCGAGATTAAAGAAGAAATGAATCTGGATATCCGCATTATTGAAAAATTGGGTGATGATGAATATCTCGCTTCACATCCGCAAAAAGGAAAGATCCGAAAACAAGTAGTCTTTTACCTTGCCGAATCGAGCTATACACCAGTTACACTTCATTCAGCTTCAGGTGGTTTAGACGACTGTAAGTGGTTTACATTGAAAGAGGTGACAAGCCTCCGCATGTATGATAGTGTGACCGCACTGATCGCCAAAGCTATTCCTATTATCACGGGAAAGCGTTAGGAGCTCAGTATTAGTAATCCCTTAATCAGGGATGAAGAAGTAAGAGTATTCACATAGTCTTCCTTCTCCATCCATCAATATTCATGATTGATTTCTCAGGTTTTGAAAAAAAAGTAGGCGTATCGTTTAAAGATAAAGAAATTCTCAAACAGGCTTTTATTCACCGTTCATTTATTAATGAAAATCCCGGCAGCAAGATGTCTCATAATGAGCGCTTGGAATTTTTGGGTGATGCAGTATTGGAACTCGTCGTTACTGATTACCTCTATCGCAAATATCAAAGCGCTCCGGAAGGGGAATTGACTGCATATCGTTCAGCGCTCGTAAACGCAGTGGTGCTTTCTGACACTGCATCCAATCTCGGCATGAACGAATATCTTTTGCTTTCGAAAGGTGAGAGCCGCGATGTGGGCAAAGCTCGCATGCATATTCTTGCAAACACTTTTGAATCATTTACCGGTGCGCTCTATCTCGATCAGGGATACGATGTCTGCGCAAAATTCATCGGCAATGCACTCTTCGGAAAGCTCGACGAAATTGTCAAAAAGAAATTGTGGCGCGATCCGAAAAGCTTGGTTCAGGAAAAGGCGCAGGAATTCGTACACGTTACTCCTGCATACAAAGTTACTTCTGAAAGCGGACCTGACCATGATAAGCATTTCACTATTGGTATTTATTTCGGCGATGAATTGATCGCGTCCGGAAAAGGCAAGTCAAAGCAGGAAGCAGAAACCAAAGCAGCTGAAGCTGCACTGGTAGCAAAAAACTGGCTCGATTAACAGCTAAATAGTTGGTTTATTTGCCTTTTCAATGCTAAAATAAGCCCATCATATGTTGATGCTCAAACGCCTCGAACTCTCCGGATTTAAATCCTTCGCCAAAAAAACGATGCTTGATTTTGATACGCCGGTAACGGCTATCGTCGGTCCGAACGGATCAGGAAAATCAAACGTAGTTGAGGCGATTCGTTTCGTACTCGGTGAACAATCAATCAAATCCCTCCGCGGAAAAGGAGGCGCTGACATGATCTTCAAAGGCTCCAAGGCATTGGCGTCTCTTTCTCGTGCGTCAGTCACGATTGTTTTCGACAACTCACGAAAAGTATTCTCACTGCCAAAGACAGGTGATAAAGCAATCAATCTCGACTTCGATGAAATTTCAATTTCCCGTGAAGTGTTTAGCGATGGTTCAAATACCTATAAATTGAATGGAACGGAAGTTCGTCTTAAAGACATTCTTGAACTTGTGGCATCAGTTAACATCGGTTCATCAGGACACCACATCATTTCTCAAGGTGAAGCTGACCGATTGCTTTCTGCGAATCCAAAAGACCGCCGTGGCATGATCGAAGATGCGCTCGGTCTTCGTGTATATCAGTACCGTCTCCGCGAAAGCGAACGTAAGCTCGACAAGACGCTTGCAAACATGAAAGAAGTGCAGTCACTTCGCCGCGAAATCGCTCCGCACATCGGCTTCCTAAAAAAGCAGGTTGAGAAAATTGAAAAGGCTCAGGAGCTTCGAACTGAAGTTGGGGGATTATATAAAGAATATTTCAGCAAGCAGTCAGCATTTATTGCAAAAGAGAAAGCAATTCAAGAAGAACGAACGAATGCACTTCATGCAAAAATTGCAGAAGCAGATGCAAATATCAAGAATCACGAATCCTCCCAGAATCAGGCTTCAACTGTCGACACAGGAACAAGCACAGAAGTTGCCCGCCTTCAGACAGAATATAGCAAGCACCTTACCGCCCAGGCAGAACTCACTCGCAAGCTCGGACGTGTTGAAGGTTCCATTTCATTGCTTGAGGAGCAGCTCCGTGCACCAGAAAAAGAACGATCACCGGAAGACATTGCTGTTTCGCTTCAGGAAGTCGAAGGCTTGTTTACTGAACTTGATCGTGAATTAGCAACAGTACTTTCACTACAGGACATACTTGAAATTCGAGATACTATAGTCCGCGTGCGAGAAACTTTTGAGCAATTTATTTATTATCGAAAGACAGACAAGAACCAGAGCCCGGTTGTCGATCGTTCCCATGTTGAAGCGCAGATAGACGCTCTTCGTCAGAGCATCCAGTCAGTTGAAAATGAAATCGCTGAAATTGATGTTGCAAAAATGGCGGTGCAGGAGCAAATCACTAAACTCCAGTCAGAAAAGAAATCAGACGAAAGCGTCATTCGCGATCAGGAACGTGCATACTATGAATTGAAAGCAAAGAAACAAGAACTCGAATCCGAACTTCGCATGATTGCTCTTGAACGAGAAAACCTTGCTCGCATCGAGGCTGAATTTGAAGATGAACTTAAGCAGGCAGGCATACTCGTCGGTCTTGAAGCTATTCGTTTCCAACCAAGCGAAGAAATTGCTGACCGTCATGCCCAAGATGAATTGAAACGAAAAATTGACCGCATCAAATATAAACTCGAAGATGCAGGAGCTCAGGGTGGAACTGAAGTTGTCAAAGAATTTGAAGAGACAGTCTCTCGAGATGAATTCTTGGCACGTGAACTCGGTGATATTGATCAGGCTGTTACTGAACTCCGCGCACTCATTAGCGACCTCAAACAAAAAATTGATACTGAATTTAAAACTGGCGTAGAAAAAATTAACAAAGAATTTACTAACTTCTTCTCACTCATGTTCGGCGGCGGACATGCATTCCTTTCGATCGTTGTTGAGCACAAGCGTCCTTCAAAAGGCGAGGATGAAGAAGCTGATGAAATTCCAGTTGCGAACGATGCTGATTTCGAATTCGAACGCGGTATTGAAATCAATGTTTCGCTTCCACACAAGAAAGTTAAAGACCTCCACATGCTTTCAGGAGGAGAGCGTTCACTTACTTCCATCGCTCTTCTCTTTGCAATGTCACAGGTAAATCCGCCACCATTCTTGGTACTCGATGAAACCGATGCTGCGCTCGATGAAGCAAACTCACGACGTTATGGCGACATGATTGAAAGCCTCTCTAAGTATTCTCAGCTCATCGTTGTTACGCATAACCGCGAAACAATGTCCCGAGCTCGAGTTCTCTACGGTGTCACGATCGGCGCCGATGGGGGATCGAAGCTGCTTTCAATCAAGTTTGACGAGGCAGTAAAGATCGCTAAATAGCCAAATAAATAGTCTAAAAGCCCCAGAAATGGGGCTTTTACAATATATTGACAAACTGTCAAGTGTTGTGCTATAATACTGGTGCTCTTTGAAAATAGGTTTTGTTCGAAATGAGGAACTCCCCGTACTCAGATGGGTTCTTGATTCCGGACAAAACCGGTTATAAACCACTAATTATGAAGAACAACATTCTTCTGCTTGCGCTATTCGCGCTGCTAACAACTGCCTTTGCGCAGAATTCTCTAACCTCTAAAACTGTGGGAACAGTAAAAACATCTGCAAGTGTGGTGACACTACAAACACCAAAGCATAAGTCGCCCGAAACCAAGGCGATGGAAACTATCGAACGCTCGAAATTTGAGAACACGCTGTTAGGTATTAATGACCCAAACAAAATTCAAATTGGTAATACACTGGCTTTCAGGCTTGAAAACGGTGGTATTGTTTACCATGATGTTACTGCGGGTGATAACCAATACAGCGTACTGGTAAAGTTTTTTACCGAACACCCAAATGATGAGCTGGCGGGAGTTTCATCTGAGCCAACTTCGCAGCCGCTGCAATCAAATGTGCAACCAAACTCGTTGCAAATTAAAAGATATCCTATTTTAGATTTCTGGGCTATGCCGCTTGGCGGAATACCGGTTATTGTATGGATGGCATTGTTGGTTATAGGTTCATTTTTTCTATATCAATTGTACAAAAAATGGCAAAGCGAAAAAGCTGCGCGTTTAGAGAAAGAAAGTATCGAAAATGATCCAACCCTTGCCGGACCTCCGGTATATGGTAATGGTATTGAAGATGCTAACGCGACTGAAGTAATGGTTAACGCAGTTAAGACTGTACACCCCGATTTAGCCCTTTTCCCGATTAAAATCCTGAAAATGGAGAAGGGAACAATTAATGCCACTGCCGCCGAAGTTTTTTTTGGTGGGAAGCTGAGCAAAAAAGGTATGGTTGTTAACAACGTTCGTGGTGTTCGCGCTACTGTTATTATCGGTGAAGAAGTAGAAGAGAAAATTGTATATGCCCTGCAGGCGTGTGGTAATCCGTTGAAAGACGGTAACTATGTAGCTGGCCAGCAAATACAGTTTACACCTGATACCTTAGGTGCCGAGATAGTACTGCCAGTACCGGTACAACCTACAGCAGAAATTGTTGTAGAGCCTACCAGCAGTACACAGATCCAGGCCCAGGGGCTTTTCAACGCTATTGAAGCACTGAAAGAGAGTGGGAACGGAAGCATACAGTACATAGTGCTGCCGAACGGTAAAACACACTTAAGTATCATATTTACCAGGCTGGCTTTGCCACCGCATGTACCAGCTGAAGCTGTGGAAGCTAAAAATTAGGTAGTTTTTTGAAGTAAAATGTAAAAGAGATCGGATTAAACCCCGGTCTCTTTTTTATTGACAAAATAGGTTATATAGTGTATAATATATAACAATATATACCTTGATAAATAAGGGTTTAACCAAAGCCAAGAGCGCGATGTGGGTGCGGAAAATCGCGAATTTTGCTTTGGTTAACCTAAAACAAAAACAAACCATATGAACAAAGTAATCCGTTACGCAGCCGTTTTCTCTATTGCAGTAATAATTGCAAGCGCACTTTATTTAATTAGTTTCGCTTTAATCCAAAAATCAAAAGGGAATGAAGTGAGGGCTTATCATCGTTTATATAAAATTGAAAACGGTGAGAAAAAATTCAACTACCTGGGAATTGTTTCTCCGGTGCAGGTTGAAGGAGTGAAGCTGGTAGATACTACACTATGGTATGACTTTAGTGTTCCATACCCAATTGCTCCAAAATTCAAAGTTATTGCCCCGAGTGATAACATTGAAGCTTTGATTGCGAAGCAGCTTGCAGACATGCTTGCTGATTCAATCGAGAAGATGAAGTACAACCTTATCCTGGACTACGACCGTCAGGCCTTGGCTGTGCGGGAAGCGCAGGGTATTGAAGCACCAAAGCTTCCTAAGCCGAGCTTAGAGTTATCTGCATACGGAACTGCTTCACCAGAGGCCGGTAAGAACGGCTTTATGGCAAGCATTCAACCGGGAGTGTTGGAACCAGAAAATGCTAACGTTGCACAAGCACGTGTAGAGCGTACAGTACCGTTGGTATTGGACAATCTAAAAATGCGTGGTTACGACAGCGTAACTGTAAAAAGCGTTACATCAGCTGAAGAGCAATTTTCAGAAACTGATATGGTGGATTCAACAACTGCTGTAGCGATGCTACCCAAGATGCGTTATGTTCGCATATTTGGTCCAGTAACGTTAAAGCAGGCACAGATAACACCAGCAATGGCGCCTATCGCATTTCCGATTGAGTTACTAAGCGTACTTGGATTACTTTCTCTATTTCTACTTTTGTGGAACAGGAAGAAAACTGTTGCACCGGTTGTAGAAGAAGAGGAAATGCAACAACTTCAGGTAATACACACACCCTACATTCCTAGTAAAAGACCCCACAGGTATGATTTTCTGTTAGTGTTATTGATTGCGATAGTTATTGCGATCATTGCACTTATAGTGCACTTCTGGAAATTCTTCCTGGGTCTGTTATTACTTTTTGTAGTTTACCAAATCTTGAATGCCGCTTATGCTTTCGTTAAAAAAAGCGTAGGGCCGGTAGTGTATTGGTTTATGAAACAAAGAGCGTACTGGGCAACTAAGCCCACAGCTTGCAAAGTAGTAGTTACAGCATTGGCGCTGTACGTTATACTGACACTTGTGTTAGTGGTAACCTACTTGTTAGGTATGTGGCACATTTGCTTTTAACTTACTTTAATTTTTTTCATCGCAGCCTTCTTAAAATAAAGAAGGCTGTTTTTTATTGTCCCAATTGCGGAGTTTGTGGCTGGAATTGAGGGGAGAACTTAACGATATATTTGTCGTACCGCTTGAATGATTTCGTGCGCGCATCATACGTAACCTGAAGAATCATTCCTTGCATGGTTGCAGCAGAGAAGTTTTGGTCGAAGATCAGGTTACCGAGGGAATAAGCGATCAGACCGCCACGATACGTTTCAATTTCCTGCGACACGTGCGGATGCGTTCCGATGATGAGATCGGCACCAGCGTCGATGGCTTTATGGGCAAGTTCTTGTTGTCGTTTCGAAGACTCCTGCTGATATTCAATACCCCAATGGAACGTTACGACAAGGGAATCAACCTGCTTTTTTGCATTACTGATAATTGCTTCGTAATCAGGATCGTTTGCGAGTAAAATGCCAGATGTATTTTCTCCGACAGCGAGCTTGTTTGGTCCGACATCAGTAAAGCCAAGGAATCCAATTTTCATGCCTTTCACTGTTTGTATGACAGGTTGCACTGCCTCTGCTCGCGTTTTTCCAGCGCCAGTATATTTAAGGCCAGTTACATTCATGCGCTCTAGGCTGTCATCAAATGCTTCTTTGCCCCAGTCTCCAACGTGATTGTTGGCAAAGAGGACGAGGTCGAAACCTGCGTTTTTGAGAATGTCTAAGACTGGAGGATCCATGCGGAATGAGTAGAGATTATGCAGATCCGTTCCTTTATCTGAAACAGGGCCTTCAAGGTTTGCGAAAGCAATATCGCTCTTTCTGAAGATATCGAGATTCTCGAAAAGTTTTGAATAATCTCCGCCGAAATTTTTTCTGACTGAGAATTTTACGCCACGGTCAAGCATGATGTCTCCGCCAAAAGTTAATGTAATGTTGCTGGAAAGATCATTGTTGTCGGTAATAACAATATTTTTGTTGCTTCCATAGACGACGCGACTTTTAACAAAGTTAAAAATCTTCATCGTATCGGTGTAGCGGTCATTTGATCGGAGGACAATGATAGCAATATTTCGGCTGCCTGATTCTGAAAGGGGAAGTTTGAAGATGGCGACGTTTGATTGCTTCGCTTCGTCTGTCTGGCCACTTTTGCCACCCAGATATCCTGGTACTTTTAAAAACTGGCTGATGTTTTTCCAGTAATGTCCTTGGGCGTTATATGAGGGAACCAGAGTGATATTAAAAACGAATGATTTTTCTTTAAAGAGATTCTGAGTCAATAAAAATTGGTCGTACGCTGTTGAAGTATTTTTTGCTGAAAGTCCGGATGGGTCGTTATAGTTTGTATTCTTCATTCCGATGTTTGCCGCATGAGCATTCATCTCAGCCATGAACTTATCGCGGCCGTAATGTTCTGCAATGATTTCCGCGGCCACGTTGCTTGAAGGAAGTAGTAGTGGGTAAATCAGATTTGAAAGCGCGATTTTTTCTCCCGGGCTGAATTTGTTGACGCTGTATACTTGCGTCGCTTTCTTGGAAACAGTAGCGAATTCAAACTGGTTCATAGTGTCGAGTGACACCAGTGCTGTCATAAGCTTTGAAACAGAAGCAATAGGGTGCGCAGTATCTTTATTGCTTTCAAGTATTACTTCTCCCGTATCTAAATCGGCAACAATATAACTTTCAGCGGAAACTTTCGGTAATACTGCGCCAGTTGCGGTTACATACACTGATTCGGAAGAAATTGCTTGCGGCTTGATTTTGCTGTCACTATACACTGAAACTCGGGTATCGCTGTCCATCCAGACATACAGTGTTTCGGCGTCAGCAGTTGAAAGCCGAATGCCGCCATCAACATTTTTTGAGAGCGTTTTATTATTCTTGTCGTGTGGTTCTCCGTGAATCATATAATTCCCGAAGAGATGTAATGTGTATGGGAAAAAGACTCCTGCTTTTTCAGAAAAGTAATCTTCCGCCACACCGATTATTGGATAGCTTCCTCCTGGAGTTTCCCAGAATGACCCAGTACGTCCTTTAGCAAGAATTTTCATTGGGCTCTCGAGTATTTGTCCGTCTTCGTACCTGGTGAGCTGCATGGTTACCAGGTTTGCGCGAATTAATTTACCATTTTGTGGTGGAAGGAATGAGTCGTCGGGAATATTTTCAAATGAAATATTGGTTGGAACATCAGGAACGGGGATTGTGTTCGATGTTTCTATTTGATATGAGGAGTTAGCAACCTCATTTGCAATTTTTTTGTTGTTGAAATGCACATAGAAAAGAGAAACTGCGGCAATAACTGCAGCAAAAACAAAAGCTCCAAGAACGAGGCGCTTTCTGTTGCTCCGTATAAAGTTGTTGATGTGTTCTTTCAACATGAGTTGTTTTTTATTGCGCTAGTCCGTAGTCGATAACTCTATCTGCAAGATCTGCGCGAAGCACTCTGATCTTTATCTGGTCTCCGACACGGAAACGTTTCTTGGTCTTTTTGCCGATGAGCGCGAGATCGCGTTCTGCGAGAGTAAATATATCATTACCAAGCTCTTTTAATTGTACCATGCCTTCTGATTTGGTTTCGAGTTCTTCCACGAACAATCCGCGCTCAGTCAGTCCAGTGATGACGCCCAAATATTCTGATCCAATGCGCGTCATCATATATTCTACTTGTTTGTATTTGATCGAAGCTCGTT
>JACCDG011449732.1_pt1 | contig 23400 bp, 22 predicted proteins | sample 7442471 | NCBI WGS metagenome assembly JACCDG01 (sample SAMN15323444, study PRJNA562643) | freshwater metagenome | isolation source: river surface water | place: USA:Blue River Watershed | collected 2017-08-17 | reverse complement strand
TGCCGAATTTCTATTTTTATGTTGACGAGTTCCAATCTTTTGCGAACGCAACATTTGCAAACATTCTTTCAGAGGCACGCAAGTACCACCTCAATCTCACCATTGCACACCAGTACATCGAACAGATGGAAGAAGAGGTGCGTAATGCAGTGTTCGGCAACGTTGGTACCATCGTATCGTTCCGTGTCGGTCCGTTTGATGCAGAAGTGCTTGAGACCATTTTCACACCGCAGTTCCTTGCCGCTGATATTGTTAATCTCGGTTTTGCCCAAGTGTACCTGACCCTCATGATCGACGGTATTGGTTCACCACCATTCTCTGCAACAACCTTGCCTCCAATCGCTCCGCCTGTGGTTTCATATCGCGATGTTGCGGTAGCGGCAAGTCGCCGTCAGTTCACGCGTCTGCGCAGTGATGTTGAGATTGATATCCTCAAATTCCATGAACCAGTGGTAGCACCGCGAAAAGCTGAGCCACGCCCCGCGAGCATTGAGAAGACGGGTGAGAAGAACGGAGATGCGCCACGTCCACCTCGGCGTGATGATCGTCCGCGGGAACGAACTGGTGCGCCACAGGGGAGCGAGAATGCCCGACCTGAACGCAAGCAGGAACAGCGTCCTGTGACGCCAAAGTCGCCCGAGCACGCTGAAGAACTTCGGTCAGTACTGAAACGGATTGCAGGCACTGAGGGTGAAAAGAATCAGCGACCGCAAAACCCCGACAGGAAAAATGGACCCCATCCAAAGGGTGGTACCAATAATGACCCTCGTGCTGGCCTTAAAGACGTGTTGCGGCAGGTAGTAGCACCACAGGAAGCTCCACAGCCTGTGCCATCCAAGCCAGAAGCCCCTGAGGCACCACAGGAGCATATGTCAGAGCCAGTAGCTGCTGCCCAGAGCCCAAAAGAAGACGTGGCAAAGAATCACATAAGCCCAAGAGAGCTCGAGCGCATGATGCGCGTAACCGTACACGACAAACCGCCCCTATGAGTACGGAATGGTATCGAGACAAAACAATGCATTGCTTGCTCCTCGGTATCGTATCGATTTTCGCATTCCCTGCGTACGCCACAGCACAGGTAGTAATCAGTGAGATTGCGTGGATGGGTGACGCGCGCGCAGAAAACGGCAGTTACTGTGAATGGGTCGAACTTTTTAATAGTGGTACTGAAGCCGTTTCTGTATCGGAATGGACGCTTTCGTTCAACACGACCAATGTCCTCATTACAGGAAATGTGTCGATTCCCGCGGGCGGATTTTTTGTTATTGAACGCTATACCGAAAACGCTTGTCCCGATCCAGTCTTGGGAGTTTCAGATTTTGGAGGCTCATTTGGGAATGGTCTCCCAAATGGTGGTGCGACACTAATTCTTAAAGATGCCTCTGACGCTGAAGTGGATAAGGTGACTGGTGGAGAGAATTGGAGTATTGGGGGAAGCAATGAAACAAAGCAGACGGCGCAGCGTACGGTTTCAGGTGTATGGGTGACTGGTTCGCCAACCCCTGCGGGTGCTACCGTAGCAAGTGCGAGTACGACAGGTGGCACGGGAACGACAACAATTACCACAACGGCCCGCACACAAACAACATCAAGCGGGCGGAGCGGAGGTGGCAGAGTAGTTGTACGCAGTACAACGCCGAAGGTGCGCATAGAACCAGAACCGCTCGCTCTCTCAATCAATGCGCCCACCATTGCGTATGTGAATCAGACAATCTCTTTTGAAGTGGAGTCTGAGGGACCTGGAAAGACCATACTTAATTCGCTTGAGCACACGTGGAGTTTTGGTGACACCTTTACGGGTACTGGCAAGACACCAACGCATAGGTTCATGTATCCAGGAGAGTACACAGTCGTTGTTGAATCACAATATGCAAAACAAATCGCACAGGCCCGACATGAAATTTCCATACTACCCGCATCACTCACGCTTTCGCGCGGACAAAAAGGGGAGGTCGTCATCAAGAATCTCTCTGCACACGAGATCGATCTTGGCGGGTTTACGCTTCAAAGCGACGTTGGTTTTGTTTTTCCAAGATTTACTATCATAAAGCAGGGAGGCACGCTCACCGTGCCACCAGCTCGGGTCAGAGGACAGGGAATTACACTTCTCGACACCCATCGCACCATCGTTGCCTCACTGGAGGAAACCGTGACGACCCACACGAGTCAATCAGCGATGCTAGCACGCATCGTGTCTACACAAGGAAGCCAAGCGACGGTCGCTACGAAGAATGTTGTCACCACCACTGCCGACCAACCATCGCTTATTCCAAGTGGCGTCATTCGTATCGGTAACGATGCGGAGGTGTCTTCGCATAGTAGGGTAGGCAGTTTCCTTGCGCGCCTCGCCAGAGTGTTGGGCTTCTAGCCAACTCGAGTACACACAGGTGAGCCCCCATTGAGGCTGTTTTTGGCATACAATGGGGACATGATGAACCGTATGAAAGGTTCTCCAGGTATGGTGGCATATGGAATACTCGCCGCAAGCGCGTTTGTGGCGCTCTTGTCCGCCGTTGGCCTTCTTGCGTTACCAAACGGTGATTCACCGCATGCTGACATGCGCATTGAGCCGAGTGTTGGCAGGATTGTTGAAGGAGACACATTCAGTGTGACCATCGTGGTTAGTTCAGAAGTGCCAGTGAATGTATTTGCAGGAGAGATTCAGTTTGATCCAAAAGTACTGCAGGTCGCCTCGATTGACTACAACACCTCTATCGCCGACCTGTGGGCGGAGCTCCCTTGGTATGAAAACGGAGAAGGAACACTAAACTTTGCTGGTGGCACCACACAGCCAGGAGGGTTTAGTAGCACAGGAAGACTCATAACAGCGACATTCCGTACTATTGGTACTGGCGTGACCGCGCTTAAGCTCCACGACGCACTTATCCTTGCGCATGATGGGTTTGGCAGCGAGGTTGCGATGGGGCGGCCTCTGGATGCAGTATTTGAGATCGGAGAAGAGAAGCTTGCAGAGCAGATCATCGCCAAACCCGCATCGCAAGCATCAGTGGTCGCGATCTCTGCAGAGCCTCCAAGCACCGACCTCAATGGCGACGGTAATCAGACGATCGCTGACATGAGCATCTTCATGCTCCATATCATGGGCAGTGATCTTCGCTACGATTTCAATCAGGATGGCAAGGTAAACACCTCAGATCTTAGTATTTTGATGAGCGCGCGGTAGGTGCTCGTTGTAAATGTTTTGTGAGCGTGGCTATCATATATGCCACACGATATTTCAGTCGTGCAACAGCATATCCAGGGTAAGCGCGCTTATGTAGATGAATGATTGCAAGTACATTCTTGATCATTCCGATTTTATTACGAGACTGCCCTGTTGAGTTGATGCGGTAGCGTGTGAGCGCCTCTGCGATGTTTGCAAGTGAACCTTGTAAGCCAAGTTGTAAAAAGAGATCGAGGTCCTCATCGAGCGGGAAGCGATAGCCTTCTGTCTTGTCGAGGGCGCTTTTTCGCATCAGTACGCTCGAATGTGCAAACTGATTGCGCATAAGGATCGAGGCTCGAATCGATTGGTCGTCACTATTATATTTTGTCGTGCCTATGCTCTCTCCCTCCTCACTAATGCGCGTAATCCAGGTGCCGACCAACGCACAGTCTGCATGGGTATTGAGATGAGCCACCTGCTTCTCGAGTTTATCGGGAAGCCAGAGATCGTCGCTGTCGAGCACTGCCACGTAGGTGCCGGATGGAAGATTCAGGCTTTCCTTGCGACGCATTAGAAGTCCTGCATTCTGTTCGTGACGAATGTAACGGATACGACTGTCGATACATCCTTGAACAATCTTCTGAGTGGTATCGGTTGAACCGTCGTCGATGATAATAAGTTCTAAATGTGTATAGGTTTGACCAAGGACACTCTGAATAGCTTCTTTGATAAATCGACCGCCGTTATAGGTCAGCATGAGCACGCTCACTAAAGGAGTCTCTTTCGTATTATCTACTTTGAGATTTGTATCCATGACTTTGGAATGATATCTGGATTATACGGCGCTCGATCAAACCACGGCGTCGGCGCCACCACGATCTTTTCTGGGTTTGCGTTGAGCCAAGCGCCCCACCAGCTGAAAGAACTGTTTGCGATAATGTTGTGTGCACATTGACTCATAAGCACAAGCTCGATCTTGTCGGTAAGGCCTTTGCCTTCGACAAATGTGGCATTATTGCCGACGAGGAGATGCTCTCGTACCCATGGTATATCATCAGAAAAGACAAAGAAGTGTGCGTCAGGTTTCTCTTTTCGTATGTGTGCTATTGCCTGTTCATAGTATTGCAATGAGCAGATACCAAAATCACGCAAGACTTCAGGATTCTTCACATAATCGCCACGTCGTACATGGAGCGAGACTGAAGAGGGAGTATTTTGTATCTTAGTGCTGATTAAGGAAGCATCCTCGGTTAGTGTTGTTCGCAGAGAGAATTCACTCCGTATACGTACCGCTTCTGATACAAAATAATGTTCGCTCTGAAAATAACCCCAGTCAGGTTGCAGGGTACGCACTATACGATCTCTCATTTTATGGATTAGGGTACGCGGCTTTCGGACGATCGTGTATGGTCCCAAGGCAAAATCACCGAGCGCAAACGAGCGTGGTGTGTCACCAAGTGCTGGGTGCTCAAGCTCATACACATTCAAGGCTATTTGGGCATTCTTCGCGCGCGCCCGCGCCCGTGCGTACTGGAACATCTGGTTTCCTAGACCGCCCTTGAGATTAACCGTGATCATGTGGGTTTCGTAAATATGAATAATCCGCATGCGTAGTGCTCGGTCTTAAGTGTTGCAGGATCTGCGTTTTCTTTAATTCCGTCAGGTCCGTGTTCTGGTATATAGGAGAATTCGGCAAGTTGCAGCGTCGGGAAGAGTGCCTGTACGAGCTCGTATGTGTAGATACGGTGGGCATTGAATTCAATCAGGGCGGCGCCACCGATTGGCACTACAAACAGTAGGCGTCCATTTGGCGCTAACACGCGGGACAGCTCCCTGCAGGCCTTTATATCGCCTTCAGGATCGATAGGGTCCCCGTATCGACCCAGACCGATGTGTTCTACTACATGCATACAGGATAGCGAGGGAATGCTATCAGATGCAAAGTGGAGATTTGTAAGATCCGCGTGTCCTGTAGTGAGGTCTGAGAGCCTGAGCGTTGCAGGACGGTAGTCGTAGAATTCGACAGGAATGAACGCAGACACGATACCGGCGAAATATAAACTGGAAGAGATGTCGACATGTTTATCGGGCTGATATTCCTTCACTTTTCGAGCTGCCCAAGCAGTGTGATACACGTAGTGGCGGTCAAACCCTGTTCCAAATGTTTTATCGAGAACCTGCGGAAAGAGTGTTTTCCATGAATAAGCGAATCGCTTATTCACATCTTGCGACTCAAACGCACGATAGTCACCGAACACAAAGGGGCTAAGTAGCACATTCCGCAGGCGTTGGATGTAGGGTTTAAGTGTGCGCAACATAGGTAGAGACATTGTTGGTGTGGATTGCGACCAGGTTTTCGTATGTGTAGTTAGTCTTTCGTTGGTGCGGTACAAGATTGCCGTGTGGTGTCAGTGAGAAAAATGCATACCCGTGTTCAGCGAGTATGTTCAGACTCTCAACATTGTTCTCGCTCCATGCTTCTCCGCCACCGACTTCAAGGAGTATCAACGGTTTGTGCGTGTCTAGTGTTGTGTGCGCGTGCTGTAGTATGCGTGCCTCCGTTCCTTCAGTATCCAGTTTTATCAGAGTTGGCTTTGTTCCAGTGCGAGTGCACCAGCCATCAAGTGTTTCTGTAGGTACTTCTATCTTAGATCCTGCATGTGCGAGAAAGGGAAGTGATTGCGCGCGCGTTGAATTGAATACACCATGGCGAGGGCCATAATCATGGAACACTGCAGATCCATCATGATCACTGAGCGCGATTCGTTCAGTTGTCACATTTGAAAGGGCGGCCGTATTCTGTGCCAGAAGTGTGTAGGTGCTTGGTGTTGGTTCAAAAGCAGTGACGCGTGCATCTCGGTATGCAATATGTGAGAAAAGGCTTGTGTAGACTCCGATATTTGCACCCACATCTAGAATATCTCCCTGCGCATGATAGTGCTTCAAAAGGAATAGCGTCACATCCACATCATAGAATCCAAGGAAGAATACTGATCCGATGGCCGACGTTTCGTAGGCGGCAAGTTCATGTCCCCAAATGGTCTTTCCACGTATAGGTATTTGTATAGGAGTGTATCGATTCAGTAAGACACGCGTGTAGAAAGAGAGCGCTCGGATTGGCGATTTTTTGAATCGAGCCGTGCGCTGGATAGTAAGTGCGAGATCATCTCTGCGCGCCTCAATTGCTTTTATGATGTGAGCCCGGTCCATATCGAGTAATCGTATCTTATCGTATTAAGGTTCTAACTGCATCTTTCATACGGGTGAGGATTTTGAAGGATATTTTTGCATTCCGCCACATCTTTTGAGACTGTATAGAGTCGTCCTTCAAGTCGACCTCTGAAAGGTTAAAGTAATCCTTATAGAGCTGTACAAAAGCACGTGCTTGACCCGCAAGACTCAGATGTTCGCTCACATAGGTACGTGGTGCAAACCTATTGATGTCTCGCATAAACGCCTCATAAGTATCTTCAAGTTCGGTATCTTGTAGCATCGTAAGTCCGCATGCCGAAGAGAAATAGGGGGCGGCGGTGGCTTCAGTAAAGGAGAGTTCATTCTCGGTGAATTGATTATGTCCGCCTCCGTGCCAAACGCCAAATGAGGGCACATCCCATACGAGTGCAGGGACATCCATTGATAGTGCTTCCAATAAGGCAATGCCCTGACTCTCTGACCGTCCAATCCAGATGATTCCACGCGCATGCTCAAGGGCTCGTTTATACTCCGTTTCTTTGTAGTTACCGTAGCGAAAGAGCACGTAGCGAATATGTTTCTTCTCCAGTAGATTGATGACTTGCTGTACTTCGCGCTCGCTACGTTGCTTTATGTATACGACCACAGTATCTCTCTGTACTCCTGGTAGCGGTGCAAATCGGTCGGTATCAATGCCGACAGGCCACACTGCATGTCGCTCGTGATTGAAGCCTGAAGATTGCCAGAATCTACGCACCCATGTTGCAGGGGAGAGCCACACCACCTCTTTCGGAATTGTGTATGTGAGATCTCGTAAGCTGCTATATATGTTTGGCCCTACAATTATTCCAGTCTGGGAACCGGTCTTCGATATACGCTGTAATGCCACAGGGTCGTCATGTACCCATACCGCCGATGTTGCATCAAGCGCATGATTTACCACATAAGGAACCCCAATCAGATCAAGGCCACGAATAAGATTGTCTACCACTTTCCGTGGCCCGTGCATGCGACGGGATACTATGGCACGCGAAATAATGTTAAGCATGGCGTTTTATAAATAGATGGTCGTGAGCGATGGTCTCTGCTTTTGTGAACCCGTATGAGGCAAGAATAGTTTCAAGATCGACATGGTTGGTACTTTCTATCATAAGACACGACCCTTCTTTCATGCCACGAAGAGTCTTTTTCATACCCAAGAGCACCTCAAACTCGTATCCTTCCGTATCAATCTTTATGAAGCTTATTCTAGAAACCTCACGTTCATCCAATATGGCATCAAAAGGTTTGATAGCTATTTCAAAATCAGAAGAAATCGCTTTTTCTGTGACACGTCCACCGCCCTTGTGCATGACATCAACAGTGAAATAAGTCTTTGTCTCTTCTGCTCCAAGACCTAGTGTGTGTATGGCTGTGCGGTTATGTATTCCGTTCAACAAAATATTTTCTTGCAAAATATGCGCAACTTCGGGATTAGGCTCAAAAGCGTGTACCTCTCTATAGCCGTATGTTGTGAGTGCGAGGATGGTATAGAGGCCTCGGTTCGCACCGATATCAATAAACAAATCTTTATGTAGTGGCCTTGTAAGCCATGGTCGGAGATGGGCTTCAAAATAATCCGAGCAGATGGCCGTGCTGTCATCGAATGGTTGCACCACAAATATGCCACTTGCGTTCCTAATCGTAAATTCAGGATGTGGAAGATGACGCACCGTACGGTGGACGAGACTGTTGAGAAATTCGCTATGCTGCTGCAGGAACGAAAGGAATTTCGTGAGCCAAAAATAAAGAAAGAACAGAGAGGACGCCCCTTTCTGAACTACAGTGCTCTTGTACGTCCGCATTAATATGCCGAATTTGTTCATTTCTTTACACCCCAAAAACCCTTATGGTACTGGCCTTTGTAAGCATCTTTATCGGGCACTAAAGGTCCATGAAAATCTAATTCCCATCCAGGGAGTTGTTTTCGCCACCAATCCTTGGTACGCACATGCCACATAAGCTGATGCCATTCCGTCTCTCCCCAACATTCAGCAAATGAAAGAATTGATCCTGGCGGCGCAGCTTTTGTAATTACTGCGCATATCTCCTGAACCTCTTTGTCTCGTATATGGCTCAATACACAACCTGTTAAGAAAAGAGAAGGAATAGCGAGCGACAACGTGGGAAGAACCTCTTCCGCTAGACCATTAACCCATTCAATATTTGGATATGTGTTGGGCGGGTAGGCCGCTCTCGATATCTCAATCGCTGCAGATGATGGTTCAATCGCAATAACGCGATCTACCAGTGGCGACAACGCTGCTGCACTCCATCCAGTACCACTCCCAACATCGACAGCCTGACGGACCAAAGGATGCTGTTGTAAGAGATCTTTTACACGCATCTCTGTCCCGTTAATAAGATCTTCTGCAATATTCTTCATTCCAGCATCTCGATCTTTTTCAAGCTTTCCAGGCTCCTCGTATTGGTTGTTGTGTCTTTGATAACTTTCTGTGGCTCCCTGAAGATGCGCACTTATCTTCTGCAATAATTCACGAAACATAATGCTTTATATCCTACCATTTATTATGTGCCGACCCTTTAAGTAGACCCACTTGAGCAAGATGCGTATGTTTTGAGTCCAATGCAAGCTGTAAAGAAATCGTCGCAACGGATATGGAAAAGGGTTGCGGAGTACCTCATGATAGAGATTTTCGAATCGCTTCATTTGGCGCGAGATTTCATAATGCTCTACAAAACGATGTTGTGACGCTAGGCATCGCTCAGTGTAATAGGAGCGCTCGTCGCGCAGTTTCTTTAGTTCCTCAGCATACCCTACGACATCCTCTTGTGATAAGACTCTGCCTGCGTTTCCAACACATTCAACATGGCCATTATTCACAGTAGATGTATGACTAACTATAGGGAGTCCAAAATACATTGCCTCCGCCATTGCTTGTGAATTGACCTCGCCATCAAATCGTCCATGGGCAAAGACATTTAGAGTTTTAAGAAAACGCTCGATAACAACACTACTGCCACTAGAGGGGAGAAAGTGGATATTCTTAAGACCTAGAGTCTTTGCTTGCTCCTGGTATTTCTTACCTCCGCCTAGAATCACAAAAGCCGTTCCGTCAGACTCGATTTGTTTGTAGGCCAGAAGGGGAATTGGGGAGAATATGTTTTCGTCAGCACGCTGATGCATGCCGTATACGAATACATCTGGTGATAATCTCAATTCTTCCCGAAGACTTTCTACACCCGTATTCTGCATTTCGATTGGCAATGACACTAACTCCACACGTGATTTATCACCGCCTGCACGTAACCAGGCTTGTGCGTTTTCTCTCGATATGTGCAACGAGCGTGCAATATTTGTCTGATTATCAGCTCCCGCTTGCAGTCCTAGTATCTCTATAATCGGAGTTTTGCGTATGTGGGTAAATGGGTATTCTTTGTGTCCAGCTCGAACTGTTTGTATGAGATCGTAATCATCTTCTCTAAATTTCTGCCAAAAATCAGTTTCTCTCCAGATATGCGTAGGTGTGGTTATGTCCTTTGCTCCAACATGAAATTCAACCACATGAACACCACTACGATTCATATAGGTTATTCGATCAGTATCAGTATCAGGATGCTTATACTCAGGACTACCTCTATAGGGCGCACTATTGCAATAATAGTATGTCACCTTGAACACATCCTTATTCAGATTGGCTGCAATAATTTGAAGCATTTTTTCACTTCCGCCAGAAGCAAGGCCCCCAAATTTCACAAAAGCAATACGTATCTTGGGCAGCTGCTCCAATGCTTGCTCAGGCTTGTCGCTGGGGACTAGTATCGATTGTTTAAGTCCAAAGCATTGACCCATTTCAACATCTTCAGAACTATCGCTTATAAGTATTGATTCAGATTTCTCGATAGCGTATTTATTGAATGCTTGTTTTAGAAGACCCGGCTTTGGTTTCCGGCATTGGCAGGAATCCTTCTCATGTGGACAGAAGAATATATCGAGAATTTCAATGCCGCGTGCATGTAGTTCATGCCGCATGTGCGCGTGAATTTTTTCTAGTGTTTCGAGCGATAGTAAGCCTCGAGCAATACCGCGTTGGTTTGTTACAACTACAAGATGGTAGCCTCGTTCTTTAAGAGTTCGTAGCAAAGGGAAGATACCCTCATTAAAGACGAATGCTTCTGGAGAAGTAATATACTCGTGCGACGCCGCTTTCTTATTTATTACGCCATCACGATCGATGAATGCAATCTTTTTATGATTTGCGCTTCTCATTACGTTCATGCAAGTGATCAAAATAATCCTGGAAGTAACTCGTGAAAAGGTGCATGAGTGCATGATGGACGCTCTCAACAACGGTATATGCTCCTGGCTTTGTCGGGATAAGTATCTTTGCGTCTGCAAGGACGTTTAACTGGCCACCATCGAATCCAGACAGACCAATGACGGGTACGTGACGAGCCTTTGCAAGTTCAATAGCCTTAATCACGTTAGGTGATTTTCCAGAACTACTGATTGCAATGACGCAGTCAGCTTCTTGAATATAATTCTGTAGCGGTCCCGCAAACACCATGTCGTAGCCCACATCGTTTGCCCAAGCTGACAACTCTTCCTCAGTGGTAGGTAGTCTAATCGCTTGAAAACGTCTTGGGTGATCGTTCAGATTGTGGCTGAATACGGTTTTGTTAAAGTCACTTACCCAATGTGTTGCCATTGCGAGGGAGCCGCCATTTCCGAAGATATAGATACGACCATCGCGTTCGTAGACTGCTTGCAGGATATTAATCGCCTTCGAAATCTCCTCAGCAGGTGCGTTTTTAAGTGCGATACACACCTCTTCAGTAAAACTGTCGATATATTTACGCATGATATGGTGAAGAATTATATAGGATGTCTGTTCCTGATTGTGAGAAATCAAACTCGATTTTCTTGTAGCCACTTAATCCTGCTGCGCTCGCTTTTTCTTCAAGATTTCTTAGTATAGTTACATGTTCTTCAGGAGGGGCAATAAAGAGTAAGCATCCACCGCCACCAGCGCCAAGTACTTTTCCACCCCATGCGCCCGCGGTCATTGCTGTCGCATACAACTCATCAAGTGCTGAATTTGAAATTGTGTTTGCGAGACTTCTCTTTCGTTCCCAACCCTCGTGTAGCATCTCTGCCATACCTTTGAGATCACCGGCCTGCAGTTTCTCCTTAAAAATGAGTACGGAGTCGGACATTTGTTTATAGGTCTCGAATTTCTCAGACATCTTTAGCTTCTGCTCCCCAAGCACATTTTTTGTGTCTCTTGATATGCCGGTGAAAAACAAGAGAGAGTACTCTTCAAGTTGTGCGCGTACTTTATAGTCAATAAAGATAGGTTCAACCTCAACCGTACCATCAGTATTGAACTGAAAGACATTGATGCCTCCAAATGCTGCAGCATATTGATCTTGCTTGCCTATAGGCTCCTTGAGTGTATCGATTTCAAGCATGCAAGCATGTTCTGCTAGCGTTCGTTTATCAATAGGCTTATCAAGGTGCGCGTGAAGCGCCTTCAGAAGGGCTACAGAGAAGCTGGAGGACGAACCAAGTCCTGTTCGTGAAGGAAGATCAGCAAAAGATGCTATCTCCAGCCCATTCCCCGGAATCTGAAGTTGGCGTAGTGCCTCGCGAAATCTGCCATGCTTTAAGTCACTGAGCGATTGTACTATTTCCGTTTCCGAATACTTCACCACGAGCGTATCAAGAAGACGAGCATGGTTCACAACGGTATACACGTATTTGTCTATCGTGGAGGATATGACTCTTCCAGGATATTGCTCATAGAATTCTTTGATGTCGGTTCCTCCTCCAACAAAACTAATTCGTAACGGTGCTCGGGTAATGATCATGAAGATGATTTATTATTGACACACACGCCCACCATAAAGCGCGAACGCTCAAGCCATGCTGGGTCATCGTTAAGTACAATATCGCTTTCGTCCAGTTCAGGTTTAATCCAGTTAATTATCTTCAACTTCAGAGTATTGTTTACCTTATAAGGTATGATCCTCTTAAAGGTGAAGAGTACAGGGTTCACAATCCTCCATATCCAGTGATCGTTATAGATTGGTGTTCTTTGTCCGTAAAGAGACTGTAGGGTGAAATATTCTCCAAGAGCATCCTTGAATTCAGGAATTGTCATCTCAAACACATGATGTGGATTTACGGGCTTCTTAGTGCCTGGTGAGTATAACGTCTTGTTGGGCGTTGATATGTATACTGTTCCACCTGGTTTAAGCACACGTCGGATTTCTATCAGGAATTTCCTCCAATTCGTAAGGTGCTCAAAAACTTCGAATGCCACAACAGCATCAAAGTGATTGTCAGGGAAGGGAATTGCAAGAGCGTCACCAACTTGAAATGTAGCGTTTTCCTCCCGCCAGTTTTGTTTTGCGTATGTAATAGCCTCTTCAGAAACATCAACGCCGTAGACATGACGAAACTTCTTTGCCAGTGTCGCACTACCATGGCCAGCGCCACAACCGATATCAAGAACAATACTGTCAGGCATCGGTGCAACATGCTTATACCGTGCAAGATGTTCCAAGAGATTATTCCGCGCCAAAGCATCCTTACTCTCTAGTCGTTCGCCGCCGAATCGATTGCCATGCATGATAAATCAGTCGTTATAACTCTCGTTTGGAAAGATACGTTGCACAAGAATTTGAGCCTCAGTGTAGGCCTCTGGTGTACCTATGTCAAGAATTGTTTCGGTCATAGGGTACATTACCATCCTCACTTCCTGATTTAGAAGATGGGGGAACACATCGAAGCCAAAATCTAAAGGTGTCTTCTGAGAATCAAGATATGCAAAGAGCTCTGTGTTGGCAACATAGATCCCTGCATTTGCACGGTCGCTTGTCGTTACACCCGGCTTTGGTTTCTCAATGAAACGAGTAATCTGCGAGGTTGTAGGATCAAACTCCACGATACCCTTCTGTTCTGGATGCTTTTCTCGATAGCATGCAATCGTTACAGTTCCCGCATGTTCCTCATGGTATGCCTTCAACGCATTGTAGTTTATATTTGTCAGATTATCGCCATACACGATAAAGAATGATTCGGTACCAAAGAAGTTCTTGTTTACTTGAAGTGTTCCAGCGCTCCCAAGCAAGGTCTGTTCGTAAGTCACGGTGATCTCCATCTCAGGATGTGTTTGTTGATACTCAGCTACGAAGTGTTCTATTTGCTCTGGAAGATAATGAGCGTTAATGAGTAGATCAGTGACACCTGCATTTCGAAGCGCATCACAATGGTATGCCAGAAGAGGTCTCTTCCCGACAGGTAAAAGGGGTTTTGGTATAGTGAGTGTAAGAGGTCTCAGGCGCGTACCAAGACCTGCTGCAAGTAGTAGAGCTTTCACAATTATTTCTTGTGGAATTTAGTAAATGCGTTGTGTGCCGTCACAATGATATCGCTAATATCATTGTAGCGGGGTGACCAGTTAAGGTCCTTCATTGCTCGTGTTGCGTCGGCAACTAATCTACTAGGATCTCCCGGTCGTCGCTCTTTAACTAAGACGGGGAGTGTCTGGCCTGTGATTGCCTCGATACTTTCTATGAGTTCTCTTACAGAGAAGCCTTTGTTGATACCGAGATTGTATTGATTACATACTGACTTGCTTTCCAGAAGGGTGAGAGCCTTTATGTGCGCATCAGCTAGGTCGTCGACGTGAATGTAGTCTCGTACTCCAGTACCATCAATCGTAGGGAAATCTTCTCCGTATACATGGAATTCTTTACGTATACCCATTGCGGTTTCAATCAGTGCGGGTATGACATGTGTCTCTGGCGTATGGTGTTCACCTAAAGTACAACTCGGCTCATTGCCTGCGGCGCAAAAGTAACGAAATGATATAGATGATATATCGTATGCACGATAATAGGCCTGAAGCATGTGCTCTACCACTAATTTTGTATATCCATACGGATTCGTTGGATTCTTGGGATGATCTTCTGAGATTATCTCTGTCTGCGGTTCACCATAGACAGATGCAGAGGAAGAAAAGACGATGTGACGGCATTCTGTTCTGCGCATAGCATCAAGTACGTGCATGCTACCGGTAACATTCGTATCAAAATATGCAGCTGGATTTATAACGGAATCAGGCACGCTTGCGAGTGCGGCAAAGTGAAGCACGGCATCGGGTCTGATTGATTCAAATACACTGCACAATGAATTCTTGTCACGTATATCAATCTCATGATACGTGACACGTTCATGCGAGAGGATATTTGCTCGTGTCTGCGAGAAGTTGTCTACAACATGGACGTCGGAAAACCCATTGTCTTCAATGAGTTTCTTCACAACATGTGCACCTATATATCCTGCACCACCAGTAACGATAATTTTTTTCATAATTTCTTTATTGCTTGTTTGATCCATTTCGGGGTGTGGTTGCTTAACCAAAGGAGTAAATGTTGATGTTGGTGATAGAATCGTTGCACCACATTTCTCTGGTCAGGATGGTTCCTCCAGGGGAAGTCCCATATATCAAGCCATCGTAGATTTTGTGCTCCGTATTGCGTAATGAACGCTTCGGATGTGCTGATATGCCAAGGTTGTTCTACTTGTTTGTGTACATACAGAGGGTATCCTGAAAGCCATTCAGCAGGAGTATCGGTGAGATGCATCGCATGCTCGTCTTTTGTAATATAGTATTTGTTGTTCAGAATAACAGACCGAAGAAATGAGGATTGAGGGTACTTGCCATATTCGAGAAGTCGAGCCCAGCGCTGCTTTGCAAGCATTCGCTCAAATTCTACAAACTGATAATGGAGCACCTTTATTTCTGTGGACAGAATCGCAGAGTCCATAAAATCCTCAGGAACTAAAGAGAGATGTGTGAATCCAGGTCGATAATTGGTCGTTCGGTCATCGATGAACGCAAATGGACGATACAGATTTGACCACACGGAGTCGTCATCTCGGTACTGCTTTTCTGATCGCCAAAGTTGCACCCACTGGAGAGAAAAGCTTGTGCCTGGCCTACTGTCCTTGATAAGTCTATCGAATGCGCCAGGTTGCAGAATATTTGCAGAAAGCACCTCATCGGCAGCAATGTTGGCTATAAAGTTATTGCCATCATACATGCGTGCGGCATCAAGTAGAAGCTGACGCCGTTTTCCCTCATTATATTCAGAGGTATCGTTCTTTATGTAAACAACTTTTGTAAATTTCTTGCAAATCTCTGGAGTCGTGTCAGTACTATTCTGGTCAGCTACAATGATGTGGTCAAAGAATAGGCTCAAGCACTCCAAGGTGCGCTCCAATATCCACTCTTCGTTCTTAACTGGCATTACCGCTATCTTTTTCATAGACGTTTCTATTATAGCGTTTCAGGCTTCTTTCGGGGTAGTAGTCGTCGTACGAGTGCATACAGACCGAGCGAACGTATCGACAGTGGGTGAATGAGGCTTTGGGCTACCAAAGTGCGGTATACCGCCCAGAATGAGTGGGTCTTAGGAAGACTAGCAATTGCGTACAAGGCATAGTTTGTTATCCAGATTGAGATTTGTCTAGGAGAGTATTTCTGCTTAAGAAGTTCGTGATAGAACTGCAGGAGTTCTATCACGTGGGCAGGGCCTAGTCCTGCAATACGGTTATCGCTTTTATCTTGTGAATGGTCGCGTTCAAAGATGCCACAACCTTCAAGAAAGATGCCATGAGTACCATGTTTATACATTATTGATCCAAGGAAGTAACGATCGCAAAGAATATTGAAACGAGCAAAGTCCCACTCAGGGATACGGTGTGTTGCTCTGTATACAACGGAGCCAAACATATATGGAGCAAGTCGCATAACATTCCGCGCAAAATCAGGTGCATCAAACGTTACAAAAGCATCGGTATGTGTACGCTCCATACGATACGGGGTCGACAGTGAGACCCATTCAGGTCCGGTGAGTACAAATGATACGTCAGTATGTGCATCAAGGAGTGCTACTGATCGCTCCAGGTAGTCACTCTTCAGAAAGTCATCGGTATGATGCGACATGATGTACGGTGTGTCGACCGGAAATTGTATGCTTTTAAACATATTTCCCATAGCACCAAGGTTTCGAGGATTTTGTATGATGCGAATATTAAAAAAAATGCGAAAAGCAGAAATGACCTCCTCATAGGAAAGGGAAGCTACGTCATCCAATATAACTACTTCAAAATCTTTGAATGTTTGGTCGCGTAGGGCAGAAAGTGCACGCTTCAGTTGCGCATGATCGTTATATGCTGGGAATACAATGGTGAGTTTCTTTCCCATGAGCCTATTGTTTCAAGATATATTTTTTGTAGACTCGTTTGAGTTGATATTTGATCTCTTTAATTTGTAGAGCCTTAGCCACAATATACCTTCGCACACCTGTTTTGTGCCAGCGCGCACGTCGCTCTTCGATAACACTACTGTAATTAGGCACCAACGTGCTGATGTTAATGGTTTGGCCGTTGTAATAGACGTGGGCTATGTCGAGCTGTGTCGCTTGCGCAACAAGATCGTAGTCGATTTTGTCGTAGATACCGTATCGAAGTTCGATGGCTGTGCGATCAAGGGTTTGTTTTGAGTCAGGCCTCGTGCTTGCTCCTTTACCCTCATTGAGGTAATAACCAAGGAGTCCCTTCGCCATCATCGGCTTTCCATGAAAAGCGAGGCGTACAGCAAGATCGAAATCAGCTCCTGATTTTAGTTGCTCATCAAAATAGCCTGCTTTTTCAACCATTGACTTTCGGAAGGCCATGAACGGACCCAGGAGCATGGAGCGGGTAAATTCCTCTGATTGTGGATCGTATGCAGAAAAGTCAGTGAGTGTGCCTGACTTGTCACCGAATTTCCGTACTACCTCAAAGTTGCCGTATACAATGTCCGCACCCGCATCAAATGCGTTCACTATAAGCTCAAGTGAATTGTCTGTGCGCAAATCATCCACGTTCCAAATAGAGAGCAGGGGAGCTGATGCTTCTTTGATGCATCGATTCATTGATGTTCCAATGGGCTCAACTGGATCAATGATGATGTGCTTGAGTCGGCCAGGATATTTCGATTGAAATTCTTGCACCCACGCAATCTCCTCCGCGTCAGGTTCGTTGTGATCAAGTACCACCTCAATCTGATTAAAAATAGTTTGCCGCGGCAGCTCCTTTAGAAAGAGTTTGAGGTACGGCTTCATTCTGAAGCAGGGAGTGAGGGTGCTGATGCGTGGTGTTTCCATACTAAGCCATCTTAGCGATGATATCTTTGATACCTGACCTGATATCAAACGTTGGCTTCCAGTATTCGAGTATGAATGGATCCGCCTCGTTTCGTTTGTTCTTTTGTACTACGTCTTTTGCTATTGCAGGAATTACTTTCGTCCCTGGAAATTCTGCTGCAATGATGTGTGCGATTTCTAGAATGGTCGTCCATTCAAAACTTGTGATATGTAATTCTTGATCACGTGATATGTCGGTGTAGTGTTCTGCAAGGGTGACAAGTGCGCGACAGCAGTCGTCGGCATGAAGGAATTGGCGCTCTTCAGTGCCGTCAGTGAGCATGTCGATTAAACCCGTATTTTTTGCCTTGAGAATGAAGTCGGTTATGACATGAGATTTTGCGAGGTCATGTTCAATACCGTATACGTTCCAGAACTTTACGGTGATGCCACCCAGGATACGTGTATAGCTCTCGCCAAGGGCTTTTGCTCTTCCATAGCTTGAATACGACATGTTCGACATTTGACTTGATGCGAACATGAACGGTGTTCCATGTTTCTTGAGCGCACGGAACGTATTGAGCATTAAGGCAGTATTGTTGTCGATGAAATCGAACGTATCTTGGTACTGCGCAAGATAACGAGAACCACCAACATCAAATGCAAGAAAGAATACGAAGTCAGCTTCTTTAACAAGAGTATCAAGCAGAGGATTTTCAATATCTCGTAGATCCTGTATAGGGTCGTTTACAATATCAAACTCTGATACCGTATGGCCGTTCTTCTTTAAATATGCAGTGAGTGCTGAACCGACCTGTCCTGCAGAGCCAAGAACCAGAGAATGCATACTACGTTGATGATTTCTTCATGACCTGCTCTGAGATCCATGCGTATGTCTTTTCCATGCCAACTCGAAGTGGTTGCGTTGGTCTCCAGCCAAGCTGCTTTTCAATCAGACGATTGTCTGAATTGCGACCTCGAACGCCAAGAGGACCATCAATGTGATTGAGTGTCAGAGTCTTGCCAGCGATTGAAGCAGTCAGTTCAGCGAGTCCGTTTATCGTTACCATCTCATCTGAACCAATGTTGACTGGTCCGGTAAAGTCAGACTCCATAAGTTTCCGAACGCCATCAAGACACTCATCGATGTAGAGAAAGGAACGTGTTTGTTCTCCATCCCCCCATATCTCAATACTGCCACCATCCTTTGTTTCAGCAACCTTGCGACACATTGCCGCAGGAGCCTTCTCTTTACCACCAGTCCACGTACCTTCCGGACCAAAAATGTTATGGAAGCGTGCGATGCGTACATTGAGTCCATAATTGCGACTATAGGCCAGATACATACGTTCACTAAAAAGCTTCTCCCACCCATACTCGCTGTCAGGATTCGCAGGATACGCGGAACTCTCTTCACAGTTAGGGTTATTAGGATCAAGTTGGTTGTGTTCCGGATACATGCATGCCGAAGAAGAGTAAAATACCTTTCCGATATTCTTTTTCGCTGCGATGGATGCAACATTTAGGTTTATCGTCGCTGAATTGTGCATTACGTCAGCATCGTGCTCGCCGGTAAAAATGTAGCCCGCACCTCCCATGTCGGCAGCAAGCTGGTAAATTTCGTCGATATCTTCAGTAATGACGGTGTTGCACACTACGGGATCACGTAAGTCGCCGATGATGAATTCATCAGAGGGAAGTTTTGTGTATTCATGTTCCTTAAGATCAACGCCGCGCACCCAGTACCCCTCGCTTTTTAGTCGTTTGACAAGATGACCTCCAATAAATCCTCCAGCTCCAAGTACTAAGGCTTTTTTCATATACGCTGCATTGTAGCAAAGAAATAATAACAACCAATTCTTATGCACCCTCTACAACTCTATAGTACTAAGAAAGGTTATGTACTGGTAGTGGATAGAGGAGTCGCTCTCTGACACGGTGGTAGCAGAAAGGAATGGCTGCCATAGAGGAGTAGGAGACGAGGGTAGCGAATGCAGCGCCGTTTACTCCCCAGAGAGGGATAAAGACTATATTAAGGCCTACGTTGATCAAGACTGTCACAATAGACGAGACTAGGTAAATAGAGGAGTAGTTTTCTGCTATAAGGAACATATTCATGAGTTGTCCCAGACTAAAGCCAGCAAGCGACCAGATGTAGATTGTCAGGACTGTGCTAGACCCTTCATACGATGCTCCGTATAAGACACTTATAATCTCCTCCGCAAACAGGCTTGTTGGAATAGCAACGACGATACTTGAAACAAAAAGCACTAGACTGAGATGCTTGATCCGCATCCTGTAGCTGCTGCCAGGATTCTTTCGTGCATTGACGAGAGCAGGGAACAGAGACCCGAGGAGTATGTTGGGAATGATGTACCATGCGTCACTTAAGCGCACTGCTGCATCGTAGATGCCCACTGCCGTTGCATCAATGTAATGGCGTAACATCACTTGGTCGATGCGTGCATATATAAGTATGGAAACGGTTGAGAGGAGTAGTGGGAGCGAATCATAGAAGAGTTCTGCCATCGTTGCCTGATTGACGCGCCAAGCCCGAATACTGCCGAAATGACGAGTATAAAAGAAAATATATAAAACGGCGTACAAGGCAGATTCTAGGACCAGTACGAATGCAAAGAAGATGATGCCCTTGTCGGACAGAATAATCGCAACCTTTGCAACGGCAAGGATGATAGCGGTGGCAAGGGTAACGATGGATGGGTATTTTGATAGAACCTTCGCCTGAAAGGCATAGGTGATGACTTGCCACGCGCTACCAAACAGAGTTAGTGATATGAGTGTGATGAGTATCCTGTCGATCACGTCGTCATGGAGGAGTATGCCTGCACCAATCGCGAGTGTTGTAGCGATGGTGCCACCAATGAGACGTAGGAGAAGCGCACTCCCCATGATCTCAGGCTCCCTCTCAGGATTCTTTATGAGTTCTCGGTACACCACAAGGTCAACGCCAACGCTGGCAATGAAACCGAACATGCCGACAAAACTGACTGCATAGCTCAAGAGCCCGTAGTTGTGAGGACCGAGGTAGCGGATTACATAAATCGTGATGAAGAACGAAAGAATCATCATGAAGATTCGCGTAAATGCCATCCATCCCGTATTTGCAAGGTATCGTTTGAAACCAGCGCGCGTTAAGTTGCTTGCCGAGAATTCAGCCTGCAGTGTGTGGATAAATCTTGATAGTGTTCCCATGTTTGTATATGTAACTACACCAGTTTGAGTGCACGTTGCGCATACGTTTGTATGTATGGATGCAACGAGTTGAGTTCTGTCTCATCAAACCATCGCATTTCGCTATGCTGTGTATCAATTGATGCAGGGATTGCAGTTGATGTGGGTGTTACTGCAAAAACCACATTAATAGTATGCGTTGGTCCTCCAAAAGGACCGTCTGGGAAGATGGTTTCATCGACTCCAAGGTTTTCTTCAATGGTTACCTCTAACCCCGTCTCTTCACGAACCTTTCGCATGACTGCTTCCCGAAGTGTCTCATCTTTGAGTACACGCCCACCGGGGAACCAATAGAGACCCTTTGCGGGATTATTAGTACGTTTACAAAGGAGTACACGCTTGTCATGACAAATAACTGCATCGGCGCACGGGATGGGCATCGAGGCATGGATTTGTCGATAGAGGTCATCTGGTATGTGCTGCATGGCATCTATAGTACAGGGAGCGTGATGCAGGGCAAAGTCGGATATCACGTACAGGTGGATTGACACTCGCGCAGAAGCTACTTGTGGTGGGTAACTAGGGTGTGGCGGTATGTTATATTTCTCGGCATATGAAAGATATTCTTAAATGGGTGGTTTACGGAGGTATTTTTACGGTCCCGTTCATTGTGCTTATTGTTTCGAACGATATGTTCTTTCCGTACATCACGGGAAAGAACTTTGCGTTCCGTATTATCGTTGAAGTAGCGGCGGCAGCGTGGGTACTCCTTGCGCTCTATGACGTACGGTACCGACCACGCTTCTCATGGGTCGCAGGATGCGCTGCAGCGCTCCTTGTGACCATGTTGATCTCAAATGTACTGGGAGAAAGCCCAGCCAAGAGCTTCTGGAGCAACTTTGAGCGTATGGAAGGATACGTGACCTTGGTGCACTTCTTTTTCTACTTCCTCATGGTGGGTACGATGCTCACGACCGAGAGCTTATGGAACCGCTTCTTCAACACAACGCTTGGGGTAGCGGTCATTGTGTCTTTCTATGCCTTTGCGCAGGTCTCAGGTGCTGCAGCGGTCTCACAGGGTACTGCATGGCGCGTAGACGCAACGTTGGGCAACTCGACGTATATGGCGGTCTACATGCTCTTCCATGTGGCAATCGCAGTGCTTATGGCGCTCCGGACCCGTTCTCGTAGTTCGCAGTATGTTTATGGCGCACTTGCACTCGTCTTTATATTTCTACTCTTGCAGACTGGTACCCGTGGTACGACGCTTGGTCTCATTGGGGGTACATTCCTTGGTACGCTGTACGTAGCGCTTTTTGCGAAGGGTTATAAGCGGGTGCGTACCGCAGCAGGGGCAGCGCTTGTTGGGCTTGTACTGGTTGGGGCAGGCTTTTTCATCGCACGTGATAGCGCGTTCGTACAAGGTTCACCAATGCTTGCACGTATCGCGAACATTTCGCTCTCTGAGGGTTCTATTCGTTTTATGATTTGGGACCTTGCGCTTGAAGGCGTGAAGGAACGTCCGATCTTTGGATGGGGACAGGAGAATTTCAACTATATTTTCAACGAACACTACAATCCGAATCTGTATGGTGCTGAGTCGTGGTACGACCGTACCCATAACGTAATAATGGACTGGCTTGTTGCAGGAGGTATTCTCGGTGTGCTTGCATACTTCTCGCTTCTTGTTTCAGCACTTTGGTACCTTGTTGGTCGTCCATTTTTCCGCAAGGACGATGCATCGTTCACTATTGCAGAACGAGGAATCATTCTTGGACTTCTCGCAGGCTATACCGTGCACAATTTGTTTGTGTTTGACAACATCGTGAGCTATGTCTTCTATGCGGTTGTACTTGCATACATTCATGCACGCATTGCGCCACCGCTTACAACACCTACTGCACGTCCTATGGATGCGCGAATCGTTGAGCAGATTGCTGCACCAATTGTCGCAGTTGTACTCGTGCTCACGTTCTACTTCGTCAACGTGCCGTCTATGCGGGCAGCAGGAGACATTATTGATGGCTTCCGCGCAACCGATCCTGAGCTGATGCTCGCAAGCTTTGAGACTGCGCTGTCACGCAACTCGTTTGGTTCTCAAGAAATCCGTGAGCAGATGATGCAACGTATGCAGGTGGCAGCAGCACAGCCTGAGGTTTCGGCAGAGTTTAGACAGCGCGCAATCACGCGGGTTGGAGAAGAACTTCAGAAACAGTCAGCTGAAAAGCCTGGCGATGCACGCGTTGAACTTTTCTTGAGCGTGTTCTATCGCACCGTAGGCGATTATGACCGCGCGGCGGATCAGCTTGCAGTGGCACGTGCGCTTTCTCCAAAGAAGCAAATCACGATCTTCGAACAGGGATTCAATGAGCTCGATCGTGGCAATACGGCAGCAGGTCTCGCGTTCTTCAAGGAGGCGTATGACCTTGCACCTGCATTTGCTATGGCACGCGCGCATTATGCAAATGCGGCGCTTGCTGCAGATGACATTAATCTCTGGCGAGAACTTGTTGGTAGCGGAGAAGAGAAGCGTGCCTACGCACTTAATGACAACGCTATCCGAACCGTCTATACCAAGAAGCTCTATCCAGAGTTGATTGAGATGTTCAAGACACGTATTGAAGTGTATCCGCAAGTTCCGCAAGAGC
>JACCDG010238399.1_pt1 | contig 23402 bp, 24 predicted proteins | sample 7442471 | NCBI WGS metagenome assembly JACCDG01 (sample SAMN15323444, study PRJNA562643) | freshwater metagenome | isolation source: river surface water | place: USA:Blue River Watershed | collected 2017-08-17 | reverse complement strand
TTTGGTAAAGTCTCCGTTTTTTTTGACTCTAAGTAGATTTTTGGAGGGGACAAATACCGCATGCGCGGGAATGTTGCTTACAATTTTGATGTTAGTTTGAAATTTATAAGATTGAATTACCCCCTTGATGATTTTAACCGCTTCGGAGGCATTTATTTTTTCTGTATGGGGGGCGGAAAATTCATAATCGGGACACATAAGTAAAAAATGGGCATTTTTCAAATCAAGTTCATCGGGCTCGCCGTAGATTTTTAGGCTTGAATATAGAAATTTTTCATTTTCCCTATGTCTTATTAATTCTAATTCGTAGTTGCAGGAATCAATGACTGCTCGGTAAATTTTTTGCAAGGTAATATCATGAATGGAATCAACCTCAAGTAAGTAGAGACCTCTTTTTACCAGGGAAGGGTCAAACGTGAGAGGTTTGTACTTAAATTTTGGATTATTTTTAAATTTAGATTTAAAAAATAATTTCTTTTCGCTTTCTAAGTTATTTGGATTTACAAAAGATAAAACATCAAATTTTTTAACCACAGAGTAAAGCTGATGGTCAATTTCTCTTACCTTGGGCTCGAGTGTTGAGCTTAGCAGCCGATGCCCGAAAGCGGGCTTTTTATGGGGGTAATTATTGAGGAAATGCCCGGAGTTATCAACGATGGCATTTTTAAGTTCTTTTTTAAGGTCCATTACTATTTCGGTGTAAATATCTCCTGAAAGCTCATCGCAGTAAATTTTTTTGATTTCGGTAGCAAGCACTAAAGTGTGAGAGAATTTTTTGGATAGATAACTTAATAGATAACCCTTACCCTTAAAGACCACATTTTCCGAAGTTGTTGCCTCAATATCTTCAAATCTAACTTTAGAAAGCCGATCAAGCCAGTGGTCCAGAAAAGGGCGGAATTTCTTATCCACCCTAGTCGTGCCCAGGTTAAAGACTGGTGTAGGTTTATCGGTTATCCGTTGATAGTTATATGAGTGGATGTCGTAAACGATACAGCAGGCGAACTTTTCCTCAATTTTTCTAATTAATTCCTCAATAACTTGGTAAAAACCTCGATGTTTGGTCCTAGAAATATCCAAATCCTCATCACTAAGCTTTTTTTTCCAAACTTCTTTCCCCCAAGCCTTCTCATAGACACAATTTTTAGGAGATCTATTTAGGTCGTATTCATAACGGGAATCGTGAGCAATAACCCTGATAGGCAAGGAAAAAATAAAATCACCGGTTAAAACGTCCTCCTCAGACCATCTTTCAAATTTTTTTAACTTGATTTTTTTTCGAAGATCTTCTCGAAGATTTCCTCCATTGTGGACTGCTAGGCAAACATAAGGCACATAATCATCTACAAAAATAGAAAAAGAACCATCGTGGGCGATGGCCGAAAAACATTCCTCATTCTGGATTTTCTGTAATATCTCAATGATAGAGAGCCTAAACATCTTCGATGGCCTTTCTATAGTTCATTTTTCGTTTAAGAGCATCCTCTCTTTGTTTTATCAAATCTTCCACAAAATCTATTATTTTTTTTTGCAATTTGGTCTTATTAAACCGATTGATTCTAGTAATGCCCCCTGGACTTAAAACATTAACTTCAATTAACTTCCCTGAGATTATATCTAGTCCTGCAAAATAAATTCCATCCCGCACAAGTCTTTTTCCAATTAGTCGACAAAGTTCAATTTCCTTTTTTGTGAGTATATGCTTTTTCGCAGTACCTCCAGCATGGATATTAGATCTCCCGTCGCCTTTTTTTGGTACCCTTTTCATGGCCCCAATGGGTTCTCCATTTAGAACTAGGGCCCGAATATCTCCATTTTCAGCTCCCTCAACGTATTCTTGGAGAATCACATAATTTTTCTCACCTTTTCCTCCAATATAGAATTCCAAAAGGGATCGGATATTTTTCTTGGCCTTTGTTTCTAAAACAATAACCCCCTGCCCACCATATCCTTCAAGAGGCTTTAAAATCATTTTATCCTGTTTGCATTCATTTATTACCGACTCTAAATAATCAATGTCTTTTGAAACATGGGTGTCGGGAATAAACTCTTTGGCATCCTCGAAAGTGGTAACGTAGATTTTATTAGAAGCCTTTCGGAGGCCTTCAATGTCATTTAAAATAAAAGTGTCGTCTTTGACGGAGTCCAAAAAGTTTAACATTAGACCATCAATCGGAGGGACTTTTCGAATAAATATTGCATCAAAGCCTTTTAGGGGTACTCTTTGCTTAGAAAAAGTTGCCTTTTTATAAAAGGTCGGAATTTTTTCCGGAAGCTTTCCCTTTTTTTCAAAAAATCTACAGAAGGCATAAGTTATGTTTTCACGGATGGCCAGATTGAGAGGGGAAAAGATAGCAACTCTATGCCCCCGGCTCAAGCATTCATGCATTAACCGAAGGGAAGAGTCGATTTCCGGGTCCATATACTCCCAGGATTCAATAATAAAGCAAATATTCATAAGCCCACCCCTCGATATGGTTTTTCGGATTTAAGGCCCTAGAAATAAAATTTGTTTAGGAAAAAACCTCTTCAAAAAAGGTCCTCATTGATTTGAATGATCTTTCCGCTGCCTTTTCATTATAAACTGTTCCAAATGATCTATCATTGGCCAAAGGATTAGTGAAGGCATGCATCGTGTTTCCAAAAATTTGCATCTGCCAGTCTGCCTTGGCCTCGGTCATTTCGCTCATAAAATCCTGGGCTTCCGTGGGATTTACCATAGGATCATCATGGCCATGAAGTGCCAAAATTTTGGCCTTGATAGAATTTTTTCCGGGTATTTTTGGATTTTTTAGCAACCCATGAAAACTCACCACACCTTTGACGTCAGCGCCACTTCTTGCAAGATCTAAAACACAAAGGCCACCAAAACAAAATCCTATGGCCCCAATTTTAGTTGAATCTACCATGGGGAGGTTTTTTACTTTTTCAAAAGCAGCCAAAATCCGATCTCTTAAAAGTTCTCTATCAGCAATCAAAGGACCCATTAAGAGGGAGTTTTCCTCTGTATTTTGACCTGTTTTTCCATCTCCATACATATCTAAGGCAAAGCCTATGTAGCCTAGATCGGCAAGCATTTGCGCTTTTTTGCAGGCAAATTCATCTCGTCCTCCCCAGGCATGTGCCACTAAAACCGCAGGGATTTTTTGATTGGTTTTTTTATAAGCCATCTGGCCAAGAAAGGTCTGGTTTTTATGGATATAGGGAATATTTTCAGTTATCAAACTTACCTCCAGTTTTAAAAAATCCATTTTTACAGGTTTTTTCTCTTTTAAAAATTGCTCTTCGCATCAATTATTTACAAAAGTAATAAATTGATGCAAGGTCTTTTTCCTTATTGGAGATTTGAATGAGAAATATTTTACTTTTGGGGATTCTTTCACTTTCTGCCTACGGCGCAAGCAAGGATTATCAAATTGTTTGTCGGAATGGGAATAACCATATTTATGAAAAATCATTTGAAATCGGGTCCAAAGATTTCTTGGGCCCCTGCCCCTTAATGGGCGATAGAATTTCCTTTGCAAAGGGAAATGTTCAAACCTATATGCAAATAAATCCAGATGGAACGCCTTATGCTTATGGGATAACTTTTCCCGAATCCACACTGGAAGATTTGCCTGGTAAAGACCAACCAAATGATTTTCAAAATTGTTTTGATGCAGATGAAAATGGCATTATTTCGGAGAAAGAATGTGTTGGGGGGCATTTTAGATTTCTATTTTATCCAAAAAATAAATTAAAAAATCCAATTCAGTGGTCCTCTTTTAGTTATCACCCCATTGGGCGATTGCCTCCTGGTATTTTCGATGTGCCGCTTTTTGAATTTAGATTTAACTTAAAAGATTTCTTTGAAACCAACTCTATCAAGCTGGGTCCCTGTCCAGGTTTAATTAACTGCGAGGATTACGCTCTTGCGGCCAAAGAAGTGCCTGAGAAATATCTACCTAAAGGTTACACTAGTATAAATATCATCGAAGGAAAAGTTGGCAATCTGTTGGTAAATACTTACGGATCTGAGTTCGACCCTAAGAAAAAATTTAGAAATAGTTTTATATTAGGTTCATTTAATGGAAAAATTAGCTTTTTTGAAGTTATGGTTTCTTTAGATGTATTAAATGAGAAAAAATCTGGTTGTTTGCCTATAATGCAGGCAGAATCTTATGAACAAATAGGTTATTACCCTACAAAATATTGTATAAAATTTTGGGAAGAAAAGAAGCAATTCTTTGTTTCACTCGAAAGCTTTGTACGAAAAAGAAAATAGAAATGAAAAACCTCCTTTTTAGTATAATTTTGTTCTTTTCCTTTCAGTCTTTTGCTCAGGATAGCATTCAAACAATAGTTCACCTTTTGACTTACTTATCGCAAGATTACCCTGATGCAGTTGGTGGCGGTAAAGTTCTTTCTGAGGATGAGTATGAAGAGCAAGTAGAGTTTATCGAAAATATTCTAAAACTTGCAGACAAGGAAAAGCTTTTCCCAATTGAAATTCGCCAAGACTTAGCCCAATTGAAAAAATTGATTGATCTTAAAACAGAACCCCCAATAGTCACTAAACTTGCCACCGAACTTAAATTTAAAGTTATTGATGCCTTTAAGATTCCAACCTCCCCTAGTTCCTGGCCGTCTCTTGAAAATGGAAAAGCAGTTTATCAAAAAAATTGCCTTTCTTGTCATGGGGTTTCGGGTAATGGAGATGGCCCTGACTCAAAGGGCTTAAATCCAATGCCACGTAATTTCCATGACAAGGAAAGAATGGAATTTGTTTCACCTTTTCAAGCCTTTAATACAGTCAAACTTGGAATTGAAGGGACTTCCATGGTTGCCAACCCGACATTATCAGAAAGTGAAATTTGGGACGTCGCTTTTTATGTGATTTCTCTTAGACATGAAAACTCTCTCAAAAAACAAAACAGTAGTATTGAGTTAGTTGATATCTCTTCTAAGTCAGATCACGAACTGAAGCAACAATTGGGTGATATAGAAGATAAGAATGCCCAGATATCATTTGTAAGAACTTTAAACAAAGACAGTAAAAAAGATGTTGCTTTTTTTATCCGGAAAGCGAATAGCAATTTAGATGATTCACTTAAATTTTATAACGCCAAAGAGTTTGAAAAGTCAGAAAGATCAGCATTGGTTGCCTACCTTGAAGGCGTAGAGCCAATTGAAAAATTTATTAAAGGAACAAGTCTTAAAAGCGAAATTGAAAGTTCTATGACCGGCCTTAGACAGGGAATAAAACTTAGGGTGCCTTTGGAAGATATTGAAAAGCGGGTTATTACTGCAAGAAAAAACCTTTCTAACGCTCAAGAAACTCTAGAAGGTTCTAAATGGATGCCGTTTTGGCTAAGCTTTGGAGTGGTTTTTAGAGAGGCAATGGAATCTCTTCTTCTAATTATCTCAATTATAACCATTGTTCGGAAGGCAAATGTAAAATCTGCGGAAAGATGGATTCATGGCGGGTGGATATTTTCAATAGTTCTTGGAATTGTTGGTTATATTGTATTGGATAAAACTATTTCCATATCTGGAACACAAATCGAAAGAATGGAAGGAGTTATATCACTTTTAGCAGCTGCCATTTTACTTTACGTCGGTATCTGGTTTCAGCGAAAATCTCATATGCAAAAATGGATGGAGTTAATCCAAAAAAAGGTATCCTCATCACTAAGTGGCGGAAGCCTTTTTGGGTTGGCATTAACTTCTTTTCTAATTGTTTTTCGAGAAGTTTTTGAAACCATGCTTTTCGTAAAGATTCTTCTTATAGAATATAATTCCATCCTTTTAGTAATTCTGGGAATTTTGGCGGCGGTAGTGACCACGATTATAATCGGTTTGGCCTTCCTGAAATTTTCGGCCAAAATTCCGCTAAAGAATTTCTTCACCATCTCCTCTTTGTTGATTTTATTTTTGGTTCTAATGTTAATTGGAAAGGGTGTTGGAGCATTTCAAACTATTGGAATCATCTCCTCTACTCAATTCTTAGTTACTACGGTAGAAGTTTTGACCGCTCAATTGGTGGTTTTAACAGCTGGAATATACATTCTATTTTTTCACAAAAATAATTAAAGGAGGGCCAAAACCCTCCTTTATTTTTAGATTAGTTTGGAAAAAACCCCTTCTTTCTTTTCCTTTATTTCAATCATTTTTGATTTTGGTTCACCTGACTTTGGAATTGCCAAAGAGAGGACTCCATTTTCAAAATGGGCTTCAATATTCTTTTCATCAACGCCCATGGGAAGAGGTATGTTTCTCTCAAATCTTCCCCAATGTCTTTCCGTATAATCGCCTTCCTTTTTCTCAGACTTTCTTTCACCCCAGATTTTTAAGCCGCCATCTGAAGCCTCGACATTGATCTCATTTTTTGGAATGCCAGGAAGATCTAAGGTTACCAGAAAATGAGATTCTTTATCTTCTATATCGCATGCTCCAAACCCCGACTTATTTTCATGGAACCCATCAATTAGCCTTCCAAATTCCCTATCAAAATCATCGAAAAACCTAAAGGGACTTCTTAATGTGGTTTCAAATTTTACCAATGGTCTTCTCATAGAAACGCCTCCTTGTTTTATTTTTCTAAGTTTAAGATGGGAGTTCTTAGAAAATTGTCAAGATTCGTTTTTGTGAAATTAGGGAAGCTACGTTGATACCTAGTGTTGCACGATTTTTGTATAGAATAAAAATTCCCATAAAAATCAAAAAGATAGCAAATATTTTTTTTAACTTGGCAGGGGGAATAAATTTAACCAAATAGGTACCCAATATAATTCCAACACCTGCTGCTAAAACAAATTTACCCAGGAAAATCCAGTCAATAGTCACAAGACCTAAATAACCTATAAAACCAGAAATAGAATTTAAAAAAATAACAAAGAGAGATGTACCGACTGCCTGTTTCATAGGGACTTGGGCCAAAATAACAAGGGCGGGAACAATTAAAAATCCGCCTCCAATTCCAATAATGCCAGTTATAATTCCAACTATAAAACCTTGAAGTCCTAAAAAAAGTGGATTTGCCTTTTCTTCTCCCTTTGAATATTTCGGATCCTTAAACATAAATACCGAAGCCAAAAGCATAATTACGGCAAACAAGATAAGTTGGGCCTCACCGCTGAAAAATACTGAAAGTTTAGCGCCTGTAAAAGTTCCTACCATGGCCAATGGAGCAAAAACCGCAACGGTTTTAAGGTTTACATTGCCAGCTTTGAAATGGGTTAGGGTCCCGATAAGGCTTGTAACCCCTACAATGGCCAAACTTAGGGCTATGGAGGTTTTGGGATCAATTTGAAAGGAATAAACAAGAATAGGTACTGTTAAGATGGAGCCACCACCGCCTAAAAGACCAAGACTTAAACCGATAAAAATAGCTAAAATAAATCCAATCATAAAAATAATTTTATCTTAAGGGATTAAATAATTCTAGGACTTATTATCTTTTGATCTTCTTTCTCAATTTGAAGAATGTTTGATGGTAAAGATGAAATTATTATTTTTTCCAGCGCCGTAAGAATCCCTTCTTTGAGGTGTTTTCTTTTGTAGATTAGGCTGATTTCTCTGCTGGGTTTGGTACCCGCGATCTTTTTGACCATTTTTTTTAAATCGTGAGATTTAATGTTGTCCACCACTAGTGATGGAAGTAGGGTAATGCCAATATTTTGCTCAACCAGTGAAATTAGTGTTTGAAAGTTACCACTTTCAAAAAAAATACCTTTGTTTTTCCTTAGCTTACAAATTTGAGTTACCTGATTTCTAAAACAGTGTCCTTCGCTCATTAGGAGTAAATCCTGACCGATTAAATCAAGTTCAGTGATTTCTTTTTTTTGAAAGAGTGGGTTGTCGGGGTGAATAAAAAGAAAAAAGGGCTCAAGAAAAAGTGGTTTTTCGATTAACTGAGGATCGCTAAGTGGAGTGGAAGCAATTCCTGCGTCTATTTCTTCATTGTGCAATTTTTCAAGCATATCCATGGTCTGAAGTTCACTAAGGACGAGCTTAATTTTGGGATATTTTTCTGTGAAAGTTTTTAGAAAAAGAGGGAGGAGGCTTACCGAAACGGAAGGAATTATCCCTAATTTAAAATCTCCCTCCAATACATTTTTTGATTCCATCAATATTTCATCTATTCTTTTAGACTCCCTAATTATTGCTTTGGCCTGTTCGACTATTTTTTTCCCGATTTCTGTAGGTTTAAGAGGTTTTTTTGATCTATCAAATATTATTACCCCTAACTCATCTTCTAATTTTTGAACCTGAATGCTTAGGGTAGGTTGGGTAACAAAGCAGTGTTTAGATGCCTCCGAAAAGTTTTCGTATCTTGATAGGGCAATGATATATTCGAGTTGTGTAATCGTCATAGATAATATCAATAAGATAATAGATATTATTAATTATGTCAATGCTATTCTTGAGTGTATATTATGGAAAAGGAGATATTTATGAATAAAAAACCAGAAATTAAAACATGGAAAAATTTAGAAGGGGCTTTTGCCGGGGAGAGTATGGCTTACCAAAAGTACCTGTATTTTGCCAAAATAGCCAGGAAAAATGGGGATGAGGAGGTGGCGAAACTTTTTGAGGAAACAGCGTCCCATGAGACCAAACATGCCGAAGGTCATTTACGAAATTTATACCCAATGAATAAAATGACTACAAAGGATTGTTTAAAAATGGCGATTGCAGGGGAAAATTTTGAATATACTGAAATGTATCCAGGCTACGCAAAAACTGCAAAAGAAGAGGGTGCGGATAATTGGCTTATCAAGGAATTTGAGGAAAATATAAACGAAAGCAAAGAGCATAGCGAAAACTTTCAAAAGTCTTTGGAAAAACTTGGAAAAATTTTTGAGGGACTAGCAAAAGTGGAAAAAGAGCATCATGATAATTACCAAAGAACTTTAGATTCGTTTGAAAATGCCAAGAAAAAGGAATTCCAAGAATCTAATTTATTTTTGGATAAAAATTCTTAAGGAGGATTTATGGTAAAGATGAATATCGGGATAAAAGATAAAGATAGACTTGAAATGGCCAATGGCCTGAAAACTCTGTTGGCGGATTCCTATTCCCTTTACCTTAAAACTCATAAGTTTCACTGGAACGTAGAAGGGCCTTATTTTCAAACTTTACACCTGATGTTTGAGGCCCAATATACAGAACTATCAACCGCTGTAGATACCATTGCTGAAAGAATCAGGGCGCTAGGAGAGTATGCACCGGGATCTTATAAAGAGTTTTCTGAACTAAGTTCAATCTCAGACTCTACTTCAAAGACCAACGCCAATAAGATGGTTAAGGAACTTCTTGAAGGGCATGAGGTAATAATTCGACATGCCCGCTCTTTATTATCTTTAGCAGAAAAGTGTAATGATGAGGCAAGCGGAGGATTGCTTGCCTCAAGGATAGAGATTCATGAAAAAACTGCGTGGATGCTTAGAAGTTCAATTTAATTGAAGGAAGGTTATGAAAGTTCAGACATTTTTTGATAAGGTTACTTACACTTTGACTTACGTTGTTTATGATTCAAAAACCAAAGATTCAGTTATTATCGATCCCGTGTTGGACTATAATCCAGGATCTTCAAAAACCTCTATGGAATCCGTAGATAAAGTTTATAATTTTATAAAAGAAAATGATCTTAAGGTTCATTTGATTATGGAAACGCATGCTCACGCGGATCACCTAAGTGGTGCCCCAGAGTTAAAGAAACGGCTACCTAGCGCTAAAACCGCGATTAGTGAGAAAATAACCTTGGTTCAAAGTACTTTTTCAAAGATTTTTAATTTTAAGGGGTTTAAAAATGATGGGAGTCAATTTGAGGTACTTTTAAAGGATGGCCAGATTGTTGAGGCTGGAAGCATTAAAATAAAAATAATCGCAACGCCAGGGCACACTCCTGCCTGCACCTCATTTTTAATTGATGATATGGTTTTTACCGGTGACTCTTTATTTATGCCTGATTTTGGCACTGGCCGCTGTGATTTCCCAGAAGGGGATGCTGGGGTTATGTATGATTCAATAAAAAATAAACTCTATACTCTTCCGGATTCAACAAAGGTTTATACCGGCCATGACTATCAACCTGGTGGGAGGGAATTAAAATTTCAAAGTACAATAGGGGAAGAAAAAGAAAAAAATATCCACTTGAAAAAAGATACAACTAAAGAGGCTTATGTGGAATTTAGAACGGCTAGAGATAAAACACTAGCGGCCCCAAATCTTCTCTTACAAAGTGTTCAAGTAAATATCAATGCAGGTCATTTCCCCTCGCAAGAAGATAATGGGGTAAGTTATTTGAAAATGCCCATAAAATAGGAGAAAAAATGGAATTTTGGGTTTTGCCACTTTTAGGTGGAGTTTTGATCGGATTGGCCGCGACCATTCTATTATATTTTAATGGAAAAATCGCTGGGGTATCAGGGATACTTGGAGGCGCTCTTAGAGCTCCAACAAAAGAGAACTACTGGCGATACTTTTTTATTTTAGGGCTAATAGTCGGAAGTTTATTTTTAAGTTTTTTATATCCCCAATTTTTTAAATATGAAGTGCCAGGTGGTTGGACGGCGGCCATTATTGGAGGTCTTATAGTTGGTTATAGCACTCGACTTGGAAGTGGATGCACTAGTGGACATGGAGTCTGTGGTCTGGCCCGTTTTTCTAAAAGATCCTGGCTGGCAACAGTAACTTTTATGATTTCTGCAATGGTGACGGTAGCGGTAGTAAAACTTTTTTAAGGACTATAATATGCATTTATTTATTTCATTTATTGCCGGGGTTATATTTTCAATTGGACTTTCAATTTCTGGGATGGTCGATCCCAATATTGTAATTGGCTTTCTAGATATTTTTGGCAAATGGAATCCGGCCCTTATTTTTGTTATGGGTGGAGCGGTGATGGTTAACCTACTCACTTTTAATCTTATCCTTAAAAAAGGGCAAGGCTACGGAGGTTGTGAACTTGATTTACCTGCCAAAAAAAATGTGGATAAAAAGCTGATTATTGGTTCGGCCCTATTTGGAGTTGGTTGGGGAATTTTTGGAGTTTGCCCAGGACCGGCGGTAGCTAATCTCTTTTTATTAAATGGAAAAATGATTGTGTTTTTTCTATCAATGATTACTGGAATGTTAATTTTTAAATTAACCAGCGAGTCTTAAGAGAGCTTCTTGTGGGAACCGTCACAATAAGGACGGTTCTTAGAGGCCTGGCAGCCACATGCTGAAATAGTTTTATCCTCTTCGAAGGCCACCACCAAAGGCGTAATTCCTGTGTTTTCCCGGCCGTGAGTCCCATCGCAATAAGGTCCGTTTTTTGAAAGGTTACAAGCGCAGAACTTAATAGTCTGACCTTTTTTTACATCAATTCTAAAAGGGGTTTTTTGCCAAGCCGTCATTTAAATTCCTTTAGGGATTCTTCCACCCAACTTTTGATAATTTGCTTATCTTCCTCTGAGTATCTTCCATGACTATGCATAATTCTATAATACAAAGGTGCCATTTCACCTTCTTCGATGGTTTCCCAAGTTTCCTCAAGATCATGTTTTAACCCCTTTTTGCTACCTTTGAAGGGATAATCTTTGGATAAATCAAGGTGGCGTACACCTTCTGCGATATGGTCATCCATTATTTGTTTGATTCCTGGAATGGAGTGATACCAGGGATATACTGGCGTATCACTATGACAATCAAAACATGCCCTTACAAATAGGGGTTTAACTTTTTCAAGATAGGAAGTGTTTATTCTTGCAATTCCTTCAGGCGAGATAGTAGACGCTTCTACTGGCCTTTCATCTACTTTTCCATTGGCAAAAATTACAGAAGGTAAAAAAATAAAAAATATTAGGTACTTCATTAAAGACTCCTTATTTAATCGAGATTCTTAAACTATTCATTACAACCGAAATACTACTTAATCCCATGGCCAAAGATGCCAAGGACGGAGGAAACATCCAACCAAAAACAGGATAAAGAGCGCCGGCCGCAAGGGGAATACAAAGCGCGTTGTAGATACTTGAAAGGAAAAGATTTTGCCTGATAATTATCATAGTATCTTTTGAGATTTTAAAAAAATCCAGCGCTTTAGTTAAATCTCCCTTAACCAGGGTCACATCTGCCGTATTCATGGCCACATCTGTTCCGGTTCCCATTGCTAAGGAGAGATCAGCTTTAGATAAGGCAGGAGCATCGTTGACACCATCTCCGAGCATGGCAACTTTTTTTCCTGATTTCTGCAGCTCTTGAACAATTTCAGCTTTTTTCAGAGGAAGGCAATTGGCCTGATAATTATTTATTCCCAAATCATTTGCCACACTTTTTGTAACCTCAAGATTATCACCAGAGATTAGGTAAGATTCTATACCTCTTTTTTTTAATTCCTCGATCAAATTTTTAGCTTCAGATTTTATTTTATCTTTTAAGTTAATTTGGCAGATTAATTCACCATTTATAGATACAAAAACTCTGGTGCCCAGAAAATCTCGTGAGTTAACTTTTATTCCTTCTTCTTTAAGCAAGGATTCGCTTCCAATTAAAAAAGACTTATTGGAGATACTAGCGCGGATACCTTTACCTGGGATAATTTCAAATTTTTGGGGCTCAGCTAATTTTACTCCCTTAGCAAAGCTCACGATTGCTTTAGATATTGGATGCTCAGAAAAATTTTCAATGGAGGCAAGTTCACCCAGAAAAATTTCTTCTTCGACTTTTTTAAAATAATCTATTTGTTCAACGGATGGTTTGCCTTCGGTTAAAGTACCTGTCTTGTCAAAGATAAAGGTATCAATTTTTTCAGCCTTTTCTATAATATCTCCACCAGAAATTAGAATTCCTTTATGAGAAGCTCTCCCAGTTGAAACTACTACCGCAGTGGGGGTCGCAAGTCCCAAAGCACAGGGGCAGGCAATAACTAAAACTGCGATCATATTAGAAATAGAAAAACCCCAAGTTGGCTCAGGCCCGAAAAAAAACCAAATGAAAAAGGTTAAAATCGCGAGAAGGATTACAACTGGGACAAAAATAGAACTTATCTTGTCCGCATATCTTTGGATGGTGGGTTTTGAATTTTGCGCCCTCTCTACAAAGTCTATAATATGGGCCACAAATGTGTCTTTTCCAATTTTTGTGGCAACAAAATCTAAAACACTCTCGGAGTTAATTGTACCCGCAAAAATTTTATCTCCAGGATTTTTAAGTACTGGAACCGATTCCCCGGAAATCATGGATTCATCCACGGAGGAAATTCCTTTTTTCACTAAACCATCAACAGGTATTTTCTCTCCTGGCCGAACCCGGATAAGATCATCAACTTTGATTTTTTCTATTGGGACTTGATTCTCCTGGCCGTCTTTAAGAAGGGTTGCGGTTTTGGCAACATCTTTTAGGAGTCCTTCAATCGACTCCTTGGCCTTTCGTTTTGCTTTTTTTTCTAAAAATTGTCCGAGGATTACAAAACTAATGATAAATCCAATCGCTTCAAAATAAACTTTTTGGGAAAGTCCCAGAGAGTCGCTGTGCCACGGAAAAATAGTTACAAAGGTGCTGTAAATAAAGGCTGCGGAGGTTCCCATTCCAATTAGAGTGTTCATATTGGATTGACCAGTTCTAAAAAAAGTCCAAAGTGCCATTATAAAATGTAACCCAAAATAGAAATATAAAGGGATGGAAAGGATAAATTGCAGGATCCAATTTATTTGATGACTAGGCCAATGCATAAGTGGACCCATATCCAGGAGCAAAATAAATATGGATAGGCTAAAGGCAATTAAAAATTTGAAAAAATCATAATCTGGTTTAGGCTTTTTCTTAACCTCATCGATTTCATATCCCATAGAAACTATCTGTTCTTTTATTTTTTCTTCACTTAATGTTTCAGAAAATTCAAAATGGCCTTTTTCTGTAGCAAAATTAACATTGCTTACTTTAATGCCTTCAAGGGATTTAACGGATTTTTCAATGTTTAGTGCACAGTTGGCGCAATTCATTCCACCAATTTTTAAGTCAAGCTTCTTCATTTTATCATCCCTCAAGGAAATCTCTGCTTATTTAAAAAGTAGAAATTGGTGATTCCAATTATTAAACTTATTATATTTTTTGTTTTAATTCATTTAATTTAATCCAAAAAAAAAAGAAAGGACTTCGGAAAAAAATGACGCAAATTTAACTTTTGTTTTTCGCAACTAACAATATATAAATTTTTTTGACGCCTATAAAAATTTATTATAGAAAATTCACCCATCGGTAGTCCCTTTTCCCAAACGGCAGGGAACGAAAATTCTGAGATGGATTAAAATCCTAAATTCAAGATGCCTTACTTAAGCGCTACTTAAGCATCACACATACCCCAGGCTTCGCTAAGGTAATTTTTTAACCCTACTCAAGTGTTTAATCGCTTTTTGCTCCGAAATTGACCTCCCTCTCTCAACGTCCTGTCTCGAGAAGGAGGTCAATTTCTCCGCCAAAAGAAGAAGAAAAGATGAGGGATAAAGGAAAGAAAAAGAAGATGTGATGCAAATAAAACTTAGAGGCGCGTGGGGAAGATTTCGGTGAAGCAGGACAATAAAAAAACTACCCCAAGAAAAAAAAGATGGGCCCAAAAAAAATAGGGGCGGGGCATAGGGAAAATTCAAAGAGGACTTGGCAAACCAAAATAACAAGGAAGCCATTTGAATACCATAGGGAACTGTCTTAAAATTCCTCGCTCCTAACTAAGGTTCATTATTGCTTTTAAATTTTCAAATAAAATCCATTTAACAAAATCAAGGAAGAATCATTTTTTTATATTTTCAAAATAAGAGTTATTTAAAATCCAAACAATTCACTTTTTTGCGATGAAGCAAAGGCGTAAAATAGACTTATATCATTTCAAGGGAGCCTTAAAATGAGAATTCAATATTTAATAATAATTTTGGTTTTGGGAATATTCGCCCAACAAGGCTGGGCACCACCAATCAAAGGCGGAGCAACTGGAGGTGCAGAGGCCGCTCCCGATATATCAAAATGCGATTTAAATCCTTCCCAGCAAACAAAGGTTAAGGTTAAGGGGAAGGATGGGAAGGAATATTTCATTTGTACTGGACAAGCTGTTTGTGGGGGACAAGCGGTTCCAGTTTCATGTAAGGTTAGCGAGCGAGAGCCTTGTCCTGTGGCCACCAAATGCATTAATTTTCCGGTACAAGCCTCCGATTCATTTGGATTTGTTGTTCATAAATTTGATGCGTCGGTAGGCAAAAAACCTAAACTAGACTTTAAAAAAATTAGCCCAGCTCCCTCTTCTGTAATTTTGGATAAAATGGTCGATTTAAAAATCCCTTCCAATGAAAATATCCAAGGCTTCAGAATTCTATCCTCCACCTCCCCTAATCTTAAATTGAGTGAGATAACGAAAAAACTAGAGATGGGAAAATCCTACGAGGTTTTGGAAAATAATCCATTAATCCAGCCAATAGGGCTTTTTTATGGTATGACCACCACAAATATTTCTAAATTTTGTACTGGTACTTTGATTAGAAATCCAAAATCGGGAGCAAAGACCAAATGGGCTATTTTGACAGCAGCAAGTTGTGTTTATGATCGGTCAACTAATAGTTGGATTAGGGAAGGATCAGGATTTGCCCCAAATTTTCACTTTAATCGAGATAATGTAATTTCCCTAAAATTCGCCACCGTACCAAATGAATTTTTAAATTCAGATAATAGAAACTATAAAGCATTTGACTATGCCCTTGTAGCTGTTGGTGGTGAGCCTTATGATGGTTGTTGTTTAAATTTAATGATTGTGGGAACATCACCAGGTTCCTACAAGGGAATTTTCCCCATAAAAAGTCAGGCAATTCAAAATATTGAATCCCGAGATAATTTATTCTTATTTGAGACGATAATGGATAATTTTGAACCTCTGGGTACATATGATCCTAATTATTTTCGAAAAGTGAGAAATGATATAAGTTTAAAGTACGGACTTGGCGCACCTTGGATTGGAAAAAATCCCCAAAACGGCCAAGAGGGATTTGTATTTGGATTGAATATTGGAAGTCCTGCTCAAATAGGGTTTGTTCTCTCTCCTGTATTAGGAAATACATTTGAAAAAATGTGGAAATGCATTGAAGATGAGAAGAAGGCGTGCCCAGAAATGGATTGATAAAAAAAATAATTTTTATTTTCTTATCTTTGGGGGTCTATTGAACGAGTATAACGCCTGAGATTTCATGGAACCTCCTAAAAATTTGGTCAATTTCTTCTTGGATTTTTCCTTCATTCCTTAATTTAATAATTTGCTGAAAAAATCAGCCATTAAGATCATCTCCTTTTTTTCCCTGATCATGTGAAATAGGTGTATTTATAAGACTAATCTCAAGGTGACAAATTTAGTATCCGAATCCCAACATTTAAAATGGGGAGGAAAAATCTTTATTTTAATTGAACTATGCAATCCCCTAAAATCAAAGGAGTGGAATAACACGATTTACTATCGCAAAAGTGATCAAAAAATTCAAAATAGGCTTCTCGATCACAGTTAGGAGTGGAAAATAATATATTAATCTTTATATTTTCTGTGCCATTTTCCAAAACCTCTTTTTGATATCTTATTTCGTTTAGGCGATAGAAACGAACGGAAAATTTTTCGATATTTCGAATAAATTGTTCAGTGGCGAGTCTTTTTGCCTTATCTGGAGTAAACCAAACTGGAAAGGCAGCGTTGCCTGGTGTTATTAAAGGACATTGGAAAATAAAGAGGATCAAAAGAAAATTTTTCATAATTGATTAGCACAATCTAATAGAAGAAAAGGGAGTGGCTTGCATTCATTTTGGTTGCAAAGATAAGACTTCCACTCTTGTCGAGCACTTCTGAGACACTCTGGAGTGAAAAATGCAATCACAACTTCATAAGACTCATGGCCTTCTTTATCAATAAATTTCACTGAATTAAAAAGTATTATTTTATAAAACATGTCTGGTTTTTCATCCATTTTACGAATGAATTCCTTTAAAGTTTCCATTTTGGCAGTATCAGGTGAGAACCAATCAGGAAATACGTAAGCCCCTTCAGCACGAAAAACCAGAAAACAAAATAAAATAAAAATTAAATTTTTCATAAAATAAAAATCTATTATTTCAATGAGCTTTAAATTAACCTTAAGATATCCCCTTTTAGAAAGTCAATCATTTAAGAAAAAGACTTTAACTTAGAAGATGGAGATAAAACCGACTCCTAACTCCTCCAACTCATTTTAAAGAGGTTGTGATGTATTAGACGAACCTCCCCCATCTATCTAATTTCCACACGACGATCTGGCGACGACTCGCCATTTTTAAAAGCTCCTGACGCTTTGGTCGAGTCTTGGCGCCAGAAGCTATTTCTTCAACCTGTTTCACGTGCAACCAATTCCGACTCTTTATGTGAGACTTCATTTGGTCCAGCTGATTTCCCAATGATTTCTGGTCGGTGGTTGAGATTCTGGCGTAAATTGCAGCTCTTTTTTGCATGGGCGAAAACCTCCGAATTGTTCCGTACGAAAAAGTCGATTACAACGGGTGATCTCAAACGCTAAATTAGGATGGGCGATTTGAATAGGTTTTGCACCGTTTTGGGATATTATTTTGTTAGCTAGTGGATTTTATCCGTGGGTGGAGCTAATAAAGGTGGTGTCAACGTCTAGCTTTTTAATTGCTTCACCATGAAATTGAAAAAAGTCCTGGGTCATTTTGAGGGTCTCAATCGGATCGGGAGTTTTAAAAATCTTTTCTCTAAATTCCACCGCGTGAGAGTATCCCATTGAAAACCAGACAATAAACTTTCTAAGTTGGATCATAACTAATCTGGCACGATCTGCGCCATGATATTCGCTAAGAAGTTTATGGAGTGTTTCTAATACTTCCAAATAATCTAAAGAGCTAAATTGAATCTCATTTTCCAGGTCGTAGGATTTTAAAAAAATAAAGGGGTCTCGAAGGGGCCCTCTTCCAAGCATCAATGCTTTGCAGTTGGTTTTGGCCAGGCGAGACTTAATAATTTTTTCGTGGGATAAATCCCCATTTCCGATCACTGGAAGGGGAGAGTTTAAGGCAACATTTTCGATATAGTCCCAATTGGCATGACCTTTATAGGCTTGGGTCCTGGTTCTTCCATGGATGGAGACAAACTCGATTCCCTCTTCTTTTGCAATTCTAATAACCTCTGGAGCATTTAAGGAGTCATCATCCCAGCCGGTTCTAATTTTTATGGTAAGGGGAATATCAATTGCTTTTTTTATGGTGGAAAAAAGAATTCCTAGTTTAGATGGATCTTTTAAGAGGGCCGAACCTGCTCCACGGGTAACCACCTTTTTAACTGGGCAACCCATATTGATATCTATAAATTTTGGACCAGATTCTTGGGCCACTTTAGCGGCCATTGCTAGAATTTCAGGGTCATCTCCAAATAGTTGGATTCCCACATTTTTTTCAAAAGGGGATATTTCCAGCAATTTTTTTGTTCTGGCATTAACAAATTTTATTCCATTGCAGGAGATAAGCTCGCTGATAGTCCCACCGGCACCGAGTTCTTCCATTAAATACCTAAAAGGGGCATTGCAAATGGCCGACATTGGGGCAAGGAGTAGGGGAGAGTCAAAATGGACTCTGCCCAATTTAACCGGAATCATTTTTTCCTTTAAATGATTGATTTTTTTTTGTAGAGAATCGGAAAAAGTAATTTGCATGATTGAGGCGGTCTATCAAAGATGGGTTTTAAGGGCAAGTAGCTTGGAAATAACTTTACGCATTAAATTGAGTAGTTGAAATTTATGCTTTCATGGGTAACATTGCTTTTTTTATTATAGGAAAAATTTAAGATGTTTGACGTATTAAATGAAAAATTTGCTAATGCTTTTAAAAATCTTCAAGGAAAGGGGAAAATCTCCGAATCCAACATCGAAGAGACCCTTGGTCAAATCAAAACGGCCCTTTTAGAGGCCGATGTAAATTTTAAGGTAGTTAAAAATTTTATCCAATCGGTTAAGGACAAGGCGATTGGCGAAAAGGTCATCTCTGGCGTTAATCCAGGAGAGCAATTTGTAAAAATAGTACATGATGAACTGGCCCAAGTAATGGGTGTGGCCAATGAAGAAATCAATCTGGATAGAAAAGAGATTTTGCCTATTTTGGTGGTGGGGTTAAACGGACAAGGAAAAACTACTTTTTGCGGTAAACTAGCAAACCATCTAACCTCTAGAAAAAAGAAGGAAGTTCTGTTGGTTCCGGCCGATACATTTAGACCGGCGGCCAAAAAACAATTACAGATTTTAGCCGGAAGTATTGGGGTTGATTGCTTTGACTCCGATTTATCTCTTCATCCAAAAGAGATTGCAAGACTTGCCATCGAAGAGGCCAAAAAACTGCATAAAAATATCGTTATTATCGATACGGCCGGAAGACTCCATGTTGACGATGAATTAATGGCCCAAATTAAAGAGGTTAGAGAATCTCTAATTAATCCTGAAGTTTTATTAGTGGCCGATGCCATGACTGGGCAGGAATCTGTAAATGTCGCTAAAACCTTCCATGAGGCCATAAAGCTTTCAGGGGTAGTACTCTCAAAAATGGATTCCGACGCTAAAGGTGGAGCCGCTCTTTCCATAAAATACGCTACGGGTGTTCCAATTCATTACATCTCAAATGGCGAGAAAATGAAGGACCTAGAGCTTTTCCATCCAGACCGGTTAGCAAAAAGAATTCTCGATATGGGCGATGTGGTTTCTTTGGTGGAAAAGGCCCAAGAGGTAATTGACGAAAAAGACGCTGAAAAAATGATGAAAAAGATGGAGAAAGGTAAGTTCACCATCGATGATTTCTTAAAACAAATGAATATGCTTAAAAGTATGGGGTCCATGACCTCCCTTTTAAAGATGATACCCGGTATGGGCGGGGCCTTAAGGCAAATAGGGGATCTTTCTCCGGCCGAAAATGAAATGAAAAAAATGAAGGTAATAATATCCTCGATGAGCCAAAAAGAGAGGGATAACTATAAAATTCTAAACGATTCAAGAATTAAAAGAATTGCTGATGGATCGGGCACAAACGTTGGTGCAGTAAAGGATTTTCTATCTAAATTCAAACAGATGGAGCAAATGATGGGTGGAATGATGGCCATGATGAAGGGTGGGGCCCCTGCTGGAGGCAAAGGATTCCAAATGCCAAAACCTAAGGGCCCTAAGAAAAGCCCATGGGGCGGTAAGAAGTATTTTTAACTCAAAGGGTTATCGTTGACTTCTGTATTTAATTAATTTATCTATTTGAATCTGCAATATTTGAAGGAGCTTTTTAATGGTTAAGATTAGACTAGCAAGAGTAGGGAGATTGAATAAACCTCTTTACACAATTTTAGCAACTGATTCTAGAAAACCTAGAAATAACGGATTTTTGGCCCAACTTGGCCAATATGATCCCCGAGGTAAAGAGCCATTAAAGGGAATCAACGTAGACGCCATTAAAGGTTATGTTCAAAATGGCGCTCATGTATCTGATACCATTCGAACAATCTTCAAAAAAAATAACGTTAAATTATAATGAGTGATCTTAAAGGTCTTGTTGAATATATGGGTAAATCCATAGTTGATGTGCCTGAAGAAGTCAGAGTTTCTGAAGTTTCAGGCGATCAATCAACCGTATTTGAATTAAAAGTTGATAAATCAGATTTAGGTAAGGTAATTGGAAAACAGGGGCGAACCGCTCGGGCCTTAAGAACCATTCTTAATGCTGCTTCCTCAAAATCAAAAAAAAGAACCGTTCTAGAAATTATTGAATAATTTTAGTCTTGGTCTTTATTTTTTAATTCTTTTTTAAAATTAACGATAGATTTTCCAAGGGACTTTCCAAGATCTGGAAGCCTTTTTCCGCCAAAAAATAATAGTATTATTAAAAGAATAATAAGAAATTCAGTTATACCTACTCCCATTGATCCGTCCTTTTAATAAATTCTTGATAGAGGCATTGTATATTTACCTGGAGAATATTCTGCAAATCGTTTTGCTTTAATTTCTTGATACTTTTTCCCTAAGTTTGCGTGACTACAAAAAGGGTAAATGGCAATTCCACCTCTAGGAGTAAATTCTCCAATAACTTCAAGGTATTTAGGATTTAGTAATTCTACCAGGTCGTCGCAAATTTTTTGAACGCAATCCTCATGAAAGTCCCCATGATTCCTAAAGCTAAATAGGTAGATTTTCATGGACTTAGATTCGACCATCTTCTTATCGGCTATATAGTTAACAGTTATTCTGGCAAAATCAGGTTGTTGGGTTATGGGGCAAAGGGAAGTGAATTCGGTACATAGAAAGGTAGTCCAGGCATCTGAACCGGGATTACGGTTTGGGAAACTTTCTAAAACCTTTGGGCTATAGGTTGTGGGGTAATCCGTCTTACCTTTCCCCAATCCTAAATTGGCCAAATCATTACTATTTCGAGTCGCTTTTTTCATATTGTTTCCTTGTAGAATTCAAGGACTTATACATTAATTGAAAATGGCCAACAAGTGTCCATAAACTTTTTTCTTTCCTAGTTGGTCATTAACCTGTTAATTCTTTATGGAATGAATAAGCAAAAGATCATATTAGTACAGTTGGGTTCACCCAAAACCCCATCAACAAAGGACGTAAGGTCCTTTTTAAGGGAATTTCTTGGGGATCCAAGGGTACTAGATATAAACCCGATTTTAAGAAAAATTATCCTTAATTTATTTATCCTTCCCTTTAGGCCCAAGCAATCTGCCAAGCTTTATAAAAGAATTTGGGATGGGAGCACATTTCCCCTTATTGAAAACACCGAAAAGTTATCGAAGAAACTTGCTGAGAAATTTTCCGGGGATAATATAGAGGTCGAGCACGTCTTTTTGCTTTCGGATCCTCGCTTTGGGCATATGTGGGATAAATGGGAAAAAGAGGACATGCGAACTAGGGCCCAAAAATGGCTAATAGTACCCCTTTTCCCCCAATATAGTGCGGCCACAACAGCCTCGGTAATGGACCTCTTTTTTAAGGAGCTTAAAAAAAGGACTCAAATACCCTCTTTTGAGTTTATCGATAGTTTTTACAACGCAAAAGCCTTTATTGACCCTAATAGAAAGCTTATTGAAAACCACATAGGATCGGCAAAGGATCTAGTGGTTTCCTTTCACGGGCTTCCTATGAGAAGGGTTTTAGAAAATAAAGACCCCTATTATAAACAGTGTTTTGCCACTTATAAAATGATTACCGGAAATCTAAAGGGAGTGACACCCCACTTATCATTTCAATCCCGATTTGGGAGAGAGGAATGGCTTAACCCTAGCACCGAAGATTGTGTCCTAAACCTGATAGAGCAGGGTAAAAAAGAGATAGCCATTTGTTGCCCTAGCTTTGTTTCGGACTGCTTGGAAACCACCGATGAAATAGGCCATGAATTAAAAAATCTGGCCGAAGAAAAAGGTGCAAAATTAACGGTTATTCCATGTGTAAATGATGAAAAATCTTGGATTGATGGATTTTATGATTTTTTAAAAGCAAAGATTTTAGGTAAACCACCTGAAATATATAAATTGCCTGAGGAAGAAATGTTGAGCATCCCAGAACAAAAATTAAGTTCTCCCCCTTTAAGCCCCATTGCAAAAAAATCCCTTAAAGTGGTTTTTTTGACTTTGTTTTTGGACCTTGTGGGGTTTTCGATCATTTTTCCCTTATTTCCGGCCATGGCGAAGTGGTATATGGAAGTTGACTCCACAAATTATTTTTTAAATCTAGTTTTTTCTGGAATTAATTCATTGGTATCCTCCGATCCCTCTCAAGTTTTTAACTCCTTGGTCTTGTTTGGCGGTCTTTTGGGGGCCCTTTATAGCTTTTTACAGTTTTTAGCGGCGCCATTTTGGGGATCTCTCTCAGATAAAATCGGTAGAAAACCGGTATTAGTTATTTCAATTTCCTTTTTAGCACTTAGTTATTTGATTTGGTTTTTTTCAGGATCTTTTACCCTGCTAATTCTTTCAAGATTTTTGGCAGGAATAATGGGTGGTAATATTTCGACCGCCACTGCCGTTGTGGCGGATGTTACGGATAATAACAATAGATCTAAGGGAATGGCCATTATAGGCATTTCCTTTGCTTTAGGCTTTATTTTAGGACCGGCGATAGGCGGGATTTTTTCTACCATTGACTTGACCAAAATTTATCCCTCATTAGTTGCCTATGGAGTAAACCCCTTTTCAGTTCCGGCACTTGTGGCATTTCTCCTTTCAGTTTTAAATATCTATCTTGTGATAAAAAACTTTAAAGAGACACTTCCAGCTGAAAAAAGAGAAGCTCATTCTGAGAGGACTTCAAATATTAAAGAATTATTTAAACCGCTTCCCTATAAAGGCGTAAACCTTACAAACTTTACAAATTTTTTATTTATATCCATTTTTTCTG
>JACCDG010176361.1_pt1 | contig 23420 bp, 25 predicted proteins | sample 7442471 | NCBI WGS metagenome assembly JACCDG01 (sample SAMN15323444, study PRJNA562643) | freshwater metagenome | isolation source: river surface water | place: USA:Blue River Watershed | collected 2017-08-17 | reverse complement strand
GGAGCCAGGGGGCGACGCTGTTCTTGGCTCCGTTCACCGCCGATTCGTCGGCCACGAAGCCTGCGATCGCCGTGGCAAAGTCCACTGGGCCGGTTCCGCCCCCTGTTCGCACCGCGGACGGCTCGAGACCGAGCCGGCGGACGTACTCCTCCTGGGTCCGGTCGACGCAGTGGGCGTGTTTGCACTCGAAGTTGCCGTTCAGGTAGCCCCCGAAGTGCGGCAAGAGGTAGACGGTGCTCGATTCGCCCGAATCCGAGGTGTGTTCGTCGACGAAGGGACACTCAACGGCCCACATTCCGGGCTTCATCTGGCGGATCAGCTTGTCTTGAGCGCTCAACGCCTCGAAAATGGGGTCTTCGGCCTCTGCGGCGGCGGACTGTTCGGCGGCCGAGACGTCCGAGTCGCCCTTGGTCTCGGCGTCGATCGCCTCGGCCCAGGTCGTCAGCGTCCCATCCACGTCGATCGGCTCGCCTTCGGCGGTCCCGTACTCCGCGCACCCGACCAGCGGGGTGAAGACCGGCTGCTCGGCGCGGTATACGGTGCGGTCGAACTTCGCGCAGTCGTCGCCGAACTGTTGCTTGAGCGTCAACTCGACGGCAACGCCCAAACGCTTACCTTCTTCACGGCTAACGAGTCGGTTGAGGTGCAGGACGATGCGCGCCCTTGGGGAGACGTTAGGGTGGGCTGAGGTTGTGTACCAGAACGCGTCGTAGGTCCAATCCAACGAGTCTACGATGGCGCGGAAGGTTGAGTAGTCGCGGCAACCGTCGAGATCGAGGCAGAGGAACTGACGCGGAAGGGCGTAGTCCTTACCGCGGCGAGGAGCCCCCTCGTCGTCCGGCCCCATCGGGGCGCAGATGTAGGTCAGGTGCTTGCGCGGGGAGCGCAGTGCCAGGACGTGTTCTGTGAACTCGGAGAACGACCCGGCCGTTCTGGTGTCCGGGTGGGCGTCGTACTTGCTAGTGCCGACGCAGTATTCGATCGGCATGGTCAGCCCCCCGCCACATGCTTCCACTCGTAGAGCGACGTTGTTCTTCGGTGCTCGATGACCCAGACGTCGCGACCGTCGTGTAGCATCTGGCTGATCGCCGGCTGGCTGATGCCGACTAATCGGGCGAGCCGGTGCTGGGAGGTCGTTCGGAGGTAGTGGGCGAGCGGCGTGGCTCGGCCAGGGACGTCGATGGCAGCCACACGCGGCTCCTGTTGAGTGGAGCGACAGAGGCTACACGGGGTTGCGCTGATTGAGAAGCCGTGGTTATGATGCACGCTCCATCAGCCACGAAGCTCTGTAGCCATGATCGAAGACACCCTGCACGAACTCACCAAGGCGATGAACGCGCTTGAGGCCACCGTGGCCCGGATCGGCGACGCGCTCGTCGCCAACGGGCTGAAGATGGTGTTCGAGGACCGCACGACGCCACCGCCCAAGGCCGAGCCGAAGCCGTCCAAAGAGCCGGTCGCGGAGGCTCCGACGCCTGTGCCCGAGAAGCGCGGCCCAGGTCGGCCGAAGAACCCGCCCAAGGTTGAGCCGGCGCCCGAGCCGGTCGTCGAGGCTGCGTTGGAGCCCCCGGCGGAAGTGGACGAGACCCAGGTCAGTTCCATTTCTTACACGGTCGATGACCTCCGCACCCGCCTGATCAAGATCGCGACGCTCGTCAACGAGAAGGCCGGCAAGAAGGATGGTGACCCCGGCGCCCCGGGCCGCCCAGCCGCCGCAGCCCACCTGCGCCGCATCTCTGGGTTCGGCAAGCTGCCCGAGGTGCCGGAGGCTGACTACGCGACCGTCGTCGCCGCGCTTGATGAGGTGCTGGCGGCGATGAGCGACGAGGAGGACTTCACGTGAGTACGCAGGAGATGATCGACAAGCTCCGCGAGGTCGCCGGGATGCTCTCCGCATGGGAGTGCGACTTCATCGACTCATTGGAGCTTGGGCTCAAGCGTGGGCTGGCGCCGACGCAGGCGTCGTATGACGTGCTTGTCGGCATCTACAAGAGGGAGTGCGAGTGACCGCACACGCTCTCCTCAGCGCATCCAGCTCACACCGTTGGCTGGCGTGCCCCGGAAGCATCGCGCTCTCTGAGAGCTTGCCGAAGGGCGAGCAGGAGACGAGCTTTTACGCTGCTGAAGGCACGCTGGCGCACAGCCTAGCAGCGGCGATGCTCGAGGCAGCGCTCAACGACAACTACGCCAGCACGGAGCTGGATGGTTATCTGGCGGCGACAGACCACGAGATGCAGCGGTTCGTGGGCGTTTACGTCAACGACGTGCTTTCGCGTCCAGGGGAGAAGTTGATCGAGACGCGTGTCGTCTTCGACGGCTTCGTCCCCGGCGGCTTCGGCACGGCTGACGCGCTGGTGCTGCACGACGGCGTGATGGGGGTGCATGACCTCAAGTACGGCATGGGCGAGCGCGTCGAGGCCGAGAACAACCCACAGTTGATGCTGTACGCGCTTGGCGCGTGGCTGGAGTACAATTGGCTCTACGACATCAATGCGTTCGACCTCGTGATCCACCAGCCGCGGTTGGACCACCGGCCCGAGTGGCGGATCACGGTCGAGGACTTGTTGGGGTGGGCCGAGAACGTGCTCAAGCCGGGCGCGCTCTACACCTTGACGCCAGGCGCACCGCGGATACCCGGTGAGAAGCAGTGCCGGTGGTGCCCGGCCAAGGGCGTGTGCCCGGAGCATGCCAAGGCGATGCTCGACGTGGCGCTGGAGGGGTTCGACACCGACCCCGTTGTGTTCCGCGATCAGTCGCTGTTCACACTCGAGGACTGCGGTCGGGTACTCGGTTACCGCAAGATGTTCCAGAACTGGTTCGACGCGGTGGAGCAACGGGTACGCGACGCGCTCACCCGCGGTGAGCCGGTGCCGGGCTGGAAGTTCGTCAGCGGCCGAAGCAGCCGGTCTTGGCGCGACGAGGAGCAGGCGGCGGCAGAGTTGCTGAAGCGGCTCACCGAAGACGCGATCTGGACGCGCAAGATCATCACGGTGGCCCAGGCGGAGAAGGCCATCGGCAAGAAGACATTCGTAGAACTGGAGGGCCAAGTGCTTGTGACCGAGGGCGCACCGACGTTGGCGCCCGAGAGTTCGAAGAAGGAAGCGATCGACATCAACCCGACATCAGGATTCGACATCAATGAGTGACACGATCATCGTCAAGAACGTCCGCATCTCGTTCCCGTCCCTGTTCACCAAACCGGTCATCAACGGGCAGGAGGGTAAGTTCGGCGCCAAGTTCATCCTCGACCCCGAGTCGAACAAGGCCGCGATCCGCGATCTGGAGAGCCGCATCGCGGTGCTGGTGCGCGACAAGCTGAAGAACATCAAGCTGCCGAGCGAGAAGAAGTGCTTGCGCAGCGGCGACGACATGGCACGGCCCGAGTACGAGGGCTCGATGGTGCTGAGTGCATCGAACAAGGTGCGTCCGGTCGTCATCGACAAGCGTGGACAGCCGCTGTCCGAGGAGGACGGGCTCATCTACTCCGGCTGCCGCGTCAACGCCAAGGTCGATCTGTGGGCACAGGACAACAAGTTCGGCAAGCGTATCAACGCCACGCTGATCGCGGTGCAGTTCCAGGCCGACGACGAGCCCCTGGGTGGCGGGCACGTGACGCACGACCAGGCGGTCGAGGGCTTCGACTTCGACGAGACTGAGGACTTCTAGTCCGTGATCTACATCGACGTCGAGACCTTCAGCGAGGCCGATCTGAAGCAGGTCGGGGCGTGGCGCTACGCTAACGACCCGACGACGCGGCTTATCTGCCTCGCCTACGCGATCGACGACGGTGAGGTGGTGCTGTGGCTTCCGGGCCAACCGAAGCCGCAGTTCCCGAAGGGCCACAAGTTCGTCGCGCACAACTCGTTCTTCGAATGGTGCGTGTTCGAGTACGTGTTGAAGTGGCACGACGTCTCGGGCGACCCCGGTGACTGGATCGACACGGCGGCGTTAGCCGCCGCCGTGTCTCTCCCTCGAGGACTCGATGGCGCCTGCAAGGCGCTTGGACTGCCCGAGGAGTTGGCGAAGTCGAAGCGGGGCAAGACCCTCATCCAGCGACTCTGCCAGCCGCAGGGCAAGTTGCGTAAGCGCAACGAAGACCCGGCGCTGCTGGCTGAGTTCTACGAGTACAACAAGCAGGATGTCGTCGCCGAGCGCGAGCTTCTTCGACGCCTGCCCCCACTGACCCCGCTTGAGCAGCGGGTCTTCAAGATCGACCAGCGGATCAACCTGCGCGGTGTGGCGGTCGATCGCGCGCTCGTGTCGTCCGCGATCACGCTGGTCGAGGAGATCAAGACCGCGGTCAACGCCGAGACTGCGGCGCTCACAGGGGGCGCGGTCGGCAGCATGACCGAGTGCGCGAGCGCGCTCGAGTTGCTGGCGGCGCACGGTTGTCCGATGCCGGACATGCGCGCGGACACGGTTGTTGACACGTTGTTGCGCGTGGAGAAGGGGTCGGTCGCCGAGCGCTTGCTCCAGATCAGGCAGTTGGTCAGCAAGAGCAGCACCGCCAAGTTCCGCCGCTTCGAGCAGTTGAGCGACCTCGACAGTCGACTGCACGGCATGTTCATGTACTGCGCGGCGGACACAGGTCGTTGGGGCGGCAAGTACGTTCAAGGCCAGAACTTTCCTCGACCGAAGGTCAAGAACACCGACGAGTTGGCGGCGCAGGTCAAGACGTGTGACGCCTCGTGGGTAAACTTTCTGTACGGCAACGAGATGGTGGCGCTGTCGTCGGCCATCAGATCGTGCGTCGTACCTGCGCCGGGCAAGGTGTTGTTCGTCGCCGACTACAGTGCGATCGAGGCGCGCGTATTGGCGTGGCTTGCGGGGCAAGACGACATTGTCCAACTATTCCGCAAAGGGGCGGACATCTACAAGTACACCGCCGCGCGCATCTTCAATAAGCGGATCGAAGACGTCACCGCAGACGAGCGTCAGATCGGGAAGGTGGCCGTGCTCGCCCTGGGCTATCAAGGTGGGGTGGGCGCGTTCCACACGATGGCGCGCGCCTATGGCGTGATCGTCAGCGACGAGAAAGCCGAGGACATCAAAACGGAGTGGCGGGCTGCTAACAGCCACATCAGGCAGTTCTGGTACGACGTCCAAAACGCAGCGATCCGCGCCACGCAGAACGTCGGCGACGTGTATCAAGTCGGATACGTCGCGTTCAAGGCGACGAAGGGGCGGCTGTGGTGCCGACTGCCGAGCGGCCGGAAGCTCTGCTACCACTCGCCGAAAGTGGTGCCCGACACCTACGTGAACAAGAAGGGCGAGATCGTCGACACCGAGAAGTTGGTGTATCTCGGCAACGACTCGTTCACGCACAACTGGGGTGAGATCAGCACCTACGGCGGGTCGCTGGTGGAGAACATTACGCAGGCCGTCGCGCGCGATCTGCTCGCAGAGGCGCTACTTCGGTGCGAGGAGCGCGGGTTCCCCGTTGTGATGCACATCCACGACGAGGTGATCGCCGAGTGCGATCCGACGCTGGACTTCGACGCGTTCATCGAAGCGTTGTGTGAGTTGCCCGCGTGGGCGAAGGGGCTGCCGATCAAGGCGGAAGGTAAGGTTCTCCAGCGCTACCGGAAGATGTGATGCGCGAGTCCACGATCCAAGCGGCGAGCGTGCGCGAAGCGCGTAAGCTGGGCTGGCGCGGGTTCAAGTTCGTGAGTCCCGGCTACCGCGGCGTGCCCGATTACATCTTCATCAAAGGGCCGCCGCTACAGATCGTGTTCGTTGAGTTCAAAGCGCCAGGTAAGCTGCCGACGTTGATCCAACTTGTTGTGCATCGGATGCTGCGCAAGATGGGCGCGCGGGTAGAAGTGATCGACAGCGTGGAGCAGGCGCGACTTGTCTTTGCAGCCTCGTGAGTACCAGCGCCGCGCCGCGGAGTTCATCGTTGACAAGAAGCGATGCGCGCTATGGGTGGAGATGGGGTTGGGCAAATCCTTGTCCACACTCCTCGCCATCTACACTCACGCGTGGCAAGTTGGTCGGGTGCTCGTAGTCGCGCCGAAGCGCGTTGCGGAGATGACGTGGCCCGAGGAGGTGAGCAAGTGGTTCCCCAAGCGCCTCACGTACCAAGCATTCACCGGCAGCGCATCGGAGTTGGAACGCTTCAACGCTACGTCGGGTGGCGAGGACATTACGATCCTCAGCGTCGAGGCTATGACCCGACTCGTCGACGCCAACAAACGGAAGTGGAAGACCCGGACGCCGTGGCAGTGGATCGTCTTCGACGAGAGTAGCCTGTACAAGTCCGGCGGGCAGCAGGGCAGCAACCGTAACAAGGCGGCGAAGTTTTTGGCGAAGCGCGCCGAGTACGTCACGTTGCTGACGGGCACACCAGCCACCAACGGTCTTGCGGACCTGTACGGTCAGTTCGAGCTACTGGACGGCGGCGCGTGCCTCGGCCGCACGCTGACCGACTTCCGCAACACGTTCTTCACATACAACGAGTACAGCCGGAAGTACACGTTGAAGCCGGGCATGGGTAAGGCGATCCAGCGCAAGGTGAAGCCTTACGTGCTGTCGTTCGAGGCCAAGGACTACCTCGACATCCCCGAGACCATCTACAACGATGTGCGCGTCCGGCTGCCAGACGCGCTGCGCGAGAAGTACGAGACGCTTGAAGCCGAGTTCGTGCTGGAGACGGACGGCGAAGACTTCGCAGCGTTCTCGGAAGGCGCCGCGTCGATGAAGCTCCGACAGTTCTGCAACGGCGCGGTGTACACAGAGGACAAGCGCGTCGTCGACGTCCACAATCTGAAACTCGACGCGCTCGAGGACGTTCTGCTCGGGCTGGCAGGGCAGCCGCTGCTGCTCGGCTACAACTTCATCCACGACTTCGAGCGCATCAAGAAGCGTTTCAAGTTCGCGACGCACGTCGACGAGAAGGGGGCGCTCGATCGTTGGAAGAAGGGCCAGGTCCGTCTTCTGTGCGGGCACCCCGCGTCGATGGGCCACGGACTGAACATCGCCGAGGGGGGCTGCAACACGCTGTGGTTCGGGGAGACGTTCAACTTCGAGCACATCCTCCAGTTCGAGGCCCGACTCGGCGGCGCGCGGGGGGTTGGCAAGCAGCCGGTGGTTCATCGTATCCTCGTGGAAGATTCGGTCGAGGATCGGGTCGCGCAAGCACGGCTGGTCAAGGGGGCCACGATGGCGGAGTTGATGAGGGCGGCGAAGGGTGGCTAAGGCGCAGCGGGAAGACACGGCGCCCGCTCACGAGATCAAGTACGTTGTCGCCGAGGACACCGCCCGCGGGCAGTTCCACCAGGGCGGGTTGGTGCGGAAAGAGTTCTGCCGACTGCTGATTGGCCCGATCGGGTGTGTGTCCGGGGACACCGAATTCCTGTCCCCTACCGGCTGGAAGCGGATCGACGAGTGGGACGGCGAGGACATCGCGCAGTGGTCGCCCGACGGCTACCTGTCGTGGGTTAAGCCCGAGTACCACCGAGGCCCCGCTACGGAGCCGCTGTATCGGTTCCACAAGGACCACATGTCGATGGTCCTGTCCGGGGAGCACCGCGTGCCGGTGTACGACTGGGACGGGAAGTTTGCGGTCAAGACCGCCGAGAGACTGGCAGCGAAGCGATCGAGACACACGCTTCCAACGACGTTTACGGTCCCCCAAACAGGACCGCTGTGCAGCGAATGGTGGGTCCGGCTGTTGGTTGCGATGGAGGCCGACGGAAGTCGGCCAAAGGCCGGCCGGCAGTCGATCTTCACGTTTCGAAAGGAGCGGAAGAAAGAGCGCATCGAATGGTTGTTGAACTTAAACGGACTCTCGTGGAAGAAGCGCGAGTATCCGCAGCGCCCGACCGAGACCACCTACGTAGTTCAAACTCGGCTACCGAAGACGCGCTACACCGACCGCTTCTGGTGGGGGCTGTCGTCCACCGAACTGGAGTGGGTGGTGGACGAGATGGTTCACTGGGACGGTCACAGAAGTTCGCACACGTTTTTCTCGTCGGGGCATAAGTGTGCGGTGGACTTCATGCAGTTCGCGGCTCACGCCACGGGGCGAAAGGCGACTATCCGTGCAATTCAGCCGCGTAAAGGCAACGAGAAGGTTCACTACACCGCGATCGTGTCCGAGAAAGGCGGCGTGAAATCCCGTACGCAGGTCCGATCAGACGACCCGCCGATCGAACGGGTGCCTTGCGCGGAGCAGTTTTGCTTCACCGTGCCCACGTCTTTCTGGCTGGCGCGGCACAACGGCTTCGTATTCGCGACGGGCAATAGCGGCAAGTCTGTCGCCAGCATCATGGACTTCTTCATGCTGGCTTCGTCGATGCCGAAGCTCCGCGACGGTTTCCGGCACAGCCGTTGGGCGTTCATTCGAAATACCGGACCTCAACTGCGCGATACTACGTTAAAAACGTATATGGACTGGTTTCCTGAACCGCAATTCGGTCAATTCCGCCGCACCGAGAAAATCTTCAACTTCCAGTACGGGGACGTGAAGGCCGAGATTCTGTTCAAGGCCCTCGACGACCCCGGCGACGTGCGGAACCTGCTCTCGCTCGAGTTGACCGGGGCTTTCCTCAACGAAGCCCGCGAGATCGACCCGAGCATCTGGGAGGGTGTCACCGGTCGGGTCGGTCGCTACCCCAGCTTCGCCAAATTGAAGCAGGTGCTGCCCTGGAGCCATGAGCCGCCCGACCGACCGGGCCGGTGGCTCCGTTGGTCGCGCAAGAAGCACAACGCCCCGTCCCGCGTTACCGAGCACTACGTCCGGCTCACCGACGGTGTTCTGACCGCGGACGTCGACCTCGTTCGTGACCTGGACTACAAGTGGGCTGAGGGGCCGTGGGCCGGCATCATCGCCGACACCAACCCCTGCTCGACCGACGACTTCATCTACAAGCTGTTCGAGGTCCAGGCCAAGCAAGACCCCCAGGTCGGCGAGCTTTACCACATCTACCATCAGCCGCCGGGACTGCTGCGAGCCGACAACCGCTGGGTGACCAACCCGAACGCGGAGAACATCGAGAACCTGCCACCTGGGTACTACACCAAGGCCGCGGTGGGCAAAGACAAGTCGTGGATCGACGTCTACTGCCTCGGCAAGTACGGTGTCCTGAGTGACGGGAAGCCCGTCCACGCCGGTTACGACGACTCCTGGCATTGCTGCGAGTTCGACTTCGACCCCAGCCTGCCGGTCTACGTCGGCTGGGACTTCGGGATCACGGGCCAGGCGTGCGTGCTGGCGCAGCTATCCCGGCGAGGCCAGTTGCGGGTCTTCGACGAGTTCTTCGCCGAAGACGTCGGGATGTACTCGTTCGCCCGAGACGTCGTGAAGCCAGGGCTGGCGAAGTGGAAGGGGGCGAAATTCGAGATGTCGTTCGGCGACCCTGCGGGCAACAACCGATCGGCGTCTGACGAGAAGGCGGCGATGGAGGTGCTGAACGACGCCTACGAAGGGCTCGAGGTCCGGCTGCCGTTCAAGACCTACCCGACGCACACCAATGCCGCTCGCCCCCGCTGGGACGCGGTGGACTTCTTCCTGAACAACAACACGCTCAAGCAGGCGCAGGAGCCGGTGGCGCCGCGGTTTCTGATTCACCCAAGGTGCACGCTGCTGCGGCAGGGCCTACAGGGCCGCTATGAGTTTGAGCGGGTCCGAGGCACGGACGGCCGGTACAAGGAGGTGCCGAAGAAGAACCGACACAGCCATTTGGCCGACGCCCTCCAGTACCTATGCCTCGGTACGATCAGCCACAACGACTGGCGCCCAGAGAACGAGCGCGAAGACGAGGACGACGCCATGCCGGTGCGCCGGGTTGCGCGAACGGCCTCGTACAGCGGATACTGAGCCAGTGTCAACCCCTCTGAGCACCCCGCATGGCTGAAGCCTACGCCGAGGAGCAGTCAACTGAACCGCAGGCGCTCCATGTTCTCGACATGGTGCAGATGGGGAACATCGCCAAGCAGTTGACCGAGCGTGCGCTGGCCGAGATCGGCAACCGTGTCGTTGAAGAAGCCGGCGTCGACAAGGCGACGATGCGCGAATGGCTCGAGATGAACGAGACGGCGCTGGCCCTCGTCGAGCAGAAGTACGAGCACAAGACCGAGCCGTTCGACGGCGCCTCGAACACGAAACTCCCACTGGTGCTGGACGCGATCATGCGCGCCCACGCGGAGGAGATGCCCGAGGTCATCCGCGACGACGAGTTGGTCAAGGCCAAGGTGTTCGGTGTCGTCACGGACGCCAAGGAAGCGCGGGCCGAACGTGTTACGAAACGACTCAACTACCACTTCTTCTACGGCATGGAGGGGTGGGAGGAAGACCACGACGCCTGCGTGCTGGCTAAGAACACGCTCGGCACGGTCCACAAGAAGCTGTACTGGTCCAAGGAGGAAGGGCGCTACGTCGCCGAACTCCGCACAGCCGGCGTCATCATCAACGACAACGTGCGCCATCTCCGCAAGGCGGCGCGGATCACGGACACGCTAACGCTCCCCTGGTGGGAGGTAGAGGAGAAGGTCCGGGCGGGCATTTGGTTGGACCTGGAACTGCCCGAGACGAACCGCGCTGAGTACGCCCGATCGGACAAGATGCTCGAGTTCTACGAGCAGATCAGGCGCGAAGACCTCGACGAAGACGGCTACCCTGAGCCCTACGTGGTCACGGTCCACAAGGACACGCGCAAGGTCGTCGCGATCGTCCCGAACTACACCTATGACACGATCTGGTTCCAGCAGCCCCCGCAGAGCCCCGAAGACCGTCCGCCGGTCATCCGCATCGAGCCGGACAAAGGGCGGGTGCAGTACATCAAGTACGAGATGCTACCGAGCGTCAGCGGCGGATACTGGGGGTGGGGCTTCGGCCGCATCCTCGGGCCGCTGAACGACAACGCCAACGCGCTGGTCAACCAGCTGCTCGACGCCGGCACGCTGTCCAACACGCAGGGTGGGTTCCTGTCCTCGGCACTTCGCCTCGGCAAAGGTCGGGTCCACTTCGAGCGGGGCGAGTGGAAGACCGTCAACGCTCTCGGCGGCGTGTTGAAGGACTCGATCGTCCCGCTGCCTGTGCGCGACCCCTCCCCGACGCTATTCAACCTTCTTGGCCTGTTGACCGAGGTGCTGCGCCAGACGTCAGGCATCACCCAGTTGATGAGCGGCGAGCAGCCTCGGGCGAACATGCCGTCTTCGAGCATCCTCGCGCTGCTGGAACAGGGCCGGAAGGCGTTCGGCCAGGTCTACAAGCGGCATCGCCGGGCGCTGAAGGCCGAAGCGACGGCGTTGTACACCTTGTGCTTCATGCACGAAGACCCACAGGAGTACGCGGCGTTCTTCGACGAGGCGCAGCAAGACCCGAACGGGCAGCCGCTTCCGCCGCCCGATCCGCAGGCGGACTTCAACCCGGCAGGGGTCGACCTGCTTCCGACCGCGCAGCCGGAGTTCTCCACCCGCGTGCAGCGTGTCGCTCAGGCCGAGGGGCTGCTCAAGGTCATCGGTGACCCGCGGGTGAACGGGTCTGAGATTCTGACGCTGTTCGTTGGCAACCTGACGAACGACAAGGAACTGACGGCGCGGATTGTTCCACGTGAAACAAACAAGACGCCCGAGCAGGTCATGCAGATGATGGAGATGCAGAAGCGGCAACTCCTCGACCAGATCGACGTGCAGAAGGCGCAGGCGGAAGGCCAGATCGCCGCGCTCGACCTGGAGATGAAGAAGATCGATGCCCAAGCGAAGGGCATCACGACGCCGATGGCGGTCGCCAAGGCCGAACACGGCGCCATCCGTAGCTCGCTTCAGGTTGAAGCGGCGGGCATGAATCTGGAAGCCAAGAAGCTCGATATCCTACTGAAGCAAGCACAACTCGACGCTGAAGAAGACACCACCGAAGATGAACAAGACTGACTTCGAGGAGTGGAGGAGCCTACCGATGACTCGGTGGTTTCTCGACAAGGCGGTTGCTGACGAGATCGTCAAGCTCCAAACGCAGGCTATCAGTGGGCTGGCGTTGGCTTCGGTGGAAAAACTCGCGTTGGATTACGCGAACCTCCGCGGCATGGTCGACGGTCTCCGCGCAGTGATCGATTTCGACCCCTTTGCGGAGGATGAAGATGAAGGTTCGCGCAGTAGGTAGGCACCTGCTGATTCGTACGGAGAAGGAACGAGTCGAGAGCAAGACAGCCGGCGGCATCGTACTGCCGCACTCGTCCACGGAGCGGGAGGAGGAGGCTGTTCAGATCGCGGAAGTCGTCGACGTCGGCGACATCGCCTTCGACGACCAGCCCGAGACACGCAACGTCGTTCGACGGGGCGTCAAGATCATCACCCAGCGATACCCCGGCACGCCGTTCTACGGCAAGGCTGAGTGGGACTCCAAGGACAAATACTCGCCCTATCGGCTCATCATGGACACTGAGGTCCGTGGTGTGATCGACGACGTACAAGGGGCTGAAATCCATGTCTGAAGAACAACTGGACCTACCGCTTGGCGATCCCGATCCGATTGACGAGGCGCCCCCGCCGGAGGAGCAGGCCGTTCCGCTGACCCGCATCGAGCAGATCGCCGCGGTCCACGGGTGGAAGCCGGACGGCAAGGACGACGCGGTGGCGTTCCTCGAGCGCATCCCGAACTACCGGGAGGGCCTTACGAGCAAGCTCCGCGCGCACGAGCAGGAGATCGACAAGCTCTACGAGGCGTTGGCGCTCAAGGCCAAGTCCGACCACGCTCGTGAGCAGGCACTGCGCGAGCGCGAACTGCGCGAAGCTGTGCGGGTCGGCGACGAAGACGCGGCGGCGCGCATCTCGAAGGAGATGCAGCAACCGCCCCCGGTGGTGGCACGAGCCCCCGCCGCCCAAGAGGTGCCCCAGATCGTGCAGGAGTGGGCGGACAAGAACGCCTGGATCATGCAGGACCAAACGAAGGCCAACCAGGCGATGGCACTGTACGAGGCGGAACTGAAGGCCCGCGGCGGCAACGATGACCCGACCGTGATCCTGCCGAGGGTCGAGGCGATGATGCGGAAGTTGCACTCCAACGACGCGCCGCCGAACCCCAACCGGCAAATGCCGACGCCGGCTACCTCGGGCCAAGCCCGACCGTCGGCGATCCGTAAGAGCAGCTTCGACAACCTCACCCCGATGGAGAAGCGCGCGGTCGATCAGTACCGTGAGATGGGGCTGAGTGACGAGAAGATTCTGGCAAGCATTCGGAAACTGGAGGGCCGTCATGGCCGCTGATGACTTCGATGACGTGACGACCGAGACCCCCGCCGCCGCCGAGGGCCCGCGACGCGGCCGCCCTCCGAACGCGGCGAAAGCCGCCGCGGTCGACCGCTTCGGTCGCGCGTTCAATCCGCGCATCCACGAAGGTGCGACGGCGGTGGACGCGGAAGGCTTCCTGAAGGTCAAGCGCCGAGACCAGAAGCGCGCGCCGTTGGGTACGACGCTGGAACTCACGGAAGTACTTGACCAGCACAAGCAGGACGGGTATGAATACCGTTGGGTGAATCGAAAGCCCGGTCGGATAGCGAAGTTCGAGTCGCACGACTGGGAGCCCGTGATGGATAAGTCCAACGGCCAAGTGGCCTTGGCGGTGAATCCGGTCACGGGAACGCTCTCTGGTGCCGCAGACGCGGTGCTCATGCGCAAACCGAAAGAGTGGTTTGACGCCGATCGCGCAGCCAAGGCAGAGGCTACGCGCGTGGACTTCCAGCAGAAGTCGAAGCCGACTGGTGATGCTGCGGAGTTCTACTCGGGGCTCAAACCGGAACGCGACCCTCGCGTCCAGTAACCACTTCTTGAGGTAACGCAATGGCGAACGTGAACAACGCGTTCGGCTTCCGTCCGGTACATGAACCGCGCCCGGCCGAACTGATTGAAGCCGTCGCCCTCTCCAGCTATGGCACCGCCCTGTTCGTGGGCGATGCGGTTGTCCTCGGCGGTTCCGCCGACGCGGACGGCCGCCCGTCGGTGCAGCAAGCGGCAGCGGGTGATGCGAACGTGTTCGGGACGATCGTGGGCATCCTGCCGACGACCCCCGACAACCTGGCGACCCACCGCGGCACGGCGAGCACGACTCGCATCGTACAGGTGTGTCCGGCCTATCCGACGACCCAGTTTCTCGTGAACTGCAACGCCACACTGGCGGCCGGCGACATCGGCACCCGCTACGACATCGTTGTGGGTTCGGGCAGCGCGACGTCCGGCCGTTCGGGGATGCAACTCGACGTCAGCACGGCGGCCACGACCGGCAAGACGCTCCTGCTGCTCGGCACACAGCGGCGCCCGGACAACGCGGCGACGGGCACTGGTGTAGACGCGCTCGTCGTGTTCTGCGAATCCAACTTCCTGAACGGCGCGGGGGTCTAAGGCCATGGCGACTGTCACTTCTGGCGCATTCGCCAAGGCCCTGTGGCCTGGCATCGACAATTGGTATCAGGAGGGCTACGACGAGCACATCGAGGAGTTCTCGAAAATCTTCGTGCGCTCCTCGAGCGGCAAGAAGTTCGAGCAGACGGTGGGTCAGTCCGGCATCGGCCTGGCAGCGGTGAAGGCCGAAGGCGCGTCGATGAACTTCGACGACGTTCAGCAGACATACATCAACCAGTACACGCACCTCGCCTACTACAACGGCCTGGTGATCACGCGCGAAACCTTCGAGGACAACCAGTACAACCTGGATGTCTTCAAGCCGCGCAGCCGCGCGCTGGCCTCGGCCATGCGGCAGACGATGGAGTGGATCGGGGCGAACGTGCTGAACAACGGGTTCAACACGAGCTACACGATGGGCTCCACGTCCGACGGCAAACCGCTGTTCTCGGCCACCCACCTCAACGGCCCCTACGGGTCGAGCGCGTCGAACCTGATGACCGCGGCGGACATTTCCGAGCTTGCGCTCGAGAACATGGTCATCGCCTGCGGCAACATGGCCGACGCACGCGGCCTGAAGATCGCGGTGCGGCCGGACATGCTGATCATCCCGGTGGAACTCGAGCCGGAGGCTCGTCGCATCCTCGGCAGCGAGAAGCAGAACGACACGGCGAACAACGCCATCAACGTGCTGCGTGCGCAGGGCATGATCCCCGGTGGCGTCATGGTCAGCCACTACATGGTTGACTCCGACGCCTACTTCCTGACCACGTCGATCACCCGCTCGGGCAACGGCCTGCGCTGGTTCGATCGCCGCGCGATGGAGTTCGACATCGACAACGAGTTCGACACCGAGAACGCGAAGTTCAAGGCGTCGTTCCGCGTGTCGGCCGGCTGGGACGACTGGCGCGGGTGTCTCGGGTCGCAAGGAATTTGACCTGACCCGCAGAAAAAGGCATCCTGCTGGAAACAGCAGGATGCCTTTTTCATGTCTGACGAATCAGTTTGTGTGATCGAGGGCTGCCTCAAGCCCCCACGTACCTACGGTCTGTGCGCCAAGCACTACGAAGAAAACCTTCGTGCGAAAATGGGCCCTTGCTCCGTCGAGGGGTGTGACACGCAAGCCCGGTCTAAGGGCTTATGTAATGTTCATTACCGACGACGCATCCTTGAAAGTAAACCCCTGTGCCGTGTGGAGAATTGCGGCCGACACATTGTCAGCGGCGATCTCTGCGACACCCACCGCCTTCGTCTCCAGCACCACGGCCATCTCGGGTTTACGCGCCCGGAGGACTGGGGCGCCCGATCGTCGCACCCCCTTTCGGGCACTTGGCACTGGATGCGCCGAAGGCACACCCTTGGCGCCGAATGGCAGGACTTTTGGCGGTTCGTAGCCGACGTGGGGGTGAGGCCGTCTCCGCAGCACAAGATTCAGCGTCTAGACCCTTCAAAACCATACTGCCCGGGCAACTGGTGTTGGCGCGAGGTCGAAATCGCTTCGGAGGACAAAAAAGCGCGACAGAAAGAGTGGCGCCAGCGAAACCCGCGGCGGTCGAAGCACTACGATCTCACCAAAAGTTACGGGGTCTCGATTGAGTGGTACGAGGCTACGCTTGCCGCGCAAAGCGGCGTGTGTGCAATATGTCGACAACCTGAGAAAGCCGTAGCCAAGGAAACGCAACTTCCAAGACAACTAGCTGTGGACCACGACCACGTAACTGGCGCGGTACGGGGGCTGCTCTGCTCCCTGTGCAACACGCTACTCGGCAACGCCCGCGACAGCATTGACATCCTCCTCGCTGCGGGGGAGTATCTTGAGCGGTACTCCAGCGCCGGCCGCACGGCCGGCGTTCTTCAAGAACGCTGAGAGGAACACTCAATGGCATCTCCGGTTCGCTTCCCGAATGGCGTGACCAACGTCGCATCGACCGTGTCGATGGGCCAGTTGGTGATGCCCGACCCGACCAAGGTCATCACGTACTTCACGGACTTCCACACCTACGCCGCGGGCGATTGGACGGTCACCGAGACGCAAGCCGGCGCCACCCAGGCGCTGTCGAATGCGTACGGCGCTGGCGGCGTTATGCTGCTCACCAATAGCGCAGCCGACAACGACGTCAACCAACTGCAACTGGCGCAGGAGGGGTTCAAGTTCACCGCCGGCAAGAAGATGTGGTTCAAGACGCGCGTACAGGTGTCGGACGCCACGCAGTCGGACCTGTACTTCGGCCTGATCATCACCGACACCGATCTGGTGGGCGGGATCACCGACGGCGTCTACTTCCGCAAGGACGACGGCGACGCGCAGTGGGACATCGTTTCGCTGATGAACTCGTCCGGCACCAGTTCGACTAACATCGGCACGTGTACGGCGGCGACGTGGACCACGCTCGCGTTCTACTACGACGGCGGCACGAACCTCGAGGCGTGGATCGACGAGGCGAAGGTGGCGACGCTCACTGTGGCGCTCGGCACCACGCTCGTGAACGACGAGGAGTTGGCGGTGACGCTGTCGCTGACCAACGGCGAGGCTGTCGCGAAGACGCTGGCGATCGATTACGCCCTGGCCGTGCAAGAGCGTTGAGGCTACTTCATGGCCTGGACTATCACTCCGCGGTGGATCAGCCCCGCGAACCGGAACGCGAACCCCGACGGCTCGGATAGCCGTCGGTGGCGCGTCCAGATCGTCGGCACGTCAGACAGCACGGCTGAACTCAGTCTCCAGCAATTGATCGACGTGAGTGAACTGCGCACCGCCCGCGGTGAAGCGGGTGGTCGCCTCGCGATCACGTTCCTTCAGTACGACATCAGCGGGCTTACCAATTTGTCGCTGCGGTTCGATCGCTCGCCGGACGAGGTCATCCTCAACGCCGGGGCGATCGTCAACGCGATCAAGTACGACCCACCTCTGTCGGACACGGGCACGTCCGACGACGGCACGGGTGATTTGCTCGTGTCGACGTCTGGCGCGACGAGCAGCGGGCGCTTCCTGCTCGACATCGAGTTCCGGCTCAAGCCGGCGCGTGCGCCCGCTGCAATCGTCGACGGCACTGCGCTGTGAAGTTCAGCCGGTTCGCCAAGGATCAAGGCGGGTCGATCTTCTCGAATCGCTACGTGCCTGGCGACTGGAACGCGATCGACGACCGCACCGGCTTCCGCCACAAGGCGAGCGAGTTGTCTCGTCAATGGGACGGCATGCGCGTCATCGACCCGGAGGAGCGGCACCCGCAAGACTTCCTGCGCGTCAAGCCGGATCGCGTTCGCGTTCCGTGGGCGCGCCCCGACAACACCGATCCGAACGCATCTGTGACGGTTGTGACCGCAAGCGACGTCCGGTCGCGTGACGACGCCCGATAGCATTCCGCCACGATTTCCGCCCGACAGGATTTCGGGCAACATCGCAACGAGGGCATCTCGACATGAGCGCAGCGATCGCCAGCGATGTGATCCCGATCAAGGGGGCCGACAGAGGGCCACCGCCTAACAACACCACAAGGGCGGACGAGATCATGGCGAGCATCCAGGGCGAGGACCACCAGCGTCTAGCGGCGATACTCAATCTACGCATGGATGGCGTCGAGAAGAAGGTCGACGATTTCGGGGGTAAGGTCGACACACTGTCAGGTACGGTCAATCAACTCGTGGGCAAGATCAGTGTGCTAGTCCCCGACGACGACAGTGAGGCGTTGGCCGCCAAGAAGCCCACGCTCGTCGGTCTGTTGTACAAGCACCCGTGGTTGCTCCCCGTGACGATCGTTGTTGCGGGGCTGGTGTTCGGGTCGACAGCATTTTTCGAGTTGGTGAATCGGTGAACGGCTTCGAGTCCGTCGAAAAGACGCTGGAAGAACTGCACGTCATTCTCGCGGCGTTGCGCGCCCGCGCAGATTTCTGTTCGTTCCCGCCGGCTTCGGCACGCATGAAGCGCGCAGTCGCTGAACTCGAGGCCGCAGAGTTGTTGCTGAAGGGCGCGCGCTGATGCCCCCGGCACTTTCATCCGCTCCGATGCGCGTCGGTCGTGTGCGCAACGGCAAGGCCGCCACTTACGTCACGGCGTCGCATAGTTTTCTCGCGACGGATCAGTTTGAGCCGAGCGGGTCGTTTGCGTTGCAATGCATAAATCCTCGGCCGGACAGCGAGAGGGGAGCTGGGAGCCGTTATAGTTGGGCGCACTCCGCGTTCGCTTACGATGTCGTCGTTGTCATGCAGGGCGGCGCGCCACCGTTCAAGTTTGAACTGGTTAGCGGCCCAACAGGCGCTACGTGTGCCGCAGAAGCTCCTTCATGGAACCCCAACCTGTACTTGTGGGCTCGGGTGAACTGGCCGAGCCCCAGCGGGACGGGGACCTTCCGCGTGCGGTGCATCGACAGTGAGGGCGCGACGAAGCTCATCGAGTGGACGTGCGTTCAGAACAACACGAAGTTCCGATTTCTGGACGCTTCATCGGGGAACGATTCCAACAACGGAATTCTGGTGGCCGACGGTGGCTCCGGCCCTTGGCAGACGATGGGCGCATGGAAGGGCGCGAACTACGCGGACACTACCTACCAGAACTTGATCTGCGTGTATCGCGCTGGGACTTACACCGTGCCCGCGCACACCGGGGTGCTGCTGCAACTAGGCTCGAACAAGCCGTTAGGCCACGTCCGTTACCCGGGGGAAGACCCCGTTTGGGACATGGCGTCCGCGCGGTGCCAAACCCAGACGGGCATCGCTGGCGACTGGTACTTCGCGATCAAGACCACTGGCGGCCCGAGTGAGAACAATCCGCGACTGTTCGAGTTTTCGGACACATCGCGCCGCGTGGTATTCGACAAGCCGCGTTTCGCATCGCCGTCGGCGGCATTGGTGGCCAATTCAAACTACGGCTGCATCGTCTTTATGTCGCCCAGCGCTGCCAATCCACACAAGTACATTGCCGTAGTGGACCCCGTGGCGTATGACCTTCAGGCATCTGGAGGCGCCAACGGCATGACGGTCTTTGACTTCTATCGCGTCAACGACGGCGCTGTGGTCGGCGGCCAGGGCCGGAAGTGCAATGGCTCGGCAACGTGGTGGCCAAAGGGACCAAACACGCGGCTCGATCTGTTCGGCGCTGATTTGTGGGATGAGGTGGACAACACCGTCAACCGCGTGAAGTTCTTCATCGGCTTCGCGAATGATCTGGACGCGACGGAGACGACCGGACGGCTAGGCTACTCACGTGCGTACATTGCGGACGACGCGGGTAACCAAGCGGCCGTGCTCTGTATGGGCTCGCCGAACCACCCTTATGGCCCACTGTATGCGTTCAGGCTGACATTGGCCGGCGCGGTGGGCTTCGACGGGACGTCGGCGAACGCGGGGATCAACGGCACGCAATCGCTGACGGATTCGCTTATCTACTGCGACCTGGGAACCCCCATCGAGTCAGGATTCAGCTACACCGATTGCTCGGTGCAAGCTCGTAGCGTGATGGCAACAGATCTCACCAGTGGCAACGTCAAGCAATTGTCGGCGTTCTACGGTGTTCGCGGCGCGGACGTAGCTAGCACATGACTGCCGTAACGCTGATCAACACGCCTTCGCTTGCTGGTGGAACCGCCAGCCCGCAGGCGCTCAGCATCCCCGCAAGCACCGGCGCAAACAAGCGAATGGCGTTGTGGTGCTACCACGCCGAGGGTAATTCCAGCGGTCCGCCGACGCTCTCCAATGTCGTGTATGACGCGGGCGGGACGCCCAAGTCCATGACCTACGTCGGCCGGGCCACAATCGACGGCGGAACTGGCGCAAGAGAAACGGTCGAAGTTTGGCGCCTCATGCAAGCGGACATGTCCGCCGGTGCAGAAGCCGCAAAAACGTTCGGGTGGACCGTGGCAAGCGGCGGCTTGGGGACTGCGAGGCAGTCTGTATTCGTATTCGATGGAGTGGACCAAACCACGCCTATCGCTGCGTCAGGCACGACAACGATCAACGCCGGGACCGGCCCCGCATCTATAGCGCTCACCATCAACACGGATGGTGCGGGCATCTCGTTTATCAACACGAACGACAACACGTTCACCCATACGTGGGATGCGACGGAAGCATGGACTGCATCGTTTGACACGGCTGGGTCAACCATCTTCAAAGGGTCGGCCGCGTACAAGATCGCGTCCGGCGCCCAAACAGCGAAAGTAAGCATTTCGAGCACGGGCTACTCAGCGATGATCGCTGTTGCGATCAACGCAGACGGACTCGCATCGCCCATCGATCTGACGAGCGTCAACGGCGGCTCGGCGGTATACGAAGGACAGACCAGCGTTGCGTTGGTCGGCACGCAGATGAACGCGACCGGGGCAAGCGCTCGCCTCCGCATCAGTTCTGCGACGAGCACGTATCAGGCGGTCGATTCCTACATCGCTTCCAGCAGCACGGACGCTACATGCACGATCCCGACGCTGACCAGCCTGCCGTTCACATCCGGCAGTTGGGTCATCGAGGCAATCGGCACTGCGACGGCGGGCAACGACACGTCAGCAGTCACTGTCACGCTGAACCCACCAAGCGGGTATTCGGTGGTGGAACTCGCGGTCGCGTACACGGGCGCTGACTCGCTGCTCTCGCGCGTGTCGGGCTCGACCGTTGCTGTCACCGATCAGATTGAGTGGGACAGCAGCGTCACAGTCGGCAGCGTCACAGTCACGATCACCGTCAACGACGATGGCACGGTGATGCTCGACAGCGGCAGTGACCCCATGCCCGCGTCTGTGCCCCTCACGTGGCGATACTGGTCAAGCTCGGACAAGTTGTGGAGCGCGTGGGCAACACTCAACCTCGCCACAGGGGCGAGCGGCGGTAGTGTTGGCGCGGTCGCCAGCATCATGCGGTATCGTGATCGTAACCACATGAGGAGTCGTTGACGTGGCGTACCAGGTCACCGCCGAGGAGATGATCAAAGACGCGATGCTGCTCGTGCAGGCGTCTGATGAGGACGAGGCTGTCTCACCCGCCGGCACCGAGGTTGGGCTACGCCGCCTCAACAACGTGCTCAAGCGGCTCTCCACCCGCGGGATGCATATGTGGCGCCGACAAGAGGTGGTGCTGCCGTTGATTGCAGGGCAGTCGATGTACCTGCTTGGCGACGCTGCCACGGACGCGGAGTGGGCTGACGAGGAGGACTTCTTCGCCACGACCACCACCGTTGCAGCAACGTCAGGTGCCAGTACGATCACGGTCGACGACGCCACCGGCATCGACGACGGCGATCGAATCGGCGTTAAGCTGGACGACGGTACGAGGCAGTGGACGACGGTCAACGGCGCGCCCGCGGGCAGTGTCGTCACGCTGACCGCGACGCTCACCGATGACGTGGCGAGCGGCTCGAGCGTCTACACCTACACGACGCGCCCCGAGCGTCCGCTACGGGTGATCCACGCCCGCCGTCGCGCAACGGCGACCGCCAACGACGTACCGGTCGAGATCGTCGCGCAGGAGGCGTACCAGAGCCAGCCGACGAAGACGGGCGCGGGCACGGTCACGATGGTGGCGTACAAGCCGACGCTGACCAGCGGTCGACTGTTCTGCTGGCAGGCAGGCAGCGTGAACCAGTTGCTGCGCATGACGGTCGAGCGCGAGTTCACAGTGCTGACCGCGACGAGCGATACGATCGACATCCCGAGCGAGTGGACCGAGGCGGTGCTCTACCAACTCGCTGTGGCGCTAGAACCGACCTACGGCCAACTGGACGCGGGGCGCGTCGCCAGGCTGCAAGCGCAGGCCGAGCGGCTGCAACTTGAGGCCGAGATGTTTGACGCCGATCCGGGGTCGGTATTCTTCGAGGCGCGACGGCGTTGAGAATTAAAACGCCAGTCGGTGCGTACAAGAAGCCTTACGCCGCAGTGCAAGAGGTCACGAACTACTACGCCGAGAAGTCCGAGCAGCGGGCGCGCGGTGACGTGATTCTGGTGCCTTCGCCTGGCCACGAGCGCGCGGCGACGCTGACGACGGGCGGTCGGGCGCTGTACGAGTTCGACGGCGCGCTGTTCGCCGTGACGGACACTGACCTTGTGTCGATCAACGACTCCGACGCGGTGACGACGATCGGCGCGATCGCTGCGGGCGAGGTGTCGATCGCCAACAACACGACGCAGATGATCATCGTCATCGGCGGCACAGTCAGCTTCCTCGACTCTTACTTCATCGTCACCGGCCGCAACGTCACGGCCGGCTACCTCTACACCACGTCGGGCGGGCTTGTGTCGATCACCGACCCTGACTTCCCGACGGGCGACCTGACTGACCAGTTCTACGTGTCGAACCTCGCGGACGGTTCGGCTTGGGAAGCGCTGGACTATGCGTCGGCCGAGGGCTCGCCCGACTTCATCGTCGGGCACACGGTCAGCCACCGCGAGGCGATCTTCCTCGGTCAGAAGTCGCTCGAGTATTTCGGCAACAGCGGCAACGTCGACTTCGCGTTCAGCCGCCGTGATGGCACGTTCCAAGAGCGCGGGTGCTCTGCCGAGCGCAGCATCGCCAGCCTCGACAACACGACGTTCTTCCTCGGCAACGACCGGGTGGTTTACAAGCTGCTCGAGTATCGGCCCCAACGGGTGTCGGATCACGCGATCGAGCGCACGCTCGAGGTCGCGTCGAAGGACGACATCGCCGCCGCGCGAGGCTGGTCCTACACGCAGGAGGGGCACTACTTCTACGTGCTTACCGTCGGCGACACGACGATGGTCTACGACGCCACGACGTCGGCGTTGATGCAGGGCGCCGTCTGGTACACCTGGACCGCGGCTGACGGCACCGGCCCCTACCCGATCCAGTTCTACGCCAAGGCTTATGGCTCCCACTACGGGCTCGACGTGGACGGGGGTCTGTTCCGCCTGAAGACGGACGTGTTCACGCAGGACAGTGCCGACGTGACCCGCATCGCGACGGTGGGGCCGATGACGCTCGACTCGCGTCGGGTGAGTTGCCGCCGGCTGGCGTTGGTCTGCACCACCGGCACTACGCAAGACCTGACCGAAGACCCGGAGATGGTCCTGACGGTCAGCCGGGACGGCGGCCGCACTTGGGGTGAGCCGAAGGTCCGCTCGCTCGGGATGACCGGCGAGTACACT
>JACCDG010174960.1_pt1 | contig 23420 bp, 22 predicted proteins | sample 7442471 | NCBI WGS metagenome assembly JACCDG01 (sample SAMN15323444, study PRJNA562643) | freshwater metagenome | isolation source: river surface water | place: USA:Blue River Watershed | collected 2017-08-17 | reverse complement strand
GCTACGACTTCGGCGTGCGCATTTCCGGGCTCAAGCGTTGAACCCGTAAACACTTCGCCATTTGGAGAAACAACTACAGCACCAACCCATGGGTTTGGCCGCGAACGCAGACGTGCATCATGAGCAGTGGTGACTGCTAAGCGCATGTGCTGTTCGTCGAGTGTGTTCACGTGTGTTGCCCTTTTGTTGTCGCGCAGTTTGAACAACGCGCAGGGCAGAGCGAAGACGACAAAAGCAACACCGGCATGAGCGAACGCACCGCAAGAAGCGGTTCGTGCAAACGCAAGCGCAACCTTCGCCTTCCTGCTCCCATCCGGACTTTGACCGTCGGCTCTGGAATTTCACCAGATCAGCCCCACGATTGCTCGTGAGGGTCGCGGGCTTTCACCGCCGGTAGGGGATTTCACCCAACCCTGCAAGAAGTACTCACATTGCTATGTGGGTAACAGGATATCGGCGTTATTTTGCTTGGCCTCTACGCGAAGCAGCACGATTACACCGCTCAGAATAAGTACGGCGCCAAATAACTGGCGTGGGCTGAAGTCCTGATTCAAGAAGAAGACGCCGCTGCACAGGGCTACCAATACTTCCCAGGTTTGAACGACTGCACTTTTGCTTGCACCGATCAAGTTCATTCCTGCAAAGAAAATGCCCATCGCACCGATGGTCCCAACAATTCCAATCTCTAGAGCTGGCAACCACACGTCCGCTGTAAACGGCATTGTTGTGGGCAGACCAGGTGGGTCAAGTAGCCATACCACGATGAATGAAAATCCGGCACCGCCAAATATAAGGATGAGTCCAGAAAGCAGATCCGTTTTTGGCATTGACGCTGCAGCAAGCACCGAGTACATCGAGTATGCAAAAGCGCCAAAGACGATGATCGCAACACCTGTTGCTTGTCCGCCAGACAGATCACTTGCACTGAATGCAACTCCAATCAATGTGATTGCAAGGCATGGCCAAATGATTTTTGGTGGTACATGTCGGTAGAACACCCAACCGAATATCACGACCAAGATTGGGTAAAAGTAAAACAGCACCATTGCGAGTCCGCTTGGCAAATACTCAAAAGCAGTGAACATGCAAATGCTGTTTGCATACAAACCAACAGCGCCGAGAAGAAACAATCGAAGACTGAGTCGGCGTTCTGGCCATTTGCCAATGCCTATTTTCACCATGCGAACAGCAAGCAGCACAATGACTGCAATGACATAGCGCGATGTCATCAACCCAAAGGAATCAGCTCCATGTTCGGTTGCGTGATACACGAAGATTGGCGTAATGCCGTAGAGAGTTGCGCTGATAAGTCCAAACAGCACTCCAAGGACTCCACGGTTTTTCAACACATGGAAAAACTAGTCGCTGGAGTTAAGGCTTAATGCCTGCGGCTTCGTCGCGTTCACGATCACGAGAAACAACGCTGCGTGCAATTCGAAAGCCAATGAACGCCATGCCGGCTATCAATATTCCGAAAACAGCTATTTGCATATTTCCGCCACGATCGCCGCTGAGCACTGGCTTGGTGCCACATCCTGGTTTTGGATACAGACCAACACACGCGCTGTAATCCATTCCACCTAATGAGTCGGGAATAGTGGTTGCACTTGTTGGATCAATTGGCTGGGTGGTGTCTGTACTCACCTCTGTATCGTCACACTTCTTGGGCGCAATTGCCAGTCCTCAACTAGGGTCATGTGTCTCTATGGCATCTGAATCCACAATGCAGCCAACCGTTTTGGTGGTGGATTTTGGGGCCCAATATGCCCAGTTGATTGCGCGTCGCGTGCGTGAGGCGCAGGTGTATTCAGAAATCGTGCCTCATCGCATTACGGCTAAAGAAGTAAGCCAACGTAGGCCAATCGGCATCATTTTGTCGGGTGGTCCAGCAAGCGTGCATGTGGAGGGCGCGCCACTTCTCGACCCAGAGATCTACGAACTGGGTATTCCGATTTTGGGCATTTGTTATGGCTGTCAGCTCATTGCTCAGCAATTGGGTGGAGAGGTGGCTCGTGGTGGGCGAGGAGAATACGGGCGAACCACATTGCAACGTATTGCGGGTTCGACTTCGCAGTTGCACGACGATTCAATTCCTGCACAACTCAATGTGTGGATGAGCCACTTTGATGCAGTGTCGGTGTTGCCAAGTGGATTTGTTGCAACGGCAAGCACGCCAGATGCGCCAATGGCAGTCATTGAAAACCCGACTCGCAAAATCTGGGGAGTGCAGTATCACCCAGAAGTTGGACACACCGAACATGGCCAAGATGTGCTGGAACAGTTCTTGCACCGAATTGTTGGCGCAGAACGTTCATGGACCATGTCGTCCATCGTGGACGACCAAGTTGCTGCAATTCGAGAACTTGTTGGCAACGAGCGTGTGATCTGTGGACTCTCTGGCGGAGTCGATTCGGCAGTTGCTGCAGCATTAGTACATAAAGCAATTGGCAGTCAGTTGACATGTATCTATGTAGACATTGGGTTAATGCGCAAGAACGAAAGCGCACAAGTAGTTGAAACCTTCAAGCGCAACATGGGTATTGAACTTATTCATGTCGATGCTGGCGCACGGTTCTTTGAAAAACTCAAGGGAATTACCGAACCAGAAGCGAAGCGCAAAGCAATTGGTGAAACCTTCGTTCGTATTTTTGAAGAACACACGGGCGGAATCACTGATGCAAAGTTTTTGGTGCAAGGCACGCTGTATCCAGACGTGATTGAAAGCGGTGGTGCTGACGGAACAGCAAGTGTGATTAAGAGTCATCACAATGTTGGCGGATTACCAGACGACATGACGCTGAAGTTGTGTGAACCGTTGCGCACATTGTTTAAAGACGAAGTGCGCAAAGTGGGAACCGAACTGGGTTTGCCAGATGAAATTGTGTGGCGTCAACCGTTTCCGGGCCCAGGTCTTGGCGTGCGCATCATTGGTGAAGTCACGCCAGACAAAGTGGCAATTTTGCAAGAGGCCGATGCCATTGTGCGTGAAGAAGTAAAACTTGCAGGGCTTGAGCGAGAAATTTGGCAAGCGTTTGCTGTACTTGCAGATATTCGTTCGGTTGGTGTGATGGGCGACGAGCGCACATACGGTCGGCCGATCATTATTCGCGCAGTAACGAGCGAAGATGCGATGACAGCAGACTGGGCGCGCTTGCCATACGACTTGCTGGAGAAAATGTCTTCGCGAATCATTAATGAAGTGAAAGGAATCAACCGAGTGGTCTATGACGTCACGTCAAAACCACCCGGAACCATCGAGTGGGAATAGGCGAATCAGCCTTATTTATTGGGCTTTTGCCCGAATGACATCAAACCGTAACCTTCGGTAGGATAAGTCCATCATGATCCGTGACGCCATTGGGCGTATACGTCGAAGCGCACCAACTTTGGTGGCCATCATCCTCACCACTTCGGTGGCTGTGGGTTACCCCGTTGCGCCCGTCAACGCCATCGGCAACCTTCCATCAACAGGATCGTCTAGTGACGAACAGCAGCGAGTAAATCAGATCATTGCCGAGCTTGATCGATTGGGTGAACAAATTGATGCTCTTGGCGAAGATTATTCGCTTGCGGTGAACGACATGGAAGACATTGCAATTGAAATCAAGAACACGGAAAAGCGCATCGCTGAAAAAGAAGCCGAACTCGCCACAATGCAAGGCGAATTGAAGCAACTTGCGCTGAAGACATTTACGCACGGGGGACTGTCAAGCGGATTATCGAGCATTTTGGGCTCAACGAGTTCGCTGAGCGACATTGTGCGAAGGAAGTACTTAACAGGTGTTGCATTGAATACCGGAGTTGGAAACACAGACGCGTTGCAAGGCGTCATTGATGACTTAGCAAAAGAGCGCGCAACATTAGAAAAGCAAAAGAAGAAAGCTGAATCTGCGGCAAACTTTGCAGCCTCTCAGTTGGACCGAGCAGAGGCGCTTGCCGCAACGTACGAGCAGAAACAAGCACAGGCAGAGCGTGAACTTGGTGCGGCATTGCGTACCGAACGTCAGCGTCGTGAAGCTGCAGCATTAGATGCTGCACAGGCTCAAGCAGCAAAGTTCAAAGGCGCGAAATACGCCAATGTTGCGCCAGCGTCATCAAAGGCAGGGGCTGCTATTCGGGCAGCACTTTCACAGCTAGGTGTTCGCTATCGATTTGGCTCCAAAGCGCCTGGCGTTTCTTTTGACTGTTCGGGACTCACATCGTGGGCGTGGGGAGTAGCTGGCGTCGGAATTCCTCGCACATCTCGCACGCAGTATGCGGGTTTGAATCGCATTCCAACTGCTGCCATCCAGCCTGGAGACTTGATCTTTAGCGGCTACCCCATTCACCACGTAGGCATGTACTTAGGCAATGGCCAAATGGTGCATGCTCCGCGCACGGGAGACGTAGTGAAGGTGAGTGCGGTGTATTGGTCGCGCATCGTTGGAGTTGTTCGGCCAAGATAGGAAGTATGACTGTGTCGCTTCCGGGTTGGAATCATTCGACGTTTACTCATGCAGATGTGACGCATGAGATCTATCGAAAGGGCACTGGACCAGCAGTCATTGTGGTTCATGAAATTCCTGGCATAACGCCAAAGGTGTTGGACTTTGCTGAACGAATTGTTGCACAGGGTTTCACAGTGGTTATGCCATTGCTTGTTGGTGAAGTGGGACGTGAACCGTCGGGCAGTTATATCGCTACATCCATGAGCAAAATTTGCATTTCGCGTGAATTCACCACAATGGCCATGCACAAAACATCGCCAATCATTTCGTGGTTACGCGCGCTTGCACAGCAGATTCACGGTGAGGTCGGTGGTGTTGGTGTGGGTGCAGTGGGAATGTGTTTCAGCGGTGGGTTTGCACTTGGAATGATGGTCGACGACATCATGGTCGCACCAGTGTTGTCGCAGCCTTCGATGCCATTTGCTGTTGGCGCAAAACGATCTGCTGATCTCAACCTCAGTCCAAGTGATGAAGCTCGAGTTATTGAACGTGCGCAGGCAGGGTGCCAAGTATTGGGTTTACGATTTACCGGCGACAAGCTCGTTGGCACACGTTTTGAAACATTGCGCAATCTTCTTGGCGATGCGTTTGTTGCCGTGGAATTTGAGTCATCCACAAAGCAGGATCACTCTGTGTTGACTGAACAAATTCAGGAAGCAGGAGTTACGCGAGTGCTGGAGTTCTTGAAATCAAAATTGCTGAAGTAATTACTTTTCAATTTTCACCACAAACCGAGGGTCGCGAAAACTCTTCAAGCTCTGCAGCGCCTTGCTTGCGGTAGTGCATTCGGTAACGATGTGGCGCGCAAGTCTTCCCTTTGCGGCCTTGGCATCGTGGCCACCAGCTTTTCCTGATTTCTCGTTTAGCCCAACAATGAAATACTCGCCGACCATATTGGTGTCAAGAGTGAATGCGGCGCGATGTTCTTGGGGGAGCAGGTCAATCACTACCGCTCCCTTGAATGTCGTGTTCAGCGTTTCCGATAACGAGTCGTGCCACCACTTCGAAAGCAAACCAAATGGGGCAAAACGTGCACCCATTTTCAGTCGGTAATCCGGAACTGGGTCTGCAGCACTTACAGCCCCTAGTAAACCTGAAATCACCACGATGCTGTTCAATGCGCGTGTTCGCTGTGCAGACGTAAGCGATGCGAGGTCGAGGTGGTCCCACACCACGCCGGTATACCGTTCGTGTGCGGCAAGCGTTGGAGCGCCACGAAGTGATGAGTTTGCATCTTTGGCACGAGCAAGGTGTGCTTTGCTCACTCCGAGGAGTTTTTCATCACCCCCTTTAACTTTTCTCAATTGATCAACAAGTTCAATTCGCTGAGCGCCAAGTCGCTTTCCAAAAACCCCAGATGATTCGCGCCACTTTGCCGTTGCTGATCCGCCATCTGACTTACCTTCCGAGGGCGGTAACAAAATAAACAGTGATGCCACGACACGAAAGTCTGCCTTACCCATGAGTATCCTTTGGGCATGGCAACCGTAAAACCAGTACAAAGTTGGGAAACCGACTGGGATCACGCCGATCCGGCATACAACCAGAACGCACACCAAATTTGGGACCAGTTGCGCGGCACATGCCCAGTGGCCCATACCGATCGCTATGGCGGAGCGTGGTTGCCAGTAACTCATGCAGACGTCTCTGCAATCGCTCGCGATACCGATCACTTTTCATCTGAAGGCGCAGTGCTTGCTAACCGACCACCTCGTGAAGAGTGGGTGTCGCTTGCCCCTATCGGAGCTGCTCCGCCAATTACCTCCGACCCACCGTTTCACGCAGATGCACGTCGTCTGTTGCTTCCAGCATTCAGCCCACAAGTCGTTGCCGAATGGGAACCAGAAATTCGCCGCCTGTGCAACGAACTTATTGACAACATGGGCAACGCCGACACTGTCGATGCAGCGGTGCAGTACGCACAAAACATTCCCGTGTATGTCATTGCGCGCATGCTTGGCTTGCCACTAGAAGACAGCGATTACTTCCGCGAAACCGTGCACATGGTGCTTGAAGAAATTGGTGCCGAGTTCGGAGAGCGCCAGGGTGCCTTCGAAAAACTCGATGCATACCTTTCTATGCATGTGCAAGATCACATCGAGAATCCGAAAGACGATCTCATCGGATTTTTGCTGAACGCAAAAATCTACGATCAGCCATTGTCGCCACAGCATGTGGTTGGCACCATTATCTTGCTGATGGTCGCAGGTATCGACACCACATGGAGTTCAATTGGTTCATCCATTTGGCACCTTGCACAGCATCCATCCGACTTGCAGCGAATGATTAATGAACCAGAACTATTGCCAACAGCAATTGAAGAACTGTTGCGCATGTATGCACCTGTCACTATGGCTCGCATTGTTAGTCAAGACACAGAAATTGGTGGATGTCCAGTGAAGCGCGGCGAATCGGTATTGCTTCCTTTCCCAGCAGCAAACCGCGACCCAGAAGTGTTTCCTGATGCCGACAAGGTCATTATCGATCGCGAAGAAAATCGTCACGTCGCTTTCGGCCTTGGCATTCATCGTTGCCTCGGTTCAAACCTTGCTCGTCTCGAACTTCGCGTTGCAGTTGAAGTATTCATTCAACGCTTTCCAAAGTTTGAACTCGCAGATCCAAGCTCGGTTACATGGAGCCTTGGTCAGGTGCGCGGACCACGTAAATTGCCAGTGCGAATTACGCAACGCGCATAATTCGTGTCGCATTCGCAACCACCATCCAGCATTGATCTGGATGCGTTAAACCCAGATCAGCGCGATGCGGTTCTGCATCCAACCGGCCCGTTACTTGTGGTGGCGGGAGCAGGTTCGGGCAAAACCCGTGTATTAACGCAGCGAATTGCGTACCTCATTGCCAATGGTGCACACCCCATGCACATCTTGGCAATCACATTTACCAATAAGGCAGCCCAGGAAATGCGTGATCGCGTGCAGGCACTGGTTGGTCCGGTTGCCAAGCAAATGTGGGTCAGTACGTTTCACTCCGCGTGTGTTCGTATTTTGCGAGCACAGGCAGAGCACCTTGGATACCCAAAAACATTTTCCATTTACGACCAGTCCGACGCGCAGCGTTTAGTTGGTTATTGCATTCGCGACCTTGGGCTAGATCCAAAGCGGTATAGCGCTCGAGGCGTGCAGGCACGCATCAGTTTGTGGAAGAACGAATTGGTTATTCCACACGATGCTGCTCAGCAAGTGAACAACACGATTGACCAGAAGTATGTCGATGTGTATCGCGAGTATCAAAAGCGCTTAGAACGTGCCGGCGCTATGGACTTCGACGACTTGCTTACCAACGTGGTGCGCTTGTTCCGTCAACACCCCGACATTCTTCGTGTGTATCAGGAGCGTTTTAAGCACATTCTCATTGACGAATATCAAGACACCAACATGGCGCAAAACGCCATTGTGGTCATGCTCGGTGCTTTGCATCACAACGTGTGTGTTGTGGGTGACTCCGACCAAAGCGTGTATCGCTTTCGTGGTGCAGACTTCCGCAACATTCTGGAATTTGAAAATGCATTTCCCGAAGTAACCACTGTGGTACTTGCACAGAATTATCGAAGTACGCAAACCATTCTGGATGCCGCAAATGCGGTAATCACCAATAATGAGAGTCGCAAACCCAAAGACTTGTGGACCGATCAGGGCAAGGGCGAAAAGATCGTTCGCTATTTCGCCAACGACGAATTTGACGAAGCCAAGTGGGTGATCGCTCGGTTAAAAGAGTTGCACGACGATGAGCATCGAAAGTGGAGCGATCTAGCAGTGTTCTATCGCACCAATGCGCAAAGCCGTGTTCTTGAAGAATCGTTAACTCACGGTGGAGTTCCGTACAAAGTTGTCGGCGGAACCAAGTTTTACGATCGCCGCGAAATCAAGGATGCGCTTGCGTATCTTCGCCTTGCTTCTAACCCGCTTGACGAAGTGAGCATTAAGCGTGTCCTCAACGTTCCAAAACGCGGCATTGGCGACACCACAGTCACCAAAGTTGACGCATACGCCAATGAAACCGGCATTTCATTTGCACTTGCTTTGCGCAGAGCTGCAGAGGCTGGTGTTGGTGCTGCTGGCGTTCGTGGAATCAACACATTTATGCAGCTACTTGATGAATGTCAGTCCATGTTGGAGGAAGGTCCTGGTCCGGTGTTGCGCCATGCCATGGAGCGAAGCGGATACCTGGCCGAATTGGTTGCTGAAGACACGGTTGAGTCTGCTGGTCGCGAAGAAAACGTACAAGAACTGATTGGTGTTGCCAGTGAGTTCATGCAAGTAGATGAATTCCTCGAACAAGTCGCGCTCGTTGCCGACACCGATCAAATTGATTCAGAAAATCACGTCACGCTCATGACGCTTCACTCAGCGAAAGGTCTTGAGTTCCCGGTTGTTTTCATTGTTGGTGTAGAGGAAGGCATCTTCCCGCACAATCGCGCACTTACCGACCCAGTGGAATTAGAAGAAGAACGCAGACTTGCGTACGTGGGAATTACGCGCGCAAAAGAACGCCTTGTGCTGAGTCATGCATGGAGCAGAAGCTTGTTTGGCAACACCAACTACAACCCTCCATCACGCTTTCTTGCCGAAATTCCTGACGAACTCATTGAACGCGAAGGCAACACCGACTCTGGTGCCGATTCGCAGCGCTACAGCTATCGCTCGCAAGCAGATCGCGGTTATGCGCCGACAACGCGGCTCTCACGAACTGGTCCAAGTGTTACACCGGCATCGAGTGCACAATTGCAGACCGAGAATCATGGTTTGCGTGTTGGCGACGAAATTGTTCACCCAACTTTCGGCGAGGGAATCATTATCAACATTCGTGGCCAAGGCGAAAAAGCAGAGGCAGCCATTCGTTTCCGCTTAGTAGGTGAGAAACATCTTTCGCTTGCGTGGGCGCCGCTGAAAAAACTTGGCCAATAAGTTCGTTACGGCGTTACGGGGTTCATGTTTCCCCGTAAGTCGATGAGCAACGTTTTCTTGTTTTCAACGATTGGTCGAACATCGGTTGGTGGCATGAGTTGTTCGACTGTCAGCGTGCGACCTTCGCAGTCGGTGAATGTATGAGTCTTTTGAATTTGAGTAACGAGACATTCATCCGTTCGGTCGGCAGGATATGCGTAGTACACCTGCCATCCCTTTGCTACGTCAGTTCCGTTGTGTTCAATCACGATTGATCGCTTGCCCAACGGATCACGGAGATCCGGGTACAGCACGGGCCCAAACTCAGCAATTGATTTGGCGATGTCTGCAACTTCACCGACTACAAAAGTGCGGTCTCCAGTTGCGGTAGTCACCTCGGTGTTATTGGTGACGTATGTCGCCATGAGCCATGTCACTCCAAACAGAGCAGCAAAAAAAACGATCCCTCCGGCAATAGGTAAAACCGCACGGGCAAAGGGGGAACTGGGCCGTCCGAACATGCCTTAAGTGTTGCCGATGCAGCCTGGCGATGCCTATTTCTTGGGCGGATTGGCGGGTTGGTATCGGTCACGTCTGAGGGCGTAGGGTTCTGTAGTCGTGAAACGTCCTTACCGCGTTGTAGTGGCCAAGCCTGGCCTAGATGGCCATGATCGAGGCGCCAAAACCATCACTCGTGCTTTGCGCGACCATGGTTTTGAAGTGATTTATACAGGGCTGCATCAGTTGCCCGAGCAAATTGCAGAAACAGCTTTGCAAGAAGACGTGGATGCAGTTGGTTTGTCGTTGTTGTCTGGTGCGCATCTCACATTGTTTCCACGAGTGATGGAAGAGCTTCGTTCACGAAACCTCGGTGAAGTGTTGGTGTTTGGTGGAGGAGTGATTCCCGATGCCGATGCGCGTGAATTGCGCAAGCAAGGTGTTGGCGAAATTTTTGGACCTGGTTCATCGTTGAAAGACATCGCAAGTTGGCTCGAGCAAGCGCTTGATGCACGCGAGCAATAACAAGAAAGAAGCACATGGATCTTTTCGAATATCAAGGCAAGCAGTATTTTGCGAAATACAACATTCCTGTTTCTGCTGGCGGTGTTGCTCACACCGTTGATGAAGCGGTTGCAGAAGCCGAGAAGGCTCAGTACCCAGTTGTTGTGAAAGCCCAAGTTCAGGTTGGTGGACGCGGCAAGGCTGGCGGAATCAAGTTGGCAACGAATGCCGACGAAGTTCGCTTGCATGCAGGAAACATTTTGGGCATGGACATTAAGGGACATGTTGTAAAGCGCGTATGGATTGAGCACGCATCAGATATTGCCGAGGAGTATTACGCATCGTTCACGCTTGATCGCGCAGCGAAACAACACCTCCTCATGCTGTCCGCACAAGGCGGAGTGGAAATTGAAGACGTTGCTGCCAAAGATCCATCAGCGATTGTGAAACTGCATATCAACCCCATCATCGGCTTGTCGCTTGCCACTGCGCGTCAAGCATCGGTTGATGCAAAGATTCCAGAGAAGGCACTCGATGGAGTTGCCGACATGTTGGTGAAGTTGTACGAATGTTTTACAAAGGGCGACTGCGACCTTGCTGAAATTAACCCTTTGATCTTGAAGCCAACTGGTGAAGTTCATGCACTCGACGCGAAGGTAAGCCTTGATAGCAATGCGGCCTTCCGTCACCCTGAGTGGGAAGAGTACGCAGCAACTGAAGAACTTGATGCTCGCGAACAGTTGGCTCGTGAAAAGAACCTGCAATACATCGGTCTTGATGGAACTGTAGGAATCATTGCTAACGGCGCCGGATTGGCCATGAGCACCTTGGACGTGGTGAATCAAGTGGGTGGCAGTGCAGCGAACTTCCTCGACATCGGTGGTGGAGCAAACGCAGAACTGATGACTGCCGCTCTCGAAGTAATTAACTCAGACGCCAAAGTAAAGAGCATTTTCATCAATATCTTCGGTGGAATTACACGCGGTGAAGAAGTAGCCAAAGGAATTGTTGAGGCTGTAAAGCGCGTAACACTTCGTGCACCAATTGTTATTCGCCTCGATGGCACCAATGCCGAAGAGGGTCGCAAGATACTTGCTGAAGCAGGTATTCCAGATTCACAGCTCACCAGTCGACCAACCATGCTCGAAGCTGCTCGCGCGGCTGTCGCGTTGGCAAAGTAAGGAAACGTCATGGCAATTTTCGTAGATCAAAACACCAAGGTCATTGTTCAAGGTTTGACGGGTGGTCAAGGACGCTTCCACGGACTGCGCAATAAGGCGTACGGCACCCAAGTGGTGGGTGGAGTAACTCCTGGCAAAGCTGGTCAAGACGTTGAAGGAGTTCCAGTTTTCGACTCAGTTGAAGATGCAGTGAAGGCAACAGGTGCCACCGCGTCATTTATTGCAGTGCCACCAAAAGCAGCTCCTGCAGCAATCCTTGAAGCTGCTCGTGCAGGTATCGGGTTTGTTGTGTGTATCACTGAAGGAATTCCAGCTCAAGATGAGGCGCGCGTGTATGCAACATTGCAGCGCGATTTTCCTGCGACACGGCTACTTGGTCCAAACTGCCCAGGCATTATTAGCCCGGGTAAATGCAACATCGGAATCACAGCCGGAGAAATTGCTCAGTTGCCAACAGCATCTGGTCCAAACGTTGGAATTGTTTCGCGTTCCGGAACACTCACGTATCAAGCGTTGTACGAATTGAAGCAGCAGGGAATTGGCGTCAGCACCTGTGTTGGAATTGGCGGCGACCCAGTTCCTGGAACGTCATTTGTTGACTGCTTGGCAGAATTTCAAGCAGACCCAGAGACACACGCCATCATCATGATCGGTGAAATAGGTGGATCAGCCGAAGAAGAAGCTGCAGAATTCATCACCAACCACGTGACAAAGCCAATGAGCGCATACATTGCGGGTGTTACTGCACCAGCAGGCAAGAAGATGGGTCACGCTGGAGCAATTGTCTCTGGTGGCAAGGGAACCGCCCAAGGCAAAATGGACGCATTGCGTATGGCCGGAGTGAAGATCGGGCTCAACCCAACTGAGGCTGGCTCGCTGATGGCCGAAATTGTAAATAACCTTCGTTAAGTGAATCGCCCCCAGCAATCCATTTCGTATTTGCCAGGCCTTGATGGCTTGCGTGCGATTGCGGTTTTGGCGGTGGTGGTGTATCACGCCAATAAGAACTGGTTGCATGGAGGATTTCTCGGGGTAGAAGTGTTCTTTGTGATCAGCGGTTATCTGATCACGCTGTTATTGCTCACCGAGTCGGAGCAACACGGAAGAATCAACTTCCGCGCATTTTGGATGCGTAGAGCACGTCGATTGTTGCCAGCAATGTGGACGTTGCTCTTAGGCGTCACAATGTATTGCTCCCTGTTTGAGCGAGAAGAATTAGGAAAACTTCGTGGTGACGTAACTGCTGCGCTCATCTACGTCTTCAACTGGTTCAAAATTTGGGCAGGCGATTCATACTTTGATGCCAGTGCATTAGATCCACTTCGACACTTATGGTCGCTTGCGGTTGAAGAACAGTTCTATTTGATTTGGCCAGTACTCATTGCTGTAGTACTGAAGAGGTACGGTCGCCGTCCAGCGAAATTGGGCGTCATCTTCCTTGGAATATCGGTTGCAATTGCCATGTACGTTGCAACTACATATGCCGCTGGTGTTCGCGGAACACCAATTGAAACTCCTGAACAATACATTTCGCTATTTGGTCATGCTGTCTCGCGCCTGGACTTCTTGTTCTTAGGAACCATTGGTCGCTCTGGCGGATTGTTCTTGGGTGCCGCATTGGCGTTTTGGCTTCGCCCAGACATGCTCAGAGGCTCAAATAATTCAAGTGATCGACATGTGGTTTCAGCATTTGCGATTGCTGGCACGGTAGGTCTTGCCTACATGATGTGGACTTTCCGTGATGTGGTGTTTGTTGCCGAAACTGGCGGAGTTCGCGGCTACGACCCATTGTTCCAAGGTGGGTTTTTGCTTGTCGGTGTTGCAACGTGTGCAATCATCACAGCCGCAGTGCACCCGAACTCGTTCATCGGTAACACGGTGCTCGGTAATCCAGTGTTCACCTACATCGGTCGCCGTTCGTATGGTTTGTACTTGTTTCACTGGCCGGTGTTTCAGCTGTACCGCAAGGTTGCAAGCAATAACTTGACTCTTATCCAATTTGTTGTGTTGTTCGCTGTGATTCTGGCGCTCACCGAATTGTCATTTCGCTTTATTGAAATGCCGATACGTGAAGGACGACTCGGAGAGGCGTGGCATAAGTTGCGTTTCCCTCGCACCGATGCCGACATTGAGCGACGAACCAAAGTATTTGCTCTTTGCGCTGTCGCAGCCGTGCTTCCAGTGTTCTCCATTGTTAGTTTGGCCATTGGAACAGGTGAAGGAAAAATTGCAGAGAGCATCAAGAGCGGCGAAAGTGCTGTGCAGAACCTGCTTGGAACAACGGTTGCGCCAGATCCAAACGCCACCACGATTCCAGGAACACAAACCACCACGCTGGATGGGCAACAGATTCCAATCCTTGCTATCGGCGACTCAGTCATGTTGGGCGCCGCGCAAATTCTCACCGAACGTGGAATCACGGTTGATGCACTAAAGAGTCGTCCATTTAGACAAGCTCTAGAAATTGCAAACTATGTGAAGTCCATTAATCGGCTTGGTGAATTCGTAATCATTCACTTGGGTACGAACAATTACGTTGACCAGAAGACGCTTGATGAAATCATGGTTCCGTTGAAAGACGTCGACTTAGTGCTCTTCATTACGGCGCATGTTCCCACTAGAGCGTGGCAAGACCCGAATAATGAACTGGTTCGCGCGATGCCAAATGCGTACGGAAACGTAAAGGTTTTGGACTGGTATCAGATCGCCGAAGAGCACCCCGAATATCTCTATGGCGACAAAGTTCACTTGAATAATGAAGGCCAAAAGGTCTACGCCGATCTCATCATGCAAGCAATAGGGAAGTAAGGTTTTCGCCATGACAACTCCAGTTCGTATCGCAATCACCGGTGCCGCCGGACAAATCGGTTACAGCTTGCTCTTCCGCATTGCATCAGGTGCAATGCTCGGACCAGACACCCCGGTCATTCTGCAATTGCTCGAAGTAACGCCTGCGCTCGGTGCGCTGAGTGGCGTGAAGATGGAACTTGATGACTGCGCGTTCAGCCCACTTGTGGATGTGATCTGCACCGATGACGCCAATCTTGCATTCGGTGATGCAGACATCGCCATGCTGGTTGGTGCAATGCCGCGTAAAGATGGCATGGAGCGTTCCGATCTTTTGTCGGCAAACGGTGGAATTTTCAAACCGCAAGGTCAAGCCATTAGCGCAAATGCAAAAAAGAACGTGAAGGTTCTAGTTGTTGGTAACCCAGCAAACACCAACTCACTGATCGCAATGCACAATGCGCCAAATATTGACCCACGTCAGTTCACCGCAATGACGCGTCTCGATCACAACCGCGCCGTCAGTCAGTTGGCGCAAAAGGTAGGTCGTCCGGTTACTTCGGTGAAGAAAATGACTATCTGGGGCAATCACTCAACCACCCAGTACCCAGACTTGTTCCACGCTGAAGTTGATGGAAAGAATGCTGCACAGTTGATCAACGACCAGCAGTGGATTGAAGATACCTACATTCCAACTGTTGCTAAGCGTGGTGCTGCAGTCATTAAAGCTCGCGGTTCGTCGTCGGCTGCATCTGCTGCCAATGCCGCTCTCGAACATGTTCGTTCATGGGTTAAAGGAACTCCCGAGGGCGACTGGGTAAGCATGGCGGTTCCATCGGATGGCAGCTATGGCGTTCCAGAAGGTTTGATCTCGTCATTCCCATGCACATGTGTAAACGGCGAGTACAAGATTGTTCAAGGCCTAGACATTGATGCATTTAGTCGTGCGCGCATCGATGCTTCGGTTGCAGAACTTGGTGAAGAGCGTGATGCTGTTCGCCAACTTGGCTTGATCTAACCAGAACTTCGCTGTCCGTCAATGGCGGAATCCGCTCGCGAACGCGTGCATCCAAGTGGGTCATTTTTCTCTAACTTCTTGATCTCTTTACGAGGTGAGAGCTGTTGACCTTTTCTCCATGCGTTCAGGTACTTTTGCGGCCAGATTTCTCCTTGCAATAAGTACACCTCGGCTAGTGGACATACACGCGACATTCCCATGTGAGTGTGGCAACGAGTGACTCGAGCATTTCCGCTTGAGCCCATTACTCCAATCCAGTCACCAGCAGCGACGCGCTGATTCTTCAGCACTTTTACGCGACCGAGATGCGAGAAGAAATAACGAACCCCATCGTCGCCCTGCACCGTAACGGTTAGACCACCTCGTGTCCCTGGCGAATCCTCTTCGGGAGTCCACTTGTCGCGTCTGTGGAGTTGTGTAATTACTCCTGCAGTTGGAGCCAGAATTCGCGCGTAACAACCCTCAACGTCAACTGCCGGGTAGTTCAGGTGGTCTTTGGGGTAGCGAACCGGAACTTTGCTAAAAGGGAATACGTACTGCGGTTCGCTTTCTTCTGCGTGTGCAACTCGCGGGAACAGGGAAGCGCTAATCAAGATTGCAACCGAGACGCGCAAAACAGTGTGTGTGCGGAGCCCCCAACGCATAGTGAGACTCTAGGTGACGGCGTTGCTCTTTTTGGATATAGCAACTGAGGTGAAAACAATTACGGCGCCAACTCCAATTACGGAGATGCCCTGTACAAGTGCGGAGTCAAAGAGTTGACCAGCAAGTATTCCGGTGATGACGGTTACCCCTAGTCCCCCTGCTGCCACGATTTCGAGATGCATGCGGTTTGCACCGAATATGAATAACAGACCAACAATTGCAAAACCAACAAGTGGTTGCCACACGTTGCTGTCCCAGGTGGAGAAAGCGATTGCAGCAATCAAAATGCTGATTGCACCTGCGGCACGGGCAACAAATCGAAGCCCAATATTGCGCAGTGAAAACCAAATAAGCGCCGATCCGGAACCGGCAAAGAGCAATGGGGCTACAGGTGTGTCGGGGATGAACTCTGAAACCACTGCAGCCATGAATGGCTGAGTGGCAGTAACGATGATGATCGTGCCGATGAACGTTGTTCGTGTTGATAGGCCAATTCCTATAACAAGTGCCACCGCCGAGGCGATCAACAGTATGTAATCATCATGCACGTTGAAAATATCCAGAAGAAGTCCAATGGCGAATGCAAATGTCATGGTTGAAACAGCGGCAACACTTTCTCCAAGTGTGATGAGTTTCCCGCCTTTCTTTATCAACGTGATTGAAAGAAAAGCAGTTAGGCCCGTTGCAACGAATAACGCCGCGTCAATCGTGGCCTGCGACATGTCCTGCATTAGCGCAACCACAATCCACACCAAGCCAACAAAAATGACGGAGCCACCAAGATACGAAGCAATATCTGAAAAGGGAATTACCCATTTAGGTGCGTCGCGAAACTCTTGGGCCTCAGTTGCGGTGAGTTTCCCACTCGATTCAAATTCGGTAATCAAATTGCCAATGCTCTTACGGTTCTTGGCCATACGCCGATACTACGAGTGTTACGGTGTCTGCCGATGAAACGAACATTTTGGATAGATACAGATACGGCAAGTGACGATGCGGTGGCGTTAATCATGGCTTTCATGAACCCGGACATTGAAGTCGTAGGGCTTTCAATTGTCGCTGGGAACGTTCCTTTGGACATGGGTGTGCAAAACGCGTTGTATACGGCAGAACTGTGCGCAGCAAACGCACCAATTTATGTAGGTGCTGCAAAACCACTTTCTCGTGATCTTGGCACCGCACAGTTCGTGCATGGCGAGGACGGAATGGGAGACATCGGTCTGCCGCTTTCAGGTCGTACGCCAGCATCTGGAAACGCTGTGGACAAACTTATTGAATCGATCCATCGACATGCGGGCCATATCGAGTTAGTAACGCTTGGACCACTAACGAATATTGCACTAGCTCTGCAACAAGACCCAAGTATTGCTAAGGCAGTGAAGCGTTGTGTGGTGATGGGAGCAGTTGCTGACCACATCGGGAATGTAACGCAAGTTGCCGAGTTCAACATGTGGGTTGACCCTGAAGCAGTAGACATCGTGTTGCGTTCGGGCATGCATTTGGAGTTTGTGGGCTGGGATATCTCACGTACCGAAGCAGTAGTAACGCCGCAAGAATCAGCAATGATTCGTTCGCTCGGAACCGACCGTGCAAACTTTGCAGTAGATATTCAGCGTGTACTTGAAAAGTTCTGCGCCGAAGAAACGCACTTAAATGGCTTCGACCTACCAGATCCAATTGCAATGGCATACGCCATTGACACAAGCGTTGCAACCGAAGTACGCCATTGGTATCTCGCATCAGAAACCAGTTCAGAACTAACGCGGGGCATGGTCGTCATGGACACACTTGGGGTGATGCACCAAGAGCCAAACGCTTATGTGGTTACGCGAGCAAGTCACGAAAAGTTCATGTCGATGCTGGTGGATGCGTTGCGATGAGCAATTCGCCATTGTCGGATGCATTTGTTGAATTAGCGGTTACCACGCGAAGTGGCCACGATGAGTCAGTGCACTACGGAGCAGTGGTTGCACTTGCTCAAGATGGTTCGGTGCAGTTCGCACTTGGCGACCCCGGTGCGGTGGTGTTTCCTCGCTCGTCAACTAAACCAATTCAGGCAACGGCGATGGTGGCTAATGGTTTACAAATACCGCCACGCATGCTGGCGTTGGTGTGCGCAAGTCACGATGGGCGCGAAGAACACTTGCGGACGGCCACAGAAATTCTCGCAACGGCTGGCCTTACTCCAAACGATTTAGGAAACACTGCCGACTATCCACTCGACCCAGAAGCACACGAGGCAGCAGTGCGTGCAGGACTTCAGAAATCTCCGCTGCAAATGAATTGCTCGGGAAAGCACTCGGGCATGCTTGCAACATGTGTGCATAACAAATGGGATCGCGCCACGTACTTGCATGTTGATCACCCACTGCAACAGCGCATTACTGAAATGGTTCCCGAGTTATCTGGGGAAGATGCATCGTTCATTGGGGTAGACGGTTGTGGCGCTCCTGCACATGCGCTCTCACTTGTCGGACTTGCACGTGCGTTTCGTTCGGTAGCCACTGCCAAAGAAGGCACGCCAGCGGCTCATGTTGCGCATGCCATGCGTTCGCATCCAGAAATGGTGGGCGGGCCAACGCGTGACATCACATTGTTGATTCAGGGAGTTCCTGGCCTGATGGGTAAAGACGGTGCCGAGGGGGTGTTCGCCATTGCCATGCCAGACGGCAGAGCAATTGCGCTCAAGATTTCAGATGGTGCTAACCGTGCGCGACCACCGGTGATGAAGTTTGCACTTCAAGCATTGGGTATTGACATCAGCAATGTCGACGCGCGCGCGTTTGAGTCACCCATCATGGGCCACGGCAATGTCGTTGGTTCAGTTCGGGTTACAGCACAGCTGTAACCCGATACAGATCAGCCTTCGTAGAACGAGTCGGCGATTGTCAACGCTTCGTCGATAATCGCAATACCTTCACGAACTTCGTCCGGCGTTGCATTGCACGGTGGCACCACATGTGTGCGGTTGAAGTGTGTGAACGGCCACAAGCCACGCTTCTTGCACTCCGCTGCGAAGTCCAACATTGGCTTGGCATCCGCGCCTGCAGCGTTAAATGGAACCAGTGGCTTGCGTGTTTCGCGGTTGCGTACCAATTCAATTGCCCAGAACACACCAATTCCGCGAACATCACCAACTGATGGGTGCTTCGCCTTCAGTTTTTCGAGCTCTGGTCCAATGACGGTTTCGCCAAGCATGCGTGCATTTTCAATGATCTTCTCTTCTTTGAAAATGTTGATCGATGCAACTGCTGCAGCACAGGCAAGTGGGTGACCGCTGTAGGTAAGTCCACCTGGGTACACACGGTCTTTAAATGTGTCTGCAATCTTTTGGCTAATGACAACACCACCGAGCGGTACGTAACCCGAGTTGACGCCCTTGGCGAAGCAAATGAGGTCTGGAGTGACGTCCCACTTGTTTACAGCAAACCATTCGCCGCAACGACCGAAACCAGCCATTACTTCGTCGCACATCATGACGATGCCGTAGCGATCGCAGATTTCGCGGACACCCTTCAGGTAGCCAGCTGGTGGAACCAAGATTCCGTTTGTTCCAACAACTGATTCCATACCGATCATGGCAACGGTGTGTGGGCCTTCAACCATCAACACATCTTCAAGGTGTTGCAATGCGCGCTGGCATTCTTCTGCTTCGTTTGAGGAATGAAATGCTGAGCGATATGCGTATGGTCCCCAGAACTTCACTGCACCAGATGCGCCAGTTTCGTTTGGCCAACGGCGTGGGTCACCAGTTAGCGCAATCGCGCCAGCAGTAGAACCGTGGTACGAGCGGTACATGGTCAAAATCTTGTGACGACCGGTGTGCAGCTTGCTCATGCGAACTGCGTTTTCTGCAGCTTCGGCACCACCGTTGGTGAAGAACACCATGTTTAAATCGCCAGGTGCAACTTCAGTAATCAAACGTGCGGCCTCGCTACGTGCATCATTTGCAAATGCAGGTGCAATGGTGCACAAGCGTGCAGCTTGTTCTTGAATTGCTGCGATCAATTTTGGATGCTGGTGTCCAATGTTGAGGTTGACCAACTGGCTCGAGAAGTCGAGGTATTTCTTGCCCGACGCATCGGTGAAATACGAACCCTTACCGCTGACGACTTCAACGGGGTTCAGCGTTCCCTGTGCTGACCATGAATGGAAAACATGCTTACGGTCGTTGATAAAGCCAGGAGTGGTGGTTGGATCAGTTGTCATATATCAGAGCCTAACGAATAGGCCGCGGGTGAAATACGTAAGCCAGCGCCCCTTAGGCGGTCAAGGTGGCAAGCACTCGGAGGCGCAGTTCAGGCCACGCAGACTCAAGGCCCTTGTGCAATTGAAACTCCGCGACCTCATCAATGAGGACCCAGCGCAAATCTTCGGACTCAGCATTGGCGGCGTGAGCCCCTGCGTCACTCGATGTGTGCGCAATGACCGTGTCGTAACGCCACGGTCCATGGTTGTCGCTGAATACATCTCGCACCGTAATGTCGGCGGCGCTGATACCTGCTTCTTCTTCGGCTTCACGTGCTGCAGCACTCACTGAGTCTTCGTGACTGTCGAGTGCGCCACCGGGAAGTGCCCACGTTCCACCGCCGTGTGTCCATGCTGCGCGCAATTGCAATAGCACTCGAGGTTCGTCTAAATCACGACGCACAAGAAGTAGTCCGGCTGCTCCGTGAAGACCCCAATGGCGGTGCCCACATGAACACATCACCCATCCGTCGCCATCTCGAAACGCCATTGTTCAGAGCGTAGTTTCTTTTGCTGCTTCCTTCGCTTCGCGACGAGCCGTTGCGCGGGCGGTCGCTTGAGCGGCTGTGATTTCTGCATGGTGTGCGCGACACAACACCTCCAGACCACCGCCATGTGCGTCAGCCTTTGAATGGTGATGGCAACCAGGACCATAACCAAGGCCGTTTAATGCTTGGATGTGATTGACCTCGCAGTCCCTGCGTTCGGCGGTGCAACCAGGTTTAGTGCAGCGATACTTCGCGCGACGTTTTGCAGCCGATCGAGCAAACCTCCAGATGTGTTCGCGTTGCCAGGCCCGACCGCATGCATCGGAGCACCACGTGCGCCTGCGTTTGCCGGTTATGACTTCATTGCACCAGTGGCAGCGACCGATTTCTCCGGTCCACTGAGACAAAGCACAGGTAATGCGCTCAGCCACAAGAGGAGGTAGCTCCAGTTTGTTAACAGGATGTTTCGCTTGTGCGCGTTTTGTTGCCATGTGCAGTTAAAGAATAACGCTTAGGAAACAATTCGTAGACAATCTAGAAACATGAGTCTTCTAGTTTCTCCGTTGTTGGGTTGCAACGTCGCCCCTGACATTTCATCAATCGATATACAAGGAGAGAGTTATGAAATTTCTTGCCGACGTTGCCGATCCGGTAACCGTGTTAGGGCAGCAGGTCAGTTTGATGTGGATTGTCATTGGCGCAGCGCTGGTGGTGTTCATGCAAGCTGGTTTTGCATTAGTTGAAACTGGTTTTACTCAAGCAAAAAATGCGGCGCACGTGGTGAGCACCAACTTTGCAATTTTTGGATTGGGATTCATTGGTTTTTATCTCGTTGGTTTCTCATTTTCATTCGGTGGGTTTAGTTATTCCGCTTTTGGAATGGATGCACCGGTGGGAAGTGCACTGATTGGAAGCGGAGACTGGATCTTCCTCTGGAAGGGCGGTTGGGCTTTAACGGGTGATGCAATCACTCCTGCAGCGATTGGATTCTTTTTGTACATGGTTGCGTTCATGGACACCGTTGCAACGATTCCAACAGGTTCGATGGCGGAGCGTTGGAAGTGGAGCAGCTTCGTTGTGTGGGGCTTTTTCTGCGGCGCGGTTTACTACCCAGTCATTGCGGCCTGGACATGGGGTGGTGGTTGGTTGGCCAAGACATGGAGCTCCATGTCGCTTGGTGCGGGCTATGTCGACTTCGCGGGCTCGGGTGTTGTGCATGCAGTCGGTGGTGTTGCAGCATTCACTGGCGCAATTGTTCTTGGACCACGCATCGGAAAATTTGGTGCAGATGGAAAGCCACGCACCATTGCTGGACACCACGTGCCAATGGCAATGCTCGGAACATTCATTTTGTTGTTCGGATGGTTTGGGTTTAATGCGGCGAGCACATTTGCAGCAACCGATGTTCAATTCGCAGTAGCCGCAACCAATACCGCAATTGCCGGTGCGTTCGGATCCATTGCTGCCATGTTGTACATCACGCGCAAAACAGGAAAACCAGACCCAGGCATGATGGTGAACGGAATGCTCGCTGGTCTTGTGGCAATCACAGCGCCATGTGCATTTGTTGACCCGTGGGCAGCGGCGGTAATTGGAACCATTGCAGCGGTGCTCATTATTGAAGCGGTGTACTTCTTTGAGCGTCGCGGCATTGATGATCCTGTTGGAGCAATTTCGGTTCACGGAGTTGGTGGTTTGTTCGGTCTTCTTAGTGTTGGCATTTTCGCTAACGGAACATATGGAGCCGGCTGGAATGGTTCAACAAGCGAAGGCGTGAAGGGAATCATTAAGGGCGACTGGGGCCAGCTTGGTGCTCAGGCACTCGGAGCTGTCACCATCGTTGTGGTGTGCGGAATTATGTCGTATGCATTCTTCGCAATTCAGAACAAGTACACCAAGGGTGGCATTCGTTCAAAGGCTGAAGACGAAATTGATGGCCTTGACCTTGCTGAAATGGGCGTGCTTGCATACCCAGAGTTTCAAGGCTCACACAAGTAACACCATTATGTTCGCTCGTTAGCGAGCGATGAATTCGCCAAGAACTCGGGTGGTCCTGCGTAAGGACTGCTCGAGTTCATTGGTGTTTATGCCAGGGGTTTTGTTGCGAAGGTTCTCGTTGATGTTCCGAATTACCCAGTCATTGTCTTTATCCACCCACGTTGGATACACAACAGGAGTGTCAAATACAACTTTCCCTCCAGAGTCACGGCGCATGGTGGTCGTAAACACACCTGCATCCTGACTGCTTGGCGGCCAGCGTTCGTCGGTTGGCAAATTCGAGAGCACATTGCCCATTCCATACATCACCCAGACACCATTAACTTTTTCAATCGGTTGCACAACGTGTGCGTGGTGTCCAACAATTAAATCCACGTCTCCAGATTTGGTAAGTGCATCTGCAACGTTCGTTTGTTGCGAATTCAATTCGTGTGACATTTCGTTTCCCCAATGCATGCTGACGATGACAACTTCAGCACCAAGTTGCCGTGCAGTTTTTGCGTCACGCAGAATTCGGTCGGTATCAATAAGCGCAGATCGCCACTCTTGATCTTGCGGTAGCGAAAGTCCGTTGTAGCTAAAGGTGTAACTGAGATGACTCAAAGTCACGCCTTTTACCGAGAAGACCTGCGGTTCAATTTCATTTGGATTTCTCGCCATTCCTG
>JACCDG011845765.1_pt1 | contig 23426 bp, 34 predicted proteins | sample 7442471 | NCBI WGS metagenome assembly JACCDG01 (sample SAMN15323444, study PRJNA562643) | freshwater metagenome | isolation source: river surface water | place: USA:Blue River Watershed | collected 2017-08-17 | reverse complement strand
GTGGCGCTCGGGTCGAAGCGCGAGGGGTCCCAGCCCGTGACGGCGCCGCCCTGGCCGTAGGCCTCGCCCCAGCCGCCCCACTCGCCTTTGCTGGGGTCGAACGTCGTGTTGCCGTACTTCGTGGTGCCGGACGCGACCCAGTCCTTCGCTGCCTGCTCGCCCCACTTGTTGCGCAGCGCCGTGGTGAGCATGCCCGGGCTCGCGAGGCCGCCGCCGTTCATGCCGGACAGCCCGTTGTAGAGCGCGTACCCCATCGGCGAGTCCTTGTTCTGGTCGATGAGGTTGACGAGCTCGTCCATCGTGTACGCGGCCATGCCTACCTCCGGATGCGCGCGACGTCGCCGAGCGAGCGCGCGGCGGCGAACTGGTCCATGAGCGCCGACGGCTTGCCGCCGCCGGTGGCCTGGAATTTCGCGGCCAGCGGCGACGCGTCGAACGCGGTCATCTTGTCGAGCGCCCCACGGCCGGCGTCGATGTACGGCTGGAAGTTCGCGGTGCCCTTGCCGATGATGTCCGTGGCGGCGGTGTTGGCCTCGCTCGCGGCGCGCCCCATGCGCTCCTGCGCTTCGCGGATCGCCTCGCGCTGGTTGACGCCGCCGGCGATCGTCCCGCCGATGCCCAGGAGGTTGAGCAGGTCCAGCGCGCCCTTCTTGTCGGTGATGCCCAGCGCCTTGAAGATCGCGCCGAACGCGTTCGCGCCCGTGCCGAGCACCTTCTCCCAGTCGATCCCGCCACCATCGAAAGACGGATCGTTCGGGTTCGTCGGGCTGCCGATGCTCCCGTCGGAATCGCCACCCTGGTAGCCGCTCTCGTAGTCGTCACCGAAGCCGGGCCGCTCGGGCGGGTAGAGATCGTCGCCGGGGTTCCATCCGCCGTCGTCGTAGAAAGGGTCATCCCATGGCATGGCTGCTATCTCCTGGCACGGGCCAGCTGGCCCAAGGTGAGCGCGCCCTTCACGAGCGACGGATTGAGCCCCAGCGCTTGGCCAGCGACGGGGATGCCCTGCGCGAGCAGGGAGCCGAGATCGAAGTTCCCGCTGCCCGCCTGGCGCGCGTACTGCGGCGCCTTGGCCAGCTGCTGCGTGAGCCACGACGGCAGGCTGAAGCTGTTCACCCCGGTGAGTCCGGACCCGGTGACGGCGCTCGTGAGCCCCGCCGCTCCGCCGATGCCCGCGCCGGCCGCCAGCGTGCCGAGGTACGGCGCCACGAGGCCGGGGATCATCGGGCCGATGATCTCGAGCAGGTTCGGCTTGTCCTTGAGGAACTCGCGGCTGTTGCGCACGCTGCCGTAGACCTCGTCCTCGGTCGCATCGCCGGAGCCCGGCCGCACGTTGCCGTGGTTGGCCGGGCGCAGGTCGTAACCCGCGGTGCCGCGGCTCGACGCCGGGAGCTTCGTGCGGTCGAACTCGAGGCGGCGCATCGGGCCGCCGTCGCCGCTCGTGGCGTCGACGTAGTGCGCGTTCGGATCGAACTGCTGCGCCTCGCGCAGGAGCGCCTCCGGGTCACCGCCACCGAAGTGCGCGAGGATGTCCTCCGGCGCGCCGGCGTCGTACCCCGAGGAGAGGTACCGGAGCAGCATGTTCGCGGACGGCATGGCGCGCCTAGAGCCAGCCTTGCGCGGCCGACGACATCGATTGCTTCATGCGCTCGAGGCCCGCCATGTAGTTCGGGTCGTTGCGCATGGCCTCGCTCGCGTTCTGGACGCTCCAGTTGTACTGGTCGTTCGCGCGCTGCAGGATCGCCTGCGCCTCCTGCTGCACCTGCGCGAGCGCCTGGGGCGACAGCTGCCCCTTCACCGAAGGGCCGGCGCTGAAAATCTGCGTCATGAGCGAGCCCGCGGGACCGGCGGGGGCGAACAGGTCGGCGCCCGCAGCGTTGGCGGCCTGCAGCGTCTGCGCATAGCTGGCTTGCTGGGCCGCGTTGGCCTGGGCGCCGTGCAGTGCGCCGGTACCGGTGCCGCTCGTGGATTGCGGGTTCACCATGCGCGATCCCGGGTTGTTGTGGCCGCCGGGCTGGCGCCCGAACAGCGTCGCGGCATCCATGGCGCCGCCGAAGCGGTCGCCGAAGAAGGATTGCAGGCGATTCCCGCCGGGGGCGGGCATGCGCGGCGTACCGGCGGGGGCGCCGGTGGCGCTCGCGTCCATCGTCAGCGGCGATCCCTGCCCCGCGGTCATGGTGGGGCCGCCCGCGGTCGCTGCGGTCGCGCCATACTTGATGGGCGGCATCTTGGTCGCCCCGGTTGGCGCCGGCGCGCCCGTGTCGTCCACGCCGGTCACATCCGTGCCCGTGAGCCGCGAGCGGCCGCCGCCCATCGTGCCCGCCCGCGCGAAACTGCCCAAGGTCCAGCCCGCCATGATCTCTTCCCTTTCAGTAAGGCGACTCGCCCACGAGCCGCGTGAATGCGCATCCGAAGTTCGGCCCCGCGCCACCGCCGAACGCCCATTGCGGCGTCATCAACGACGTGTTCACCGGGAGATCAGCGGTCAGCGTGCCGCTCACCGCCACGACCGGATCCACGTCGACGCGCTCGACGCTGTAGGCGATCTCCGTCGCGTTCGGCGCGGCTTCCAGCACCCATCGGTACACCGCGCCGACGGTCGTCTTGGCGAACCCGGTGTCCACCTTCGCGCACGCGCCCGCGGCGTCGTTGGTCATGACCTGAAAATTCGCGTCGCCGGCATCGCAGCCGACGAACACGCAGTTCACGAACGTCGACGGGTCCGCCGCGTTGAGACTGATCCCGGCCCCCGTGAAGAGGCCGAACGCCGCGCGGCCGCCTGCGCTCGCGACCGACACGCCGAACACGGATTCGATGCGGAAGCCCCCGCGCGCGGCGGCGCTGCCGAGCGAGAAGGCGTTGGTCTGCCCGTTCCAGCCCGCCGTAGCGCCCGCGGCGATCGACGCCTGCAGGCGCGGCAGCAGGCTTAATCCGGTGCCCACCGACGGCGCCGTGTTGGTGAGCCCCAGGCCCAGACCGCCGACATTGAAGCCGAGCACTACGGGCAGCGCCGAGCCCGCGCCCACCGTGGCCACGCGCACGGTTTGGCTGCGCCAGATCGAACCCTGCGCGGCCGTCGTGGCGTTCAGCGCGCGCACCACCGCGCTCATCCAGCCGGTGAGCAGCCGCGTGCCAAAGCCCGTCTGCTTGTCCACGAGCACGCCGTTGGGCACCGTCTTGACCGTCATTGCCGCGCCACCAACGCGCCGTTGAGCATGACCACCTTCACCGGGTCCGGGATCGTCAGCCGGAAGGTGAAATCGGTGCCTTGGCCCAGCCCATTCCACGCCACGGGCACGCGGTACTTGCCCTGCGCACCGATGGGGCGCTGGCGCTCCTCGCCGTAGGTGTGGCCGCCATCCTTGGACACGGCCATGTTCACGAGCGGTTCGCTGCCCTGCCCGGACGACAACCCCACGCCGACCTCGAGATCAAGCTGCAGGCGGTCCAGCGTGAGGCGCTGGAGCGACGAGAAGACGTGACGCGTGTACAGCTGCCGCAGGATCGGCGCCGTGTCGTCCTGGTAGCGATCGGCGTCGAGCACGTACACGCGGCCATCGCGGTAGTCGGTCACGAAGGTGATCCCGCGGTAGGTGAAGCTGTACTGCCCCGCCCAGCGCGCGCCCTCGGTCTGCCACTCGCACCACGTGCCATTGAGCGTGTCGTAGGCGAAAGACGTGTTCTTCATGTTCAGGACGTACCACGCGTGTCCGCTGTGCGTGACCACCGTCGCGCACGGAACCGCCCCCGCCGCCACCTCGAGCCCGATGGCGTAATCCACGTCCGGGGTGCTCACCACCTGCACCTGGTAGCCGTTGAGCATGCACACCTGCGGCTGCCCGGCGCCGCCAGCGCGGCCCACGAACATGCACGTGCCGTTCACGTCGCGCACGCTGTCGAAGAAGCCGAGACCCCACTCCTCGCTCGACCCGATGACCGCCTGGAACGGCAGGTCCGGATCGCTCGTGGGCTGCCAGAACTCGATCGTCTTCGTGCCGAACAACAGGAGCTCGCCGCGGATGCTGAACACCAGCGACAGCGGATCCTCGGCGCTCTCGGCCGTGGCGAAGTTCAAGGAGGGCCAGGAGACGGGATCATTAACCTCGGACCAACGGAAACGCCCAACCGCTGTTGGATCGTCAACGATGAAGCGCTGCGCCAGCGTGCAGATCGAGCGCGCAGCGGGGAAGTCGGAGACGCCCTCTTGCTGCATTGTCGTGGCGTTCCCCGGCATGTAGCCGGTGACACCATCTACCGACACCGTCGTAACACCGAGGGACGCGAACTGCACCGGGCCTGATGACGTTAGATAGAAGTCGGTCCCGGTCGAGAATCTGTTCAATGTGTTCGAGAAGAGCCCATGCACCTGCTGCGCTCCGAACACAGTTTCTTGCCCATAGACGCCACCGCCGGGAATGGCGGGCTTCCCGATCACGCCCCGAATCGGACCGCCTGGGAAGCTAGACACGCTGTTCTCGCCCGTGAAGTACTTCCGCTCCAACCCCGGCCGCGAGTACAGCGCGAGCGGCGACTTGTCACCGCTGCCCGGATCGCGATCGAGGTAGAGGTTGATGCGCCGCTCCGTGGTGGCGTTCACGGAGCGGCCCCGCATGCCGGCCGACCACAGCGGAATGATGTTCTGCCGTGCCGGCATCGCGCTCGCTACTCCTGCGGGCCTTCGGCGGCCACGCCGTGCAGCTTCGCCAGGCGCTTCGTGCCGAGCTCCACCATCCACGGCTCCGGCTTCGTGATCTTCCCGGCGATGTCGTTCTGCCGGAAGAGGAGCAGCTTGCAGCCGTTGAGCGTGAACGGCTCGCCGCCGCTTTGATGGCGGCCGAACATGAAGTATTCGCCGTCCTTCACGAAGCGGCGTTTCTCGTCGCCGCGCTCGTTCACCTCGCCCGCGCCGGCGGTGACGCACACGCCGATGCGCAGCGCCTGCGCGTCGCCCGTGTCCGGCAGCACGATGCCGCCCTGCGTGACCTCTTCCCGAAGCTCGATGCCCCACAGCACACCGGGTTGCGGGATGCACGTCGCGAGGTCGATCATCCGCGTGCCCGTCGTTTCGTACTCTGCGATTCCTGCTGGCATATCAGTTGTCCCCGTAAATGTCGTAGCGCTTGCCCCGGGCGCCTTGCCCGACCCAGAGCCCCATGTTGCGCACGTCGCGGGGCACGCGATTCTTGGCCTTCACCCAGTCCTTGGCCTCGATCGCGACTTGTTCCATCCGCGGCGTGATGTTGGCGCCCGCCCCGAAGCTGTCCGCGGACTCCACCGCGAGCGCATCGACGAACGCCTTGGTGTAGCCGGGCGGCACGCTCACCACCGTGTCGAGATCCAGCGTGGCCACGGACGCGATGACGCTGCCCGTGCACTGAAGCTGCAACGCGAAGTTCGAGTACGGCACCGGCCAGAACGTGAACACGCCGTCCGGCATCGACGCGTTGTACCAACACCAACGCGGAATGCCGGCCTGCGCAAGCGGCAGGGAAATCTGGTTCGCGTACTCCGCCGCCGAGAACACGAAGTTCACGTCGTACGCCACCGGCGACTGAAAAACCTTGCCGGCGACGATCGACGTGGGACGTCCCTGCGCGAGCAGAGACGTGGAGTAGGTCGCCACATTCGGCGTGAGGGTGAAGCCGTCGCTGTACGTGGAGTAGAGCCAGTTCGGCTCGAGGTTCCACGAGTCGACCATGTTGCGAAACACCTCGAGCGCGATCGCGGCATCTTCGCCCGCAACCGACTCCGAGAAGCCGAGCACGCCGTTCTTGCGCAGCGCCTGCGTCACCCAATCGCGAACCGTGGCCACGGCCGGGCTACTTCTTCTTCTCGCCCTTGCCGCTGTCGGCGGACGCTGCCTTGTCGGCCTCGTCGGCCGCGGCCTTGCCCGCCCGGTCCTTCTTCCACTGCTCGAACGCGGCCTTCTCCGCGGCCTCGGCTTCCGCCTTCGCGACTTCTGCGGCCGTGAGCTCGGCCGGCGCCTTCGCGCGGAACGCGGCCATCTGCGCGCTCGCGCGATCCTGGGGCGACGGCTCCGTGACCTTGCCCCACGCCGCCGGCGAGGTCGACCACCCGTCCGCCAGCATCTGTTGCGCCTCTTCGGACGAATTCACGAGGCGGCCGTTGTTCTCGCTCGGCCATTCGGGGTGATAGAGCCAGACGGGCACCGCCTGGTGGATGTAGGGCGGCGGCTGGTCGGGCCGCTCGCCCGTCTCCGGATCCTTCGGCCCCATGTACACGGTGCTCATCTTGCCTGCTGCCATGTCGGTGTTCCTTCGCGTTGTGGTGTCTCAAAAGGCCCGCGCGAGCCCGGGGAGAGCGCGCGCGGGGTAAAGGGCGCAGCGGCCGGAGGAAGACCGCTAGGCCGAGACTTGCTGACAGGCGAGCTCGGGGTACACCGACGCCCAGCCGTACAAGATGTCCACCCGCGCCGGCGTGGTGTCGGTGGCGATCGTGTACTGCCGCGCCACGCGCAGCGACAGACCCTCGTACTGGCGGCGAGCGCACCACGCTCCGTACTGCGACACGTCCTCGAGATCGATGCAGCCCAGCGTGAACGCCGACTTGTGCCAAGCCATGTTCCGGGCGTACTGCGTGCCGGAGTTGCCCAGGAACGTGAGCAGCGCGCCCGCGCCCGGAGCGGCGGTGACGTTCTGGTACGGGCCCGCGCTGATGATCTGCGGCTGGATGTTCAGCGTGAGATTGCCCGCGGCATCGCTGTTGCCGTTGGCGATCACGCAGAACTGCATCGGCTGCCCGGTGCTCTGCCGCGTGACCGGATTCACGCTGTTCACGCCGGCGATGGTGAAGATGTCCCCCGCGTTGACGCGCAGCGCCGCCGCAGCCGTCCAGCCGTTGGTGACCAGCGTGCCCGTGTTGGACCAGCCGTTGGTGAGGCCCTGACCGGCGCCGTTCACCGCCGGCGTGCCGCCGCGCGGGCCGGTCGTCTGGCGGTACACGTTCTGCGACATGCCGAACTTGAAGCCCAGCGTGTTGCTCGCGTCGGTGAACGCCGCCTCGTTGTACTGGGACGAAATCTTGCCCGCAGCGTTGAAGAAGCCGGACAGCGCGTTGATCATGCTCGCGGTGCTGCGCTGGTCGAGCAGGATGTAACGCTCGCCGTCACGCGGCGCCGAGAAGTCATCCAGCCGCACGCCGGCGTCCGTGATGAACGACACGTTGTTCGGCAGCGTGCCGGGCGTCCCGACGGCGTTGCCGATGACCAGCGCGGCCGTCTGCAGGCCGTCCTGGTCCAGCTGGTTGGCCAGCTGCTTGATCTTCGGCAGCACCACCCGCTTGTTGAAGTCCTCGACCTTCAGCGTGAGATCGAGCGACGTGAACGTCGTGTCGATGTGCTTCTGGTTGTTGATGACCAGCGGGATGGACGTTTCGAAGTAGTCCTGCGGCTGGAGCGCTTGGCCGGTGCTGACCGTGAAGCGCGCCGGGCGGCGGACGTTGATCGTGTCGCCGATCTGCCCGCCCTTGTGGGCGAACTTGTCGTCGTACTGGCGATCCACCTTGTCGGTGAAGACGAGTTCGTTCACCAGCGTCATGAGGCATTCGCTGGTGTACGTGACGGGGTTCTGGAAACCGTTCATGGGCCTCTTGCCTTCCGTGTGCTATGCGCCCTGCCGCCGCCGTTGGGCGACGTAATCAGCCATGCTTGCGCTCGGGGGCGGAAGCCCCGACGTGGCGCCAGCGCGGGCCGCGGAGGGGTTCCCCGGCGGCGGCGCGGATGATTGGCGGCGCGCAGAAATCTTTCCGGCGAATTCGCCGATCGCAGAGGCTTGAGCCGCAGGAGGAAGCGACGCGATGTGCCGGGCCACGGACGGATTTGCGGACAGGTAATGCAGCACCCGGCCGGCGTCCTTGCGCATCAAGATGGCCTGGACCATCGGTGCAGTGCTCGCGGTGATCGGGATGTCGTCGAGCGCGTGCGTTGCCTCGACGTAGCCGGGGGTCTCGTTCGCATACGCGCCGATCGACTCCTGAAACTCCGTCATCACGCGCCCGACGGCCTCCATCGCGCGCGACTGCTCGGCCTGCTGCGCAGCTTCCTGCTCCTGCGTCGCCTGCTGCTGTTCGCGCGCTTGCCGTTCCTTGGCGAGCTCCTGCCTGACCGTCCACAGGGCTTCGGCGCGCAAGAACGCGCGGTAGTCGCCCGGGAAGTCCTCTTCCGTTGGCGCCCGAGTCTCCCCGGGGACGTCCTGCTGCTGCGGCGTGGGCGTACGGCCCCGCGCCAGGTCGAGCAGCATCGCGTTCTGACGCTCGAGCTCCTTCGCTCGAGCGTTCGCCTCTTCTGCGGCGCGTGTTGCCTCGCGGCTCCTGCGCGTCAGTTCGTCGAACCGTTTTTGCACCCCGTTCCGGTCGCGCTGATCAGGCGCTTTCGGGGGCGAGGGCGCGGCGGCAGGTTCTGCCGTGGGGTCCAGCGGGTCCGCGGCGCCTGAATTCGCGGGGTCTTGCGCCGGCGCAGGATCGTGCGCGGGCGCGGCAGGCACTTCCGGAGGCGCCGAGGCCGGCGCGGGGGTGTTGCTGCTGCCGCCTGCGTTCTCGAACGCGACAACATCGGCGCGCGCGGTCACATAGGCGTCCATCGAGGGAGCGGATTCGTTCGGCATGGGAGGTACCCAAGAAATGAACGCGGGCCGCCCCGTTCGCACTAGAGCAGCCCGCGTTTGACCCGGTCGTATACGTGGCCGGTACCGTGGTGTCGCGCTTGCCCGCGCGGCGCGGGTTACTGCATCGGTGCTAAGAGAAGAGCTCGATCAGCAACGATTCGAGCGCGAAGGTGTCCGTGCCCGTCGCCTTGGTGGCGGTGAACACGACCTCGAGCTCGTTGTTGATGTAGTCGTACGCCAGCGACGTGAACGCCGTGGTGGACAGGCCCAAGCCGCCCGTGGCGCCGGCGCCGACGCCTTGCAGCGTGCCCCCGCCCTTGCCCACGAACGAGGCCGTGAAGTTGTAGTTCGCGTTGCTCGCCAGCGAGGGCGACGTGAAGAACGAGGTGCCGGTGATGCCGTTCATGCGGCAGGTCAGCGTCTTCACGTTCGCGTTGTTGGTGAGCGATACCGAGCCAGTGGCCACGAGCTTGAAGTTCGCCGGCAGGTACAGCGGCGGGATGCGCAGCGAGAAGAGGATCTGCTCGGCCGTGCTCGACGGCGTCGCGATCGTGGCATTCGCCGACACGAGATTGTCGAAGGTGGGGGTGTTCACGCCCCCGACATCGGACACGACGGCCACCCCGGCTTGCGTCAGTGCCGTCACGCGCGCATACGCGTTCACCGGGGTGCGGATGGACGCCGCGGCGCCGCTCGCGCCCGCCGGCCAGGCGAGCCAGGGGCCGTTCGGCGTGGGCGACGTCTCCACGAGCACCGTGCCGCCGAGCACTTGCGGGCCGGCGCAGAGGGTCATCGTGGGGATCAGCGGGATCACGGCCGTTTGGCCACCCGCGGGGATGTAGTAGACGGAAGTGCCTGGCATGGTGCCTCTCCTATTGACCGTTCACGGTCCCGCCGACATGGCAGGTTGCCGCTCGATCGTCGGAGCCACTCGCTCCGCCGATGCTTTTCACCGCTCTTGCCACTCCACCCAGCCCTCGAAGAAAGCGCTTGCAGCAGCTACAGCGTTGAGGGCCAGGACATCGCTGGGCGACCGGAGCACGATAGGCTCGGCCGAGAAATCGAACTCCCATTCAGGCGGCGAGCCAGGGCCGGCCACGTCGATGTTCTTGGTCATCGCGCGCAGCGTGCCGCCAAGTGGCGCCGTAACCGCGCCCAACGCCGCAGGCTCGACCGTGTACGCACGCACGACGGCAACAGCAGACTGCGGGACGCTTAGGCCCCCGGGATAGGCATGCAACACACCCGCTTGCGCAGTGGATGTGCCGCCCGTGTTCGCGGTCGTGCGCCGAATCACGACGATGCTGGCTTGTCCCGGCGCGGCGAAGCTCGTCGCAAACACGAACTTGCGCACGTACACGACACGCTCACTCGATCCGGTGATCGTAAAGAAATCGGTGGGCGTAGCGCTTAGCTGGAACCTTGCGGCGGCGGAGTAGTAGGGGAGGCCTTGGCCGACGATCGCGACTTCTTGCGCCATGGTGCGTGTGCTCCGTGAAGGGTCAGGCGGCCGGCGCGGCAGGGGCCGCGCTCGGCAACGGTTGCGGGCGCATGGCTTCGATGCGGGCCTGCGCTTCGGCCTTGATCCGCGCGACCTCGATCTCCGCATCCGCTTGGATGCGCGCGATTTCGAGCTTCGCCTCGCGCTCCGCCTCGGCCTTGATCTTGGCGATCTCGACATCGCGCGCGGCGTTGGCCTGCGCTTCCTGCAGGGCGGCATCGTGCTCCTGCGATGCCTTGGTGAGGGCGACCTCTTTCTCCGCCTCGGCCTTCGCGATGGTCGCCTGCTGGCCGGCCTCGGCCTCCTGCAGCTTGGCCTGCATCTCCTGCATGGCCTGCTGCATCTGCTGGGCCTGCCCCTGCGCCTCTTGCAGCTGCTGCTGCATCTGCTGCATCGCCGCCGCGGGATCGCCGCCGCCCTGCTCTTCGGCGGCAAGGGCCTGCGCGATCGGCGGCGGCAGCATGAGGCGCAGGCGCTTGGCCACCTCCTCGTGCCCCTCCCAGTCTTGCGCCTTGGCGAGCAGATCGCCGAGGAACGGACCCGCGTCGGGCACCGCCTGGAGGAACTGCGCCATGGACTCACGCGCCTCCTGCTTGCGCGTCTGGTAGCCCGGGCCGACGTCGACGCGCAGCACGAACCGCGCGTTCGGGTTCAGGCGGTTCATGTTCGATGGCCCGTTCAGCACAGTGGGTTCCGTCGACGGCTTGCCGTCCGGGCCCACGGTGCGGACCTCGCGCATGCCGTCGTAGTACGTCGGCAGGCACTCGTTGATGATCCGCCCGGTAAGCGCGATCGCGCGCGCCTGGTTGTCGGGGAAGTTGAACGTCGCGACGTCGCCCTGCTTCTCGCGCGCGAGGATCGCGCGACCGCTCGTCTCGTTCGAGCGTTGCCCTAGCGAGGGGTCGTAGATGCCGATGGTGGCCCGCATGTCGCCGCGCGCCTGCGCGGTGAGCTCGGCGTATCCCGGCGGCACCATGGCGCCCTGCGCTCGCTGCGGCGGGGGCGCCAACTGGTTGCCGATCGTCTTCGGCCGGTACGTGAGGTAGGGGAAGTTCCGGCGATTCGCCTGCCCCCATTCGTCTTCGTGCCCTTCGTCCTGGCCCTCGGCCATGATGTAGGGCTGCTTGGGCGTGAGCGCCACCGTCTCCCACATCGCCGAGGTCGCGAAGTTGTACGCCTTCACCGGGTCGCGCGCCCAGCGCGTCAGGCCCATGAAATAGCGCTTGCCCTCGACCATGAAGTCGTTGCCGATGCAGCACACGATCGGGATGGTCTTTCCCGGCCAGAAGAACTCGGCGAGGATCTGCTGCCCGCCCGCAAGCTTGAACCACTCGACGCCGAACGAGTCCACCTCGCGCTCGTCCACCTTGGTAGCGCCGGGCGAGATCGAGGCCGGCGGCTCGTCCTCGAAGAACACTTCGCCGGTCGACAGCGCGACCAGCGTCCGCTTCTTCGCGGTGCGCGTGTAGTAGTCGGCCACGAGCACGTTGTTCTGCGCGTCGGTCCACAGCTTGGACGTGTCCGACCAGTCGAGCGGCTGTGCCTTCGGGTAAGCCTTCTCGAACGCGGCCTTGGTCATCTTCTCGACCACGAAGCCCCATTGCCGATCGGAACCGTCGGGCTGCTGGTAGTCGGGGTCGAGCACCACGCTATTGAAGTCCGGGCACGGCTTGATGGAGAGCCGTTGCCGGAACGACGTCTCCGATTCGTACTCGGACAGCACGCGCCAGTAGCCGCGGCCCGCGGCCACCGCGTCGCGCCCGCCGGCATCGTAGATCGTGTCGGCTTGGGACTCGTACTCGATGCCGCGGATGACACCCTGACGGAGCTTCGCCTCGTCCTCGCTCGCGTCTTCGTCGGGCAGGACCATGATCCCGGCCCGGTTCTGCCGCATGTCGTTCACCACGTTGTTGATGAACTGCGGCAGCTGATTGATCTCGAGGTTCAGACGGTCGCGGCGCTCGTTGCGCTTGACCTCTTCGTCCCACTGGTGCCCCGGGATGAACGCGAACTTGTAGTCGATGAGCGCCTCACGGCGATTGTCCGCATCGACGTTGTCCACCGCGTATTTCCAGCGGTCGTTCGCGACCTTGAGGATGTCGGCGCGTTCCGCCGGCGTGCGATCTGGCGGCGTCCAGCGCTTCGTGTTGCCCTTGCCGGTCTGCGTGCTGTCGACGGCGGCCTGATCGGTGGCCGTCGGGCTCTCCAGCCCGTCGAGTCCGCTCAAAGCCATGCCGTCCAGATAGCCCATCGCCTACGCCCAGCCCGATCCGCCGAGCCGCTTCGACAGGTCGGGCTTCTTCGGCTTCGCCGCGCCGGTTTGCTGCTCCGTGAGCGCGATTTCGCCGTAGGCATCGGCCCCGTGCGACGACCAATCGTGCAGGGGAGCGGCGTTCAGCTGCATCAGCTTGTCCTTCCACTCGCGGCGATAGTTGGAGAGCGCGTCGAGGCCGTCGGCGCAGTTGGTTTCGTCGAACCACATGCGCGGGAACAGCGAGCGGCCGGCGTTGATCCGGTCCTCGACGTTCACCGCGGGGGAAATCTTCACTTCGCCAGGCAGCATTCCCGGCACCTGCTCGCCCGTCGTCGGGTCGTAGTACCCGCCGGCGAGCTCTTCGATCGAGCGCCCTGACCCGAGCGACTTCGCGCGCGCGTCATGCGGAAACCAGTGCGTGCCGTAGCGATACGGGAGCTCGGTGCAGTACTTGGCGTAGTACGGGAGAGCCTTGCCGGTGCTCTCGTGGTACCGAATCGCGCGCACCTCGGCGCGCTGCTTCTGGATGAACCAGACGCCGGTGGCGTCACCGCCTTGCCCGGCGCCGCCGATGTCCCACCACGTGTGCACGGGCAGCAGCGGGTCGTACGGCACGCGCCCGATGCGGCCCTGCTCGCGTGCGGCACGCAGCTCGGCCGCGTAGATCGCGCCGACCACGGGCTGCTCGAACGAGCAGAGATACTCCTGTTCGAACATCTGCTCGCCGACGGCGTCGCCGAACTCGCGCTTGTACTCGGCGAGCTCCGCCTCGAGCTGCTCGGGCGTGAACACCGATGTCTGCCGCGCCGTGAGGATCTGCGCGAACCATGCCGGGTCGGACTTCGCCGCCTGCATCATGGTGTACGCGTGGTTCTTCCCGCGCGGCGTCGTGTTGAAGAGCGCCCATCCGCCGTTCTCACGCAGGATCGGCCGCAGATACGCCCAGGCCGCCTGTTTCGCGAGCGCCCATTCCGACATCACGAGCCCGACCGGAGGCGAGCCCACGAGGCTGTTGAAGTTGTCGGAGCCCACCACCTGCCAGGTGCTGCCGCACTTCAACTGGATGAACATTTCCTGCGACGAGGTGCGCGCTCGCAGGTCGTCGGGGAACGCTTCGTCGATGCGGCGCTTGCCCGTCTTCGGGTTCACCGCCTCCCAGATGGCCTTGCGGCCCTGGGCCTGCTGCGGCAGCATGTACCAGTACGTGCCCACGCGCCGATGCGCGGCAACCGCGGTCCAGTGCAGCGCGAGGTCATCCTTGCCCGCGCGGCGATGCCACACGTAGAACCCGCGCAACCCGCCGTGCTCGAGGTACTGCCACAGCGGCAACTGGTAATCGCGAGGCTCCCACCCGCCCGCGGGGAGCTCGACCTCAACCGCCAGGCGTGCCCTCGGGCTTCGGTTTCGCGGTGAACTGCTTCAGCGTCACGTGCACGTCGCCCGTGTGCTTCAGCGCGAGCGTGTCGCCGTACTTGTGCGGCAGCAGCTTCATGAGCAGCCATTTCCGCGTGTCGATCTGCAGCCGCGCCTTCATGACCGCCTGCTTCTTCGCCGGCACCTCATCGGCGAGATCGCAGAGCTCGTCGGCGAGCACCTCGATGCCGAGCATCTTGGCTAGCTCGTAGCGCTTGCGCAGCTCCTGGTCCTCGCGCAGCCGCCGCAGCACGCCCATCTTCGAGGGCATGACCATGCCGGCCGGGTACTCGGACTCGGGTGTGCCCTCCGCCGGCTGTTGCGTGATCGCAGACAGCGACCACCCCTGTTCCAGCAGCTCTAGCAGGCGCCCTTCGATCTCTTCGGTCCAAGCCACCGGCGGGCGGCCGTCGCGCCTACGCATGGCCCATCAGCGGCAGGGCGCGCTGCGCCCGCGCATACGCCGCAGCCCACCTCGCGGACCACGCTAGCGCGGCCCGCACCTCGCGCGAATCGGCGATCTGCTCGCCGTAGTACGCGAGCCACAGCACGCGGCCCTCGCGCCAGCGGGGGAGACGCAGGCGCGTCATACCCGCGCCTCTCCCTTGCGCCGCGTCAGGCGGATGGCGTTGCGCATGCGCTCGGAGAGCTGCTGCACGAGCACCTGCGGCACCCAGAAGCGACGGAGCGCGTCGCGAACCCAGATGGCGCGCGGGGCTTGCGCCTTGGCCTCCGGGTCGACCCAGTGGACCGCCCCGGGCTCGACCACCACGAGCTCGAGCTGCTGCCGACCCTGGGCCAGCGGCACCGTGCGCACGCCGTACGGGAGCATCGGCACGGGCAGGTCGGACCACAGGCGCGTCCACGCCGCGAGCGGCCGCGGGTAGAGCAGCAGGCACTCGCGGCCGTTCACCTGGCCGACGTTGATCTCGGTCGCGTTCATGGTTGGATGGGCCCCGGGGGAATGCAAAAAGCCCCGGCGCGTGAGCACTCGGGGCTTGGGGTCCGCCGGCGCGCCGCCCTCCCATCGGGCAGCACTCGCCATGCGGCGGCAGTCGAATTGTGCGCGGAGGGTGCCACGGTCAGGCGGCGGTGTCAAGCACCCGCGGGAACAGCGCTAGGACACGCTCCCGCACACGCTCCCGGCGCAGCACCGCCGGAAGCTCCAGCGCCGCGCCCAGGGCCTCGTGCGCCGCCGTACTGGCCTTCGCCCACCCCATGCGCTGGTTGCCCATCCCGGCAGCCTTCTCGGCCAGGCGCAGGCACAGCACTTCGGGGAGGCGGTACACGTACCAGCCGCGCAGGATCGTGTGCGGATAGGCGTCGAGCGAGCACACCGCGCCCTCGATGACCTCGGCGTCGTCCACCTCGGGCTTCGGCGGCGGCGTCGGTACGTAATCCCACGGCTGCCGCGGCTTGCCGTAGAACCGCGGCACGCTCGCGAAGTAGCGCTTCTCCACCCGACCGTTCACCACCTCGCGCGCCACCGATGCGCTCGACCGCCAGCGCATGACGTCACCCCAGTTGTCCAGCCGGTCCTCGAGCGTCATGGCGTCCCTATCGGCGCGCGTAGCGGTTCATGGCGTCTCCTGCGCGCGCGTAGCGCTCTGCCGCGGGGCGGCGCCAATGGGCAAGGAGAGGTATGGCGCGTTGCACCTGCCCGCGACAGGCGGCAGAGAGCGGCCCCACGCCATGATCGCGATGGCGTTCGCGGTGAGCTCTTCGACCATCGAGACGAAGCGCGCTCCGTTCTCGCACCTGCTGCGGCCGGCGGCGCACTTCGTCCACGTTAAGCGGCCGTCCGGCCAGTAGAGCGTCATCGCGAGCACGCTGCCGTGGTCGCGGGTCTCGTGGACGAAGCTCCAGCCGCGCTCGCTCATTCCAGCCCCCTGCTCTGCCGCGGTCGGCGCTTCCGCGCCGTGTCGAGGCGGTTGGTGTGTCCGAGGTGGACGCCGCCGCAGTGGCGGCAGTGGTAGGGCTCGCGGTGCTCGCGCTCCTTGCGGACCTTCCCGGGCTTCCGGCCGGCAACGGCCATGGCCTCATTCCACGTGGCGAAACGCTGCTTGCCGAAGCAGGCGATGGCCTGCGCGATCAGCGGATTCTTCGCGGCAACGGTGCTGCGGCCCTTCATGCCTGCACCCCCAGTGGCCGCGGGTTGGGGTCGTGGACGTACGCCAGCCATTCGTCCGCGTTCATGGAGCGTCCGGTATCCGGGGTCATGTCCCCACGGCGCCAGCGGCGGCCGGTGGTGGGGTCGGTCAGGTCGATCGCGTCGAAGGTGAATACCGCAGACCATCCGTCCCACCATGCGGCGATGACCGGGGCCGCGGCGCGGTTCGCTTCGCGCCTAGCGTCGCTCGGGGTCGGCATAGAGCTCGCCCTCCACGAAGTGCCGCATCTCGAAATAGCGCCCTACGACCCGGTCGTACTTGAGCATCGCCAAGCCCACGCGGCCGATGTTCTTGAAACGCACCTTCTGGACGTGAATTTCGACGTCCTGGCCCTCTGTTTGGTCGCGGTGCACCGTGATGATGTTGTCGGCCTTGTTGTACCAATGGGCCGATCCGGAAATGTCGTAGGGACCGGGGACTGGCCGCGATCCGTCCTTGGCGCGCTGAATCTTCGCCGGGTGGACCACCAGCCACACATGGGCGTTGGTTTCGCGCACGAGGTGTGTGACCCCGGTGAGCACGAGCGACACGTAGTCGGTCTCGTTCATCCCGCCGCGCTGGTGTTCGAGCGTGTTCCACGGGTCCAGCACAACCCCGAGCTTCGCCGTCGCGTCTCCACGACCATAGGAAGCGGCAGCGTCGAGCAATTCCTCCGGGCTCTTGAGGTCGGTGTCGAGCCACAGGAACCGGTCTAGCACCCACGCCGCTCCGGCCTTGTACTCGTCAAGCGTCATGCGCGGCGTCGGGCCCGGGTTGAACGGCTTGCGTACCCGCTTCTCGACCAGCTTCACCAGATGCGAGGCCACCGGGAAATTCTCGGGCGAGTAGACGCAGAACAACCACCGCTTGTCCTGCTCGGCGAGGTTGACCATCAACGCGTCGAGGAACTCCGATTTGCCGCTCCCCGGCGAGCCGGTAACCACGGTCCACTGGCCCTGCCCCACCGTGTAGAACTCGTCCACCCCAGGCCAGCCCGTAGACGCGCCCTTGGGCAGCCCGCCGGCGTTGTAGAGCCTCACCCCGTCGTCAAAGAGCTTGGCGAGGTTGACGTGCGGCTCGCGGTCGGAGGCTCGGCTCACATCGACACCTTTGCGCTCTTCCCGCCGGCAGTGGGGAGCCCGTCCTCCCAGTTGCGCTTGCGCAGGTACCGCTCGGCCTCGGGCTCGAAGCTCTCCCCGCGGTCGTTCCGCATCCACGCCGTCGTCCGGCACATCGCCGTCACGTGTGACACCACCTCGTCGGCGCGCACCTCAAGCCCCAACTTCGCCCACAGGGCCACGCACGAAGCGCGGTTCTTCCGCCTGCCGTTGTGGTTCGGGTAGGCAGCCCAGAAACGGATGAAACCCGGCGGGCAATCGGGCGTCGCAAGACGCCCAATGGTTTTAGGTTTACTGGTGGTGGGTGGTGGGTGTCGAACTTCGGGGGAACTCACGCGTGAGTCACGTGTGACATTTTCCGTAACCGCTTGTTTCTTCTCGCTGCGATGCTTCGCCATGCGAGCGGCGTCCTTACTCCGCCGTGTGACCATCTCCATCACTCGCTCGGTGAGCACCGGATGGTAGAGGCGACCGTCAGAACACATCTGCCACCCCCGGAGGAGGACATCTCGATGTGCCTGGAACTGCTGGACGGGCATACCTATTTGGCCGGCGATTGCCCGTTCATCGCCTGGCAGTCCGACGGGGTGGTTGTCCCATGCCGTCATCCACAGCATGAGCAGCCACGGCCGCAGATCGGGGCTCGCGATCGCCCATGTGTCGGACGACTTGATGCGCTCGGTGTCGAACTCGAACCGCCACCCCCTAGCGCGGATGTCCCGCGGGTAGGGTGGCTCCGGAAGTTCGCTCACGGACACCATGCGTTGAGTCGCGGCGAGCACGCTACGCCCTCAATGCTTCCTTGATGGCCGCGAACCATGCCGCCACCCGCCGCGGTGTCTGGCCCTTGACCTTGATCGCCCGCGCGGCGCGAATCGCCCGCTTGAACTTGGGTTTCATGCGCTACGTCTCCCTGATCTTGATGCCGTGGACCATGAGCATCAGCTTTCGCTTGAGCACGTACTCGCGGGTCCGCATGCCCTTGCAGTCCTCGACCACCTCGTGCCCGCGCTCGTCCTCGTAGACGAAGTCGGCGACGTAGCATTGCCTTCGCTATGCGTTCGCATAGCGTTCGCATTGCCTTCGCTGTGCGCTTGCTTTGCCCACCGCGCGTCAGCGCTCGCCGCCGCCTTTGCCGACTTGTCGGCGTACTTTGCGATCTCCTCGTCGCAGCGCTCATGCCGATAGCCCTCCGACGTCTGCGTGAAGTACTTGGCGAGCACCACGTCCACCGCATCACGGTCAGGCTTGCCCTTGCAGCGAAGCTCGTCGTAGACCTCCGGCTTGTGCGGCAGCGGTCCCTCGTGGTCGTAGTACCAGTCGATCGCGCGCCTATACGCCCCATCCTGGGCGAGCGACAGGCCGATCGTCTTCTTGAGGTAGTCGCCGACGTGGTGCGGGTAGTGGTTCACGCCGCAAACAATCCTTGCTGCGCGGTAGCCCCTAACAGGTTCTCGCACGCCTGCCGCCAGTACGTCTCTTTGAGCTCGACGCCAATGAACCGCCGTCCGTGCCTCAACGCCTCGTAGCCCTCACTCCCAATGCCCATGAAAGGGGACAGAACGACGTCGTCCGGGTTACTCCACATCACCAGGGCCCGGTCGATCACATCAAGCTGCAGCGGGCATAGATGCTTCTCGTCATGCTCAGACCGTGCCGCCTTGGCGTTGAGCACGTTGGTCTGATTCACGGTCATCCATACCGGTGATGCCCACTCCTGCCACTGGTCCAGCGGGAAGTTGTCAGGCGTGTGCCGAATCGGATCGGCGTTCTCGCCAGGCTTGACGAACGTCATCAAGTAGTCCGGCATACCGCCGCGACTTTTGGCGCTGTCAGACTGCAGTTGCTTGTAGAGCAGTCCGACGTGCTTGGTGCGCGTCATTTCCACCACCGGGCATTTCCAGATCGTGCGGCGCGAGTGGAGAATCCATCCAGCCTCTTGGTGCAGGCGGATGATCTGGCCGGAGAAATCTTTGATCCCGACGTGCCCATCCTTCCACTTCGTCAGCGGCAGGTCGCTGCAATGCACAGCAGTGAGACGGCCCGGTTTCGTAACGCGGAACTTCTCTGCGATCAAGTAGGCGTAGTGGTCGTAGAACTCTTCATCGCTCGCGCTGTTGCCCATATCACACTCGGAATCCGAGTAGACGAACAACGACGCGAACGGCGGCGAGTACACGGAAAAGTCGATGCTGGCGTCGGGCAGTTGCTGCACCACGGAGACGCAATCTCCGTGGTATGCCGCCCAGCGCTCGCCGTGCTGCTCGTTCAGGCAGCGGATAACCATGCTGGCAACCTCCCTTGATGCACCGGGTTGTAGTGGACGCGCGTGTGTGACGTTTTGCCGATGTTGCGGAGCATCGCTGCACGCATCGCCACCTTCATGCTCGCGTGATCGTCGGCTTTGCGATCGATGACGGAACCGATGGATTCCTCGCCTTGGGCAATGGCGATGTGCACTTGAACCTCGCGCTTTTGCCCGAACCGCCAGAAGCGACGGACGGCCTGATACCAGGCTTCGTAGCTGAACGTCCGCCCGACGAATACCGTGTGGGCGCACTGCTGCCAGTTCAGGCCGAATCCGCAGATAGACGGCTTGGTGACGATGACCCGCGCCGAACCATCGGCGAATCTCGCAAGGGCCGATTCCTTCGCCTCAATGGTCATTGAACCGCGAACCTCCACGACGCCATGCACGCCGCGCAGGCGTTCGATCACGGCATCGCCTTCATAGTCCGTATCCACCCACACCACCCACGGCTCGGCATTGCTGGTAACCAGTTGCGCAGCAATTCCAGCGCGCTCGCCGGCCGTCTGCCGCTTCACGTTATGCATCGACGTGGCGGATACAACGTCAAGGGCGAACAGGTCGCCGTCAGGCGCTTTCAGCTTGGAATCGACCTGATGCCGATGCACGCGCATCGGCGGAAGGATGAACCCATCGTCGGAGTCGCCCAAGTCGGATGGCATTGCAGCCATGCGGCACCACGAAGCCATCCAGTCCCAAAACGCCGTGACGCCATGGCGCTTGATGCGCCAGTTATGAGATGCGGTATTGGTGTCGTTGATAAAGAAGCGCGACAGCATTTCCGCGCTCGTCATGACCCCGCAGAACATGGCGTGCTGGCCAAGCTCCATGTGATCGTTAGGCGCCGGCGTTGCCGTGGCAGAGAGCCGGAACCGATGCCCTGCGAAAGCTGCGATCAGGTCGCGCGAGGTACGCCCAGAGAAGTTCTTGAGAATGGACGACTCGTCCAAGGACGCGGCCCCGAAGTAGTCAGGGTCGATACGATCCAGCCGATCATAGTTGCAGATGTTGATGCCGTCGCTGGCCTCCGACTGGTCCCGGATCACGCGGACGTCATAGCCGAACCGCACGCCTTCCGACGCGAATTGCGGCGCCACGGCAAGAGGCGCGAGGATCAGGGCCCGGCCGTTGGTAGCGTTCCGGGCGTGCTCGGCCCATTCGAGCTCGCATAGCGTCTTGCCAAGCCCGGTGTCCAGGAACAGCCCGCCGCTCCCCATGCGCAGCAGGAACCGCACGCATTCGGCCTGATACGGGAACAGGTGAGCGGCGAGGTCGTCCACCACGATCCCGTGCTCGCGAACAGAGGGGCGCTTGCCCTGCAGGAAATCGGCGTATTGGCTCACAGGCAGAGGTCCATCTGCGCCGGCGCAAGCCGGAGGGGGTGAGCGTTGACCCCGGTGACGCGGCAGGGGCGGCGCGGGCCTTCGGTGAGCATTTGCCGCTCGATCAACTCGGCCACGCGCCCGCACACGCTGGACAAGCGCATGCCGGTAGCCTCGGCGATCTCGCTGCGCGTGTAGTCCCGGTGGACGTTGCGCGCGAGGAGGCCCACCACCTGGTTTTGCTGGACGCCCAAACGCGGTCCCATGGCGTGGTAGGCGGCGATGCTGGTGTCAGCGACGGCAGTTCGCATCACGTCTCCCGAATGCAGTAGCCGTAGACGAAGTAGAAAAGCTTCCGCTTGATCCGATACACCTCGGTCCGGAAGCCCTTGCAGTCTTCGTGCACGGGATTCCAGGTCGGCGCCTCTTCGTAAACGAAGTCCAGGACGATCGAGCATGCGCGCTCGATCGTTTTCCCTTCGGCGTCTTTGGCCGCGGGGATCAGCAGGTACTTGACCTGCTCGCGGAGGTTGCGGATGAGGCCGCGGTGCTCGAGCGCGCGCAGGTCCGCCGCGCGCTTCGCCTCGCGCTTCGATGCGTAGCCGTTGGTCTTGGTGTTGCCGTACTTGGAAGGGGTGAGCGGGCCGGGCGCTAATCCGGCTGGGGCGGGTTGAAACTTGCCTACGCACCGTGAGGCACCGCCCGGTGTCGTTCGCATTGCATGGTCAAGGCGCACCCCTTTGGCGGAGGTTTGGATTGCTGCTGATGCGCCGTCGCATGCTGCCGTGCGTGTCAAGCCAGCAGTAGCTACTGCCATTCCGCTCGTTGAAGGTGGGCTAGGCTGCACCGTTTGCACACCCGGATCGGTGGGTGCTGGCCTGCACGGCATCCGCCCTGCCCGTTGATCTGTGTTGACGACCTCGCCGCCTATCTGCGAGGCCAAGCGATAGCCCGGCCGCGCCAGCAAGCGCGAGAGCTCGGCCTCGGAGCGGATCACGCGGGTCATTCGTCGCCTCGTTCCAGCTTCGGCGTGCCCAGCCATGGGTCGGCGTTGCCGGCTCTCGTCGTGAGTCATTGCGCCTCCGATGGGTACAGGTCGGGTCGCAGCGTGGTGCGAGGGATCCCGGTGATCCGCTCGACGTCGAGAACACGCTCCGCCGGTACGCGCGTCCATTGCGCGGCCGCGGCCCTGCTACGACCAAGCGCCAGAGACAGACGCACGACGCCGCCAGCCGCGTCGATTGCTGCCAGCAGCCCGGCGTCACGGGTTCGGTTGGCTGTTTCCATGTCCATCAGTATAGGACGCCTAGATTGAACGCGCAAGGGGCCTAGACCATCGCTAGCTACCGACACCCTCACCAGCCGCCTTCTGGCGGTTTTTTTCGCCTCAACGTCTAGGACCCCTTGACACACTGGGTATAGGCGTCCTATATTTCTCCTAACGCGCCCCTACCCGGCGCGATGGGAGACGAGATGGACAACCCGCGTAGGCGCATTGCATTGATAGCTGCCGTTGCGGCCGGGATGGCCGGAATGATGGGCGGCGCTTCTGTCGTTGACGACCCGCGAGGCGGTGTCGGCCGGCAACTCCCCACGCACTCGAACAAGCGCGGCCCCGGTCGCGCAGGGAACCGTACACGGGGGCGCGGCGGCGTCAGCAAGGCTGCGCGTCAGTACGCCAAGCGCTACGCCAACTTCGGCTCGATGAGGCTCGGCAAGAAGGCCAACAGCCCGCGGAGCTGGTCGTCATGAACGACCCCCTCTGGTTTTACACCGACCGCCCGACGCAGCCCGCGGACGTGCTGACGCTTCCCGGCGCCGCGGAGGTGGACGACTACGAGAACCGGCTGCAGCAGGCCGCGGAAGCGGTGGCGGAGCGGCACATGCGCACCGGCAGCCCAGAGTTCACGGAGTGGATGGACGGCCGCATCGATGCGCCGATGCTCGCGCGGCTGATCGTCGGCGTGCTGGGCGAGCACCACCAGTTGCAGGCGGCGCGCGGGCTGCTGGACGCGCTGCGCACGGAGTTCGTCGAGGCCGTGGTGGACAACTACCTGGGCGATACGTGGTGCCGGGCGCTCTACAACGAGATGCGGAGGGAACTGTGATCGAGATCAAGGTAGGGACGTTGTGCTACTTGGTGGCGCCGCACGGTTGCGCCGGGCACTTTTGCGTCACGCTGACGCCGCTCCAGCGAATGGGCATTGAGCACGTTGTGAACGGCTTGGACGCCGGCGATCCGCCGCGCTATCTCATCGAACTGTGTGGCGGATCGCGGTTCACCAGAGACGGCCGCTTACGCGCGGCCCAACCCCACGAGATCATCCCCATTGCCCCGCCCGGCCTCACCGAGGGCGAGGACACGCGGCAGCCTGTGCGGGAGGTCGCGTGAGCGCCGCGCCGAAGTTCACGCGCATGTACGTCGCCCCGGGCACGCCGTACCTCGTGTGCGTCGCCGGCACCGTCAAGCCGATCAACTGCGGCAACGCGAAGATCGCCGCGCTACTCGCTGCCGCGCCGGACCTGTGCGCGCAGCTCGTGACGGTGACGAATGCGCTGGAGTCGACATTGCTGGTCATCACCGACGCCGAGGCACGGCAGATGGCGCAGGGGTTCATCGCCGACGCCCGCGCAGTGCTCGCCAAGGTGCAACCGTGAAGCCCGGCACCTGGGGTGACCGCGCCGTGCTCGTGCTCTGCGCAATCCTCGCGGAGCGCGCCAAGTGAACAGAGACGATCGACG
>JACCDG011808130.1_pt1 | contig 23436 bp, 25 predicted proteins | sample 7442471 | NCBI WGS metagenome assembly JACCDG01 (sample SAMN15323444, study PRJNA562643) | freshwater metagenome | isolation source: river surface water | place: USA:Blue River Watershed | collected 2017-08-17 | reverse complement strand
TGATTTTAACTCTGTTTCTGGAATCCACTTTAATGAAAAAGTTATAAATTCATTTAAAAATATTTGCTGTATTTGTTTTTTGAAGATAATTTTTTGAAAATTATCTGGTTCTTTTTGAAATTCTTTTATAATATTTAGCCATTTACTAGATATGTTGCTTTTTAAACATGTTTTAATAATTTCTTCATATTTTCTATTAGATAAAACATTATAACAAATCCAATAATAATTTTTTTTAAATATTTCACATTTATCATAAAAAGAATTAAAAAATAAACAATAAGCAAAAGCAATGTCATAAAAAATACTAGTGGTTATTTTAGTGCTATCATTGAAATATTCTTCCATGTCCACTGTTTCAATAAAATTTTTAAATTCTAAAAAAGAGACTGGTTCACCAGCACTTTTAAAAAAAAACATAGGTTCAAAATTCATATCTTTAAAAAAATTAAGATATTTATAATTATTCATTCTTTTCTCCTTACTATTAAACAATAATTAAATTATTCAGCTCATTAGCAGATATTGAATAATAATTATTTTTTGCTGAAGGATATATTCTGCCATTTTCCTCAACATATTTAAAAAAGTCATTACTAAAAAAATATTCTAAATTAAATTTTTGATTAATTGATTCATAATCTAGAACAAACCCAGATGTAAATAAAATTCTTTTATCTTTATATTTTTCAATATTAATTATTTGTGGTTTACAATTATTTCCAATAATAGATGGTATTATAAGTATATTATTACCATTTATTTTATTTAATCCTTGTTTTCTTCCATAAGCATACCATTTTTCATATTTATCTACCTTACCTTTATCTCTTTTTAATAATTCTGATTTTATTACTAATAAATAATTATAAGCTAAAGGATATTTATCTTGTAATATTTTTTCCAAAATAATTGTATTGTCTTCATTGTATGGAAATAATATAAATTGAATTAGTTTTTGATCTTGTAATTTTGTTAATTTAAAATAATATGAAATAATATCATTTTCAATTTCATATTTATTTTGTTTATATGTACAATAGTATTTATTATTAATTTTTTCTGCAATAAATAACTTATCCGCCAACGTTGCAATTCCTGAGTAAAAATATTTAGTTATTTTTTGATTAATTTGCTGATCTAATATTTTATTTTTTATTTCATATGTATTGTTTAAATGATTTGAATAACTATATTTGTTTTTATCAGTTGTAATGTTATTTAAAATAATAATTGATGTATATGTTTGTGCAGACTGAAATATTTTTTGTTCTTTAAAATCTATCAGTAAATCTAATTTTGGATAAATTATATTATTTTTTAAATATAAAGCAGATTTATTTTTCAGCCAAGAATTTGGAATAATAAATCCTAATTTTGTTGATAATCTAGCAAATTTTTCAACAAAAGCATAATAAATATCGATATTCCCCTTTTCACATGATTTAAATTTTTGTCTTAATAAAAATAAATAATCAGCATCTAAATATTTAGTTCTTATGTAAGGGGGATTTCCAATTACAATATCATAATGTTTATTAAAATCAAAAAGCAATGCATCTTTATTAAATATATTTGAAAAATGATAATTATATTGATTATCTTCAAAAAAATAATTACATAATCTTCTCTTTAAAACTATTAAAGCATCTACTTCTATATCAAAACATTCTACATATTTTAAAAACCATTCTAATAATTCTTTTTTATTAAAATTATATTTTATCTTTATATATTCAATTAATCCAATAATAAAATTACCATCGCCAACAGATGGTTCTAGTATGTATTCTTCTTTTGTTATATTTAATTTGCTAATTATAAAATTAACTATATTTGAAGGTGTATAAACCACTCCTTTTTTATTGTTAGAGTTATTATCAATCATTTTTCTCTTTTCTATAATTTTGAACTTATGCCAATAAATTACAAAAATTTTTACGAAATATAATTTCAAATTCTGGCGGTACTGATTTTTGTTCTTGAATTAATATTTTGGTATAGTCATAAATCTTTTTTAATGTATCATTTTTTCTAAATTCATCTAATAATTGATCTAATTTATTTAAAAAACTATTGACCCATTGTTTTTTACTGTATTTAAATTCAATAAAATTTATTAATTTATTATCATAAATCCTAACTGAATTTAAATGTTTCCAATGAGAAAACTCAATATGAAATGGAAAGTTTGTATCATAATAATACCAAACACCATTACCTTTTGTATAAAAATATTTTTTAATCAAAATATTAAAAACTATACCTTTATTATATTCTCTTTTTGCATAATTTATTAATGATAATTTATTAATAGTTTTTAAATTTTCAATTTGTTTCCGAATATTATCTTGGTTTTTATTCATTTGGAATTTCCTTTAATCAATTTTTTTCTTTTTGTTGTTCATAAAACTCTTTTAATAACAAATCTATTTGCATTAATAATTTATTTATCCATAACTTTTCTCTATATTTGAAAATATAAATATTAAATATACCTGTTTTCCCATTATTAATATGAACTTGATTTAAATAACTGTGGTGTGAAAATTGAATATGAAATGGAAAATTAAAATCAAAATGATGCCAAACACCATTTCCTTTAGTGAAAAACCCTTTTTTTACTAATGCATTATATGCAATACCTTTATATCTTTCTCTGTTTTCATAATTAATCTTTTTGCAATTCTCAACTAATTTTTTGAATTTTAAAAATTTTTCTTTATTATTTATAATAAACTCCTAAAATATTTTTAAATTTATAATAATTTTAAATTATTTTTTAATCTGGCTTTATTACATAAAGGATTAATTTTACCATCAATAAAAACTGGAAATTCTCTACATGGTGTTGGTCTATTAGAATATATAGAACAAGAAATATTTTTACCAACTTCTCCTTCTAGAGCTATACACCTGCCACCATATTCAGACCCTTTCATTACTGCAAACTGTTCATTCAACTTATTAGTTAATTGTTGAGGAACAAAACCACCAAATCCCCCCTCGCATTCTCCATGATAGAATGATATTCTGAAATAATTACAACAAGCACCACAATTAAGACATGGATTGGATTCATTGGTTGGCATATCAATAAAAACTCTACCATCTTCTTGAATTAATTTTATTTCAATAGTTTTATTCATCATTTTCCTTTTTTCTTTGAGTGCATTTACTTATGATAATAACATATTATAATAAGTACTGTCAAATATTTTTATTATATATATCTTTTTTTACAACGATTTCATTTTTATCATTTATTAAATAGTTTTGATAAATAATATATATTTTATAATGATTATTCAAATTGAATGTCTTTGTTTTTCCAGAATTTAATGAAGTTTCTATATCATTAGGATTTAGATTATTAACTCTAAATAAAAAGTCAGCTAAAACAAATGGTTTTGATAATCTAATACAACCATGACTTAAATTTTGTTTCTTATCAGTAGAAAATAATTCTCTTTGATTTGTGTCATGTAAATAAATTCCACATGAATTATTAAAAACAAATTTAATTTGTCCTAAAGCATTTTTGGTACTGGGTAATTGAACCAACTTTATATTTTCATAGTCTCCTGAATATTCATCTGGATTGATTTTTTCTCCATTTTCATATATTACAAAATTTCTTTTAGTAAAATATTCAGGATTATTTGTTAATTTATTAATATATTCATGATTAGTAATACTGCTTGGTACATACCAACTTGGGTTTATTACTATTTGATTTATTTCACTTGTTAATTCACAAGATTGATGTTTACTAGAACCTACAATAACCCCCATTGAATAAATTAATTGACTTTCTTGATATATATTAAGTGAGTATGATGGTATATTTATTATAATTGAATTTCCATTGAAATTTATATCATTAAGATTATTTTTATTTAAATATAGTGAATTTAAAATATATTTTTCTGGTCGATTTAATTTTTTTAGTGTTTCTGTGTTTAATAATCCTGTAGGAGAAATATTATTATTTATTTGATAATTAAATATTGCTGTTGATAAATTTAAAGTATAAACATTATTAAAATCAGTGCATTTATATTCTCCTGATAGAAATAATTTTTGTTTAATTATTGGAATATATTGATTTTGATCATTTATATTAATATTTAAATTTAAGGGAATAATTGAGTTTGAATTATTCTGATTAATATATTGTTGATAATTTATTATTTTTTGATTTAGTAAATTTTTTTGATTTAGATAATTAATATTATCTTCTGCATTGACAAAATTTATTATAAAAAGAGAGAAAAAAATATATTTTAACATTATTTATGTAAAATCCTTTTAAAATTTAGAATATTCTTGTATAATATCATAATATTAATATTTTAAAAAACTAAATTATTAATATTTTTGACAAATTAATTTAATTTTTAAAGGAACATGAAAACTATGAATTATTTTTTGGATTTTATAATCCTTTTTGTCTTATTTGTCTTTGTAAATTATATCTATGATTTTATTTTAAAATTAAGTAATCCTGATTTTAAATATTATTTAAAAACAAACAAAAAAAGTGGATTATTTCATTTTAAAATATTTAGCTATGTTATTTTAGTTTATTTTTTATATAAAGATAATATTATTGATTTTGATTATTTTTTTACTACAAGTACAAAAATAAATCAAATTTTAAATTTACCTGTTTTTAATAAAATTATTTATACTATAATACTTCTTTATATTTGTAGAACAATGATTTTTTTATTAAACTCTTTTAATGAATTTCAAAAAACCTCTTTTAAAAAACCAAATACTTTAATTAATAATTATACTAAAGTTTTTAATTTTATGATTATTATAACCGGTCTAATATTTTTTATCTCAATTTGGATGGAGGTAAGAGTTATATCTTTAATAGCTGGATTATCAACTGCCTCTGCTGTTTTTGCTTTAATTTTTAGAGATTTTATTTTAGGGGTTATTACAAGCATTACTTCTGCAAATTCCAATATTGCAAGAATAGGAGATTACATTAGTCTTGAGAAATATGAGATAAAAGGAGTTATTATTGATATATCTATAACAACAGTAAAACTAAAAGCAGATGATGAAAATATAATTTCATTTCCAAGCTATTGGCTAATAAATGATATTATGAAAAATAGATGGAGAACAAAAGAAGAGCATATAAAACATTTAGATCTAGAATTTTATTTAAAATTAAAAAAATTACCTGAACTAGATATGTATATTTTAGAAGAACTTATTATGACACATGAAAATTTTTATAAAGAAAGAAATATTATTATTTCTTATAATAATGAAAAATATAATTTTGGAATTTTAAAACTAAGTTTTTTTATAAAATTAAAAGATTATAAAGAAATGGAAGAAACAAAAATTCATATTTATAATCTTTTAGTAGATTATTTTCTTCAAAAAAATATACTAATTTAAAAACAAGCCTAAATAGGCTTGTTTTTATTAGAAATAGTATTGAAGACTTAATAAGTATAAATTAGTTTGTTGAGTTCCTGCACTTCCTATGTTTTGACAATTATTACATGGCTGATATTGTAAATTAACTGGATTAATCAATCCATAATTAATAAAATCAAAATCCAATGCAATATTTTTAATAAATCTATATTCTATACCAGCTCCTAGTGAGCTAGTTAATGAAGTTGTATTTGGATTACCAACATAATTTGTTAAATTGGATTTATAACCAGCTATACCTAATCTTCCTTTAATATAAACATTAGATAAAATAGGAAAAAATCCAACAGCATCTAAAGCTAGAATATTTTGAGAACCCCAAAAAGTACCATTATTTGAAGAATAATTTTGATTTCCTGAATAAGAATAAAGTAGTTCAGCAGCTAAAAAATTATTAAATTTATAACCAACATCAAATGACAATGGTGTAGAATTTTCTGTTACATTTCCTAAATTTTGAACATTAGGTTGATTATTAGCATTATATTCATATTTCATATTACTATTCATTGTTTGATTAATTCCAGAACCTACACCGACATAAAAACCTGAATTATCTGCATAAGCAGTGATAGTTGTCATGGAAATTAAAATTCCAATTTTTAATTTTTCTTTCAATTATTAACCTTTCCTGTATAAATAATCATTAATAACAATAATATTTCATCCTCACTAAAATGAGGAAATTTTATAATTATTTGATTTGTTATAAAATATTCTTTTATTTTGACTAATTTAAATCCAATTGAAATTTTTTCATTTATGACTAACTTGTTTTTTATAATAGTAAATGGCGATTTTATAATAAGATTTTTAAAATTAGTATCTTTATAATTTAAAGGAAAATCTTTAGGAATTATAATTTTTTCATTATGATTATTACAATTTTTAATATAAATATTTAAAATATTTTCTATTTCTAATTGTCTTTCTTGATATAATTTGCTAACAAAAATCTCAAAATTTAAATAATTTAAAGCACTTCTATTTTTATTTACAGTTAAAAAAAGTTTAACAAGAAAAAAAACTAAAAATATTAAACCCACAACCTTTAATAAAAATAAAAAGTTTAATTCCATAAATATATCCTCTTTGTATTAAAAACTAATTATATCATACACTATAAATATTGTCAATGTCAAAATTAATAAAAATTTTAAAGGGATTATTTTAATATTTTAAATCTGGCATATGTGTTTGATATATTATTTTTATGAAAATGATATATTAAATCATAAATTTTTGGATATTTGAGGTACATATTTTTAAACATATTTAAGCTTTCAATACATTCAAGATTTTTTGGTTTTATTTCATTTACTATTTCATTAATTTTTGAGTTTAAATAAAATGAATTATTTATATCTAAAAGAACTACTTCATTAAATTTTATTTTTAATTTTTTGATTAATTCTATTGGTGTATTTGGTGTTAATCCTAAGATTAGATTTTTTAATATATAAAGATTTTGAAAACTAATAACTTGTGGTATTTTATCTATAATAACAACTAACTCATCTAATTTATATAGGCAAATAAAATTTATAATTCTATATATACTTATAAGATCTTTTTCTAAACTTAAATGATTATATATATTTATTGTATATTTAAAAATTACATTTGGTTTTATAAGATTAAAATTAATATCATCTTTAAGATTATTTTGATAAACTATTTTATTTGCTAAAATAGTTTCTGAATTAATTAAATCCTGACTATCAGTTGAAAAATATATAATAGGTCTTTTTTCCTCTATAATCTTATTATAAAGAAATCTAGAGGTCATTCCAGAACGTTCTAAACCAAATGCTATAATATTGCTCATTTAATTCCTTTTTTATAATTTTTTTACATAACTAGTTCTTGGCTCTGCTAATCCAGTACCAAAAGAATATCTACTTCCATCAATAAATTTTCTATTACCATAAGATCCTAATTCAATATTTTTGCAATTTATATCCCAAACTCCGGCATCTTCTGATTCTTCTATTTTTATATCATTTAATCCAATTTCAATAAAAAATTTTGCTGCATCAGCAATTATAGTTTCAAAGTTATGTTGTCCTACTATAATTAATTCTAATTTCATAAATATTTTAAAATGAGTTAAATCAGCTTTATTATCTCTATAACATGGTGTTAATGCCATATATTTTCCAATAGGCAATTTATCCAATTCTTTTAGATATAAAAAACTCTGTTCTGCACTTGCTACATATTTTTGATTATTCATATATTCTAATTCTTGATTATCTTTAAATTTTTCAGTGTTATGTTTCATAATATATTCTGGAACACACATTGGAGCATCAATCATAGAGTATCCACAATTAGAATAAAAAGAAATGGATTTAAAAATTAAATCCATAGATATATTTGAATTATTCATTTATTTTCCTTATGTCAATATTTTTTTTTAAATATTTTGATTTTAAATTAAAATTTTTATAAAAAATTATCTATAACCATTTTTAAAAGCTCTTTGAGTAATTTTATTCATTTTAATTAAATCTTTTAATTTAATTTTATTTTTACAATCTTTTTTCAAATATAAATCAATAGCACCAACAATATCTGATAATTCATGTAAAACCATTATTTTTGATTTTTGTTTTTTGGCATCTTTTAATTCATTAACTTCCTCAAAAATTTTAGATAATTTCCCAATTTTACCTTTTTTTATTTTTGTTTTATGATAGCCATGTTTTGACATAATAATTCCCCTTTTAAATATATTATTAAATAATTCTAACAGAATTTTAATGCTCTATCAAAAATTAAATAAAAAATTTTTATAGAAGTTTTTTATTTAATTTCATCAATTTTATCTTCATCTAATTCACTAATTAATAATTTTTTGTAATCAATAGAATTATTAATAAAATATTCAATTATGATATTTTCTATATCATTTAATGATAATGTTGTATTTTTACCATCAAAAATAATATTTTCATTTTTATAAATAATCCATTGTAATTCAGTTTTTTTACAATATATATCACTTCCTAATAAATAGAAAAATAAATCTTCTTTTCCTAATGATCTACTCCAAAAAAATAAATCATCTTTTCTATTTTTTTCAATTTCATTAATTTTGTTATAAATTTCTTGAATTTTATATTTAATTTGCTGTAAATCAAATTTTACTAAATCAAATAAATAATAAACCTCTTCAACTGTTAAAAACTCACTTTCAATTTCATTAAATTTTTTAATTTCATAAGATACTTTTTTAAATTTATCTCTTTTTGAAACATCAAATAAATCATCATTATTATCATAAGAATAAAAAACATTAAATAATCTTACATCACAATTTTCATTAATTTTCTTTAAACTATCAATAATTAGAGGAATAAAATGAACATTCATTGATAAATTATGCTCTTTACAATCATTATAAAGACTTAATAATTCAAAATATAAATCAGAAGATTTTTCTTTTATTTTATTGAGTCTTTTAAATCTTTTTGAATATTTTTTATAAACATTTTTTTTTGTTTTTATGCTCATATTTTCCCCTTATAAAATTGTACTAAATTTTGAAATTGTTTAAAAATAATCTTTTAAAAAATATATTTTTGAGGATTAAATTTATATGTTTCAAAATTTTTTAATTGTTCAAAAAACCATTTAGAAATAAAAGGAAAAACTTCTTTAGGGGTTAAATTAAATTCTTCAAAAGCTATTGTTTCTTCTTTTATAATATCTGTAATAACTTTTTTAATAAAATCTCCTAACTTTTTAATATTTGGTTCGGTATCAAAAGAAACCCCATTAAACTCAAAAATTTCCATCCAAACTTGCTCTAATCTAAATGGTTGACAAACTTTTAAAGCACATTCTAATTTTTTTTGAATTAATTCATTATCAATATTAAATTTTGGTTTTTTTACTGATGTTCTTTGGAATTTACTGCCTTTAATTTTAAATGTGTATTCATCACCTAAAAATTCAAAATTACCAATTAACCCCTCACCAATATTATTTAACTTTCCTAAATATTCACCAATAGGAGATGAATTTTCTATATCTAATAAAATATCATTTAAGTCTTGATATTCTTCATCAAAGTTAGCAAAATTAAAACTCACAATTTTTACAAAATGATTCATAATATTAAAAATACTATGTAATTCAGAACAAATCCATTTATCTGCTATTTTAGTTTTATACCATTTTGTATCTTCTGCTCTTAACTCTTCATTTACATTTGATACTTTGAATTTTTGAAAAATAATAAATTTTTTACTCATACCATCTAATGCTGAACCTTTTTGAATACCTGTTCCAGCAAATTCACCAAATAATGAAATTCTATGTGTATCAAGATTAATATTATTTTCTTTAGCTAACTTAATAATAAGTTCCATAAATATTGAAACTCTTTCTTTAGCGAACTCTCCAAATCCCCCATTGTCATTCTTATCATTAATAACTTCACTTCTTTTTTGAAAATAAATTCCTTCTTTATTTGAATAACATACAGATGCATTCATTCCATGAATTTTTTCAGTTAAAGTTATTTCTACTGTAGGTAATGGAAGACTCGTGTTATAAATTGGTTTGTTATCTTCATCTAAACCTGTCATAAAAGATTTATGTTTTATTGTTTTTAAAACAACTTCAAGTCTTTCAATTGATTCAGATTTAATATGTTGCATAATAATCTCTTATAAAAAATATTAGATATATTATAACATATCTAATATTTTTTGTCAAGTAAAAATTAAAATTAATTCAATTGTTATATTATGTTAATTTATGACAAACTCAGCTATAAAGAATTATTTCACAACTGAGTTTAATTTGATTTTTTTTAGTATCTCAGAGTATTCTATAGGTGTAAAGTCAATTTGTTCCAAACTAACATTAAAATACCTTTTATCTTTAATTATATTTGAATGTAAATGTCCATGAACATTTGAAACATAACTTTTAGAAATACAATTTGGATGAATTGGTATATGAGATAGAATAAAATCACCTACGAAAGTTGCAGTTGCTAAAATCTCATCAAAATATTTTAAATAATGAGAAATATGGAAAATATCATGATTACCTCTTATTAATTTTTTCTTTCCATTCATTCTTGATAATAAATTTAAACTATTCAATTCTATTGCAACATCACCTAAAAAATAAACTTCATCAGATTTTTTTACAACAGAGTTATGATTATAAATAATGGTTTCATTCATTGAATTAATATCATCAAAAACCCTAGTTTTTTCACCATTATAATTATAAAAAGTTAAAATTTTGTCATGCCCAAAATGATGATCAGAACAAAAAAATATTGACATTAATTAACTCCTTTTAAATAAAAATGTATTTTAAATAAATATTATAAAAAGCTTTGATTTTTTGAAAAATATTCATTGAAACAAAACAGTCTTTTTTTACAATTTTTATTGCTAAATCATTAAAGTATTTATTAGATAAAACATTTGATTCTGGAAAACAATCCTTATCTTTTAGAAATTGAATAAAGTCATTAGCAAAATTTTCTGATAAAATAAAACTGCAATATTGATTTTGCTCTAAATAGTTATTAATTTTTGTTACCATTATTTTAAATAATTCTTCTCTATTTTTTTCTCTAATTTTTTCAATATCTTTGATTTTACAATAAAAACTATCTTCAACAGAGTAATAAAAACTATCAGAAACGAATAGGTGAATATTCTTTTCATTAATTTTTGGTAAATTTTTTAAAGGATAAAAATCATTAATATTAGCCATTTTTAATAAACTGATAACATCCATATTATTAATATTATTTTTTAAAAATAAACTTGATACACCAGAAAAATAATTATTAACTTCTTCTAAAAAATAAGATTTTATATTTTCATCAGAAAAAACTAAAAACCCAAATCCATTTAAATAATTTTCAATAGTTTTATTATAAGCGAAATCAATATTTATTTTAACTTTACAAAAATATTGATTTAATACTTTATCTTCAAGAAAATCTTTCATTTTTATTCCTCCAGTAATTTTATAGTTTTTATATCTCCAACAAAAATTTGATTGATATAAGCAAAATCTTTTTTTAATTCTAACTCGCCTTCTGGGCAAGTTATGTATTCTTCTCCATTTATTTTTCCTATGGATAATAATAAATATATTTTATTATTTAAAACTCCATTATTTTGATATTCAATAAGATATTTAGTTTTAAATATATTTAAATCATTATCTAAGTTATTAATTAAATCATCAAATTTTAAAGTTTGATGCTGTTTTTCAAATTTGATTAATGGTCTTTCTATTTTTACATGATTAGCAAAATCATGTCTTAATAAAGCTTGAATTTCTGTTGAAAGTAAAGATTCAATAGTTTTATAAAAGATAATTTTTAAATGATTTTTCTCAGGTTCTATATTAAGTTTTATATTTTTTACAATATAATTAAATAACTCTATTTCTCTTTTAAATAAATTTGGCAAAGTTTCATAAAAGTCATCTATATTACTAAAATCATTACATTTTAATTTTATTATTGTATTTTTATATTTTTCACCATTATCTGGAAAAGTTATTCTTGATAAAATTTGAGACCATCTTTGATCTAAAAATTCATTAAATTCATCTAAATAATATATTGTATTTTCTATTTGTAAGGAAATTGATTTTAATGGTTTAGAATAAGAAAATTTAAATTCTTCTGTTGAAATAAATTTACTTTCATCATTATTTATAAAGATTAGAAATAGCATAATTACACACCTCCTAAATTTTTTCTAATTTTCATTAATCTTTGACAAAATTCTTCATTAGTTAATACAGTTAAATTAGTTTGATTTTTACCAATACTATGAATTAATTTTAAATTAAAACTATTTTTTAAAGCAAATCCAAATTCTTTATTATCAGATAATGCTTCAAAAGCTCTATCTAATAATTTTTGATATTCATCAGAATCTCTTTTATATTCTTTTCCTTGCCAATATAATTTCTGATTTAGATACCATTTAAATTTTTTACCCTTAAATTTAGCTTTTGTTCCAGATAATAGACATATTTTTATTTGTTTCTCTTTATCAGGACATTTAAATGATTGCAATAATCCTTCCATTGAATTACATTCTATATTATCAAAAGAAAAATTATATTCTGAAAAATTTGATAGTTCTCTTGCAGGATATATTGTATCTTTACCTATATCTAGTTCTTGTTTTTTATTTAACATAAAAATATTACGAGTATTAATCCCTAAATTAAATTTTAGATAATTTTTAAAAGATTCATCTTTTAATTTTTCCAATAATTCCAACCCACATTTATTACATAAATCTGCATCAACCATCATATGATATATTCCACCACCACAATTTTTACAAAGTTGAAAAGCTTGCCCAAACCACCCATTTTCATTACTTTTTTGTTCAAAAATAGGATTTAAAAAAAAGTCAAATTTATCATCTATTTTTTTTATATTTAATTTATATCCTAATTGTTTTTTCATCTTGAAATTCCTTTTTTAATTATATATTATATCATATATAACATATATTATGCAATGATTTTTTGAATATAATGCCCTACCATCTTCTTTACTAAATTATTTGAATGCCTAAGACAAGATTCTTCTTTTTTATCTTCAAACCCCAATAATTCACATGCAATTTCTGCAATAGCTGCTGATCTTGAAATTCCAGCTTGGCAATTAATAATAACATTTAGATTATTATTTTTTGCATATATCAAAGCCTCTGCAATAGATAAAGCTTGTTTATCATCAATTATTTTAATTTCTTTTAAAATTTTATCATCTTTTAAATTTTTTATAATTTCAATATGGTGTTCTGAAATATCATCAAATTTAAATCTATAAATTTGATTAAAATCATGCATAAAAGGAGATGATACATGCTTACTAAATGGAGATGTTATCTGAATTAAAATTGAATCATTATTTGGAATTGGATGCATTCCTTCATTAATCCATTGCTCACCGACATTAACAATAAACATTCAATATTTCCTTTAAAAAATTTTATTTAAACTAAGACTAATTAACAAACTAATACTATATATTATACCATATTATTAGATAAAAGTCAATAATATTTGACAAGTTTAATTTAATATGATAATATATAAAATTAAATTTATTTATTAAGGAGTAATTTATGCAAGAAAATATATTGATAACAAAGTCAAAAGAGAATGTTATTTCTTTATATATGACAAAAGTTTATTTTTTATTAGCTATTTCATTTGTACCAACAATAGCAACAATTTTCTTCTTAAAGGATAAAATAAATTATTTTAAAGAAGCTCATCCCACATCATTATTATTCTTAGGGTGTTTAGCTGTGGTTTTGTGTTTTGTTTTAATTTATCTTATTAAAATATTTAATGATTCTAACTTATCATATTTATTTTTAATGTTATTTACAGCTTTAAATGGTGCAATAATGACTCCTTTAATAGGAATGTATTTAAAATCATCAATTGGAACAGAAATATTATTTCAAGCAATGACATTAACATTTATTGTATTTATAGGAATGTCTTTATTATCGATATTTGTTAAAAATGTAAGTTTTTTAGGACAATTTTTATTTGTTGGATTAATATCTTTAATTGTTGTTAGTATTTTTAATTTATTTTTCCAATCAACATTATTGCAAAGTGTTCTAAGTGGGGTTGGAGCCATTTTATTTAGCTTATTTATATTATATGATACTAAAAATGCATCACAAAATACAGATATTTCTCCAGTAGTACCAGTTTTACAACTTTATTTAGATATAGTAAATTTATTTATAAGTATATTAGATTTGATAAAAAGATAAATAGGAGAAACATCTCCTATTTATCTTTCATATCCTATATTTTTAGAATTATTTGTTTTTATTGATGTTTTTAATTCTTTTGCTATTAAATTTTTTTCTTCTTGGTTTTCTGTTATTTCTAATCTTTTTTCTTTAAATTTTAATATTATTTCTGGTTTCAACATAGCTTTTAAAGAATTTATTTTATCAATATCAAGATTTTTAACTATTTGATTAAAAGCATTTTGTCCAATATCATTATTTATCATTAGTTTAAAATTATTATTAAAATATTCAAATGACTGATAAAATTTTTTGTATGTTATAATTTATAATTATTATATTTTAAGGATAATTTTATGGAAAATAATGAAAAAATAAGCTATAAATTAGGTAAAAAATTAGCTATTATATCTTATTCACTTTTTTTGCTTCAAATTCTAGTTCCATTTTCTGGTATTATTGGTTTAATTATAGCATATATGAATAGAGGTAGAGTTGATGATCCTATTTTATGTGATCATTTTAGATTTCAAATAAGAATATTTTGGATAGAATTTTTCTTATCAATATTATTTATTTTTTTATGTTTAATTTTAATTGGTTATTTTCTTTTATTTGGTTTGTTTGTTTGGCAAACTTATATGTTTATTCTTGGTCTAATTAGACTAATTGATGATAAACCTATAAATATTTAATTTAATTGTTAAAAGGTGAGAAAAATTTCTTACCTTTTTTATTGATTAAGAATAAAATTTAAAGATGGTATAATAGAGAATATAAAATTACAATTCAATAAAATATTGTAAATTTTATCATCTGTTATATTATTTATAAATAAATATCCAAATATTTCATTTTCTTCAACAGAGAAAATATTAATATTACAATTTTTTAAAATTTTTTTGAATTGAAAACATTTTTATAAACCTATAAAATCTTTATTAAAATAAAATTATCCTTGAATTATCAAGGATAATTTTTAAAAAAGTATCTTTTTTTATGAGGAGATCATTGACTTTTGTGTCTCAAGCACTTGATAAATATTTCAATCAAGGGTATAAAAAACAAACACATTCTCCAATCCAGTTATACCACTGTTAGTTATGCTTTCTGTATTCCTAAGTCAATATTCTTTTATAAATATAAAATTATTTTTAAGAGAATTGTTAATTAAAGTATTTTTTTTCCTATTAATGAAGTAACTCTAATAATCACTACTAAAAAATAGTTTTATGTTTATTGTGTTTGTTTCAATTAGCCCAATTTACTGAGCTTTATTTTACTATGCATATGCTCTCCATAGAGTGCTTCCCTTAGATACACTATTTCTCTCAAAATTTAAAAAATTTTGAATGGATTATCTGTTTTTTGATTTACATGTTCCTATTGACTTCCACCACGCCCTAAAGGACGAGGATTCCCATATAAAATATAGGGTGGTTACTGTCGATTATTTAAGTTAGGTTTAACCTTTCGTTTCTTTTTAGAAACACAGGTTAGACCTAGCTCATCGATACAGTCAGTGGCGGCTAGTCCATCCGCCTTAATATTCAATGCCGCATTATCATCTGCATTACATCTAAATCCACACATTAAGCATTTGAATTTCGCTTGGCTTTTACGATTATGCTTATGTGTATATCCACATTGTGAACACTTACGTGAAGTGTTCTTTGGATTAACTTTATGGAGTTCTACTCCATAATTATACTTCACATTTAAATTATTTATTTTTCATCAAGATAACCTATTTGCTTAATTATTTTTGTAAACAATTCAGGTAACTCCTCTAAAATAACATCTCTTTGATAAATATCTTCTTCACAAGTTATTTCATATTTATCTCTGAAATCAGTACAAAGTTTTAAAATATTTGTAGTTTTTTCTTTATCAAATGTCATTCTTAAAATTCTCCTTGATTATTAATTTTTAGCTGACATAAATGTAATCAAATTTTTAGAAAGATTTTAAATAATTCTTTTTATAAAATTTTAGTTTAGTCCGAACAACCAGTACCACCAGATTACTAAAAACTGTGCCTACCTGAAATGCAGTAGGGAGAAGATTTGAGCATATAAATAGAGGCTTTTCTCGTCCATTATTTTTTGATGTGCTATTACGCCAAAAGAGATCCTTAATCTAATTAATTGTGCATAGTCAAGTTTATCCACATTTTCCCATTATGCCACTTCACTAATATGCCATAATATTTTCCAGAATGATAACAATTACCCCATAGAAAACGACATAAAGCATTTTGCAGCAATGGTGCTTCGCTCTACTCTTTAAATGATGGCTGCTTCTAAGCCCACATTTCAAAAATTGAAAATACCTCATTAAAACAAAAGTTTTAATCCCCTTAGTTTTTAAAGTATAAGGTAACAGTTTCGCATTTTTTGGAGTTCTAATGGTTTCCGCAAAAGAGGCTTTGCAGGCTCACTTTTTTATTTAGAGAAATATTATATCATATTTAAAAGTTATTTGTCAAGTTTTTTATTAAATTTTAATTAATTTTCAAAAAATTCTAAAAATCTACCTTTATATAACCCATCGAATAACTCATCATCAATATCCATTTCAGGTTCAGCAAATTCATCTTCTGTAATTTCATTAAAATTAAATTTAAAAACTTTAAATCCTGAATTATTATTTAATTCCATATTTTTAAATCTATCATCCAATTTATGAAAAAGAGCAAGATATTTTGAATTTACAGAAAGATCAATATAGAAATTCCAAGTTTCCCCTTCCCAGTCATTAAATTCAGATAACTCAATATATTTAGTTTTACTTTGTGTCATATGTATTCCTTAATTTAAATATACTATATTATAACATAATTAAAGAAAATTGTCAAATGAAAAATTGACTTATTGTAGAAATAAATTATGTATGGTGGGATAGGTGGGATTCGAACCCACAATCCTTTCGGCAATGGTTTCTAAGACCATCATGTATACCAGTTCCACCACTATCCCAAATTAGCTTTAAGCCTTCGCTATCATTTATGATGAATTAACTACTTGTTGGCAAATTTATTTTAATAAAAAAAGAGAGAATAATGAAAATTCTCATTCTATGCCACAGACATTGCTTAAGAAATGTTTTGCGCCCCACCCAATATTAAGTTCAGATGTCTTAAAAGAGGAAATTAACATACTTGCATAAAATGTAATCTGATTCTGTTTAAAATTTTAAAGTTAGCTAGACTTTATTATAATAAACATACTTTGCTTTTACCTTTTCATTTTTGTTACTTTGTGCGCCCGCAAGCCTTACGATACTGCCCCAACAAAGTTAATGGAACACCAAATCAATGGGTAAGTTTATACAATAATTTAAAAATTATTGTATTTATTTGCATGATGGTTTTTCACTGCACAACGGTTATGCGGCTTTGAGATTGCTACAACAGTGATACCGCAGCAATTTACCTTAATTTTATTAAGTTCAAAGGTTCACTATATTTAAAAATAATAGCTATGCTACCTGCATTTTAAAAATTATACCAATCTTTATCAAAGATAAGGACAGGTATTAAAAAGTTTTATTATTTTAAAACAATTACTTTTTCTGAATTTTAAATTTAAGGAGTAAAGTTGGTTAATCTTTCTTTCCAACCAGTCTATTATAGAGGACTAATCTAAGTATTAACGTTTCTCAATTAATGACTGAGATTCATCATTTCTAAACATTGTTAGTAACCACTTCTAACACCATTATTTTAAAGGATTATCAGCTATTTAACAAAGGTGATCACCATTTTTGTTAAATAGATTATCAATAAATCTTCGCAAAAAAACTTATTAACCATAGTTTTAATATCCTCAGATAGTAATCTATTTTGCGTTCAACTATCCTAATAATATAGGTACTAATCAACCCAGTTGGCGGAGGAGACTGGATTTGAACCAGTGACCAAACGGTTAACAGCCGTTGGCTCTACCACTGAGCTACACCTCCATTTTATTATACATAGAATTATATCATATATAATTAAACAAGTCAAATTTATTTTAAATTTTTTGTGGAATATAGCAGAGTTAGCAACACTCCGAACATCTTTTTAATGAGCTTTTGACGATTGCTCCAGCCGATATTATTCCACAAAAATTATTTTATTTTTTATAAACACTTCCCTGGGTCACATTGTATTTCTACAACTAGGTGCGGGAAGCTCCATTATGTTAATTTCTAACTTATAATAAAAAATTCTGCTTGGCGGAGGGTATTGGGTTCGAACCAATGCTCCGTTTCCAGAGACCACAGTTTAGCAAACTGGTACATTACCGCTCTGTCAACCCTCCATTTTTACAAATTATTTTAAAATATAATTAATTATCTGCGATGCCTCTACATAGGAACTATGTGCCACGCCAAATTTATTTAAAAACTGATTTTTTATATGTAGTGAAATCATTCAATTTGGAAGTTACTGGCTCATCCAGAAACCAAATTAATTATACTTTAAAATAAGCTGTAGTATTTGATAAAGTAGGACTTGAACCTACGACCTCTATCCATCTGAATTTAATCATGGGGAACTAGTATTCTATCAACTGAACTATTTATCAAATACAATCAAAAAGATATTATATTAATTATAGAAGATAATAACTCCTAAATATCTATTTAACATGTTTTTTAAAATCTACACCAGCTTTAAAATTTAATTATTATTGAGAACACCTATTCTCACCTTCTCCAATATCCCTTTTTTCAAACCTAGGTTATGTTGATGAGATCCTTTATCACTAGTGCATGGTTAATGCTAAAATCAAAAAGCTGATTGTTCTTCTAGTGAGGATTAATAATTACTTTTTTGGTTGCGGACTAGGAATCGAACCTACCTCTATGGTTATGAGCCATATGTGCGCCACTACACTTTTACCGCAATTAAATAAAATTTTATATTTATATAAATATTATATCATATATTTTATAGGTTTGTCAAGTTTATTTCTAATTTATATGAATTATTTATGTTTTTGGTGGGCTAGGAAGGGATCGAACCTTCATCCAACGATTTTCAGTCGTCTGCATGAACCATCATTGCTACATGCCCTTTAATTATATTTTTTGGCTGACAAGGTGAGACTTGAACTCACAACAACTCGGTTAACAGCCGAGCATTCTAACCATTGAATTACTTGCCAATTTATTATCTCAATTAAAATGATTAATTCATACAGCTAATTAGCACCTCTTGTCTCCACGACAAGCGAACTTTAAGGTTTTACACATTATTTAACAAACTATGATCACTTATTTATTATCTAACTATGTTACTTCCCAATCTTTTTTCTCCGTCGAGATACTTTGATTTATTTATTCAATGTATGAATTAATTACTCTAAATTTTTTGGTGGAGAATGAGGGAATCGAACCCTCGTCAAATGCTTGCAAAGCACCCGTTCTGCCATTAAACTAAAACCCCATTTATCATTTACAATAGTAGAAATTAAATCATTAATTAGTTCCCCTATCAATAGTTTAAAACTATCTTAATTAAGTTAATTATGCTTAATTCTTATACATATTTTCATAATCAATTGTTTCAAGCTTTGTACCCTCTACATAATATAGAAAATTACTAATACATATAATCTAAAGAGAACTAATTAAGTCTTATATTCTTTTTTTAGATTACAAGTTAAAATTTGTCCTGTCGATTCAAACATTACAGTATATGTAATACTTCTGCCACCACCAACTAAATAAACAACATTATTATCACATTTTTTATTACTAATTGGATAATTTTGAAATTCTTCACCAGAGCTTTTTATAATATAAACAGGAGAATTTTTTTGTCTAATTTTTTTATTATAAGCAGCAATAATACCAAAACAAATTGTAACAGCAATCATAATGTATAAAAAAAGTTCTAAAATACTACCCTTTTCATTGCATTTGTAAATCATAATAATCCCTTTTATGGCGGTAGTTGTGGGATTCGAACCTACATTGCGTATCTCTACACACACTCTGATTTCAAGTCAGGGGCATTACCATTGATGCTAAACTACCATTAATTTATTATTTAAAATTTTATGGTGGGGATGGTCGGGGTTGAACCGACATAACCTTTTAAGATCCTGTGATTTTAAGTCACATGCGTATACCAATTCCGCCACACCCCCATTTTTATTAAAATGACTTTGACTGTATCTTGCACCTGCGCAACCTAGTAATGAACTAAAATTACTTGCGGACTCGAACCACGCCTCATCAGTAAGCTACTCTACTTTCACTTAAATAAATTCCTTTAAGTCATTTTAATAAAAAAATCTGGTTATTTAGTAACCAGATTTCCTTGCATTATTTTATCTTGTTACTTTTGTTTTAAACATGAAAATGAACTAGCATTATTTGCTAATGCTAAATTAAATAGATTTGATAAATTAAAATTCATTTTCACTTTCCCTTTTTTATTATATGATATTATAACACACTTCTTTTTACTTTGTCAAGTTTTTTATTTATTCTTGCTTCCAAGTAAGCTCACTGAATTCGCTATATTACTAAAATGTTATACCATTAACTTGGAATGATATATTCATATAGAGTTACAATTCTGTTTTCTGCTTCAAACTCAAATTTTCTTTTCTCTAGACCAGATCAGGAAATCTTGTTTGAATATTTATAACCTCACATTAACAATATAGCTAATTGCAACTTATTGGATTTTTATAAATTGTGGCAGTTATTAGCCTTATCCACTCCAAAAATTAGCCGTATTTCTTAATAAGAATTATATTAAGAACAATAGTATAACATAACATTTTTATTTTGTCAAATTTATTTTCATATTTTTTAAAATAAATTAAACTTTTTGTTATTGGAGCGGATAGTGAGAATCGAACTCACTTCGTTTGGGTGGAAGCCAAAGGCACTGCCAATATACCATATCCGCTTATTTTTCATTAGATAATTATTATACTATACCTTATTTTAATTTGTCAAGTTTTTTTGTAAAAAATTCAAAATATTTTTTTTGGTTATATTATTTGTATATTTAAGTTATTGTTTGTTATTAAGAAATTATAAAATCTTTATATTCACTTATCAATTACATTATTTATAAATAATGTAATATTATATCATAATTATTAAAAAAAGTCAATAACATATTTATAATAACTTTTATATTTTATATTTAGTTATTATCTTCTTTTAAATAAAAATATCATTATATGGATAAAAATAACCAAAGGTAATAAATAAAAACAAATATGTATTACTTTATATATTTTACTATTAATATCATCATCAAAACCATTTAAATAATCATTTGATTTAAAAAAGGTATTAAAAAATCCATTATTGTTATTTTGAGGTATATTTTGTGGTGGATTTAATTTATCATATTCATTTTGTTTTTGTTGTTCTTTTAGGTTATTTATATTTTGTTGATATTCATTTGGTTTTAGTTCAGAGAATAATGGCAAATAGCTTTCAAAAGGAATTAATTTTTCTTTTTTATAAATTTCAAAAGAATATAGATTTTTTGATGTATTTATATAAATTTTATTTTTTGAATTTGCAAGTCCAGTTATATTATATATATCCCCTTCTGGACAATTATAATCTATATGATCTAAAATTTTATGATTATTTATATCTGTTGATAATGGAGAACAGAAATTTATTGCAACAGGAAAATTGATAGATATATTATTATTTTTTAAATTTTTAAATAATAGAGAATTATTATCTGAATTAATCATAACAGCCAAATTATTATAATATGTTCTTTTATTTGCTTGATTAATAATATTTTGTAATTCATTATAATCATCAGGTTGAGTACTTTTTATATCACTTTCCATAATTTTTTTAGAGCATAAATTTGTTACTTTTTTTATGTTATTTTTATTTGTTAAAGCTAAAAGAGATGTTTTAGTATCAAAAGTAAAACTTATAATTTCTTCATCTTTGACTAATTTTAATTGTTCATTACTTACATTACATTTATTATTATCAAAAAAATAAATGCCAGATTGTGTGGAATATGCAACTATGCTCCCATTTCCAGTAATAAAATTAACTTTTCCATATGTTTCCTCTGTTTTAAAATTTAAAAAGCTCTCTACTTGGTAGTTATATGGAGTAAAACCTACTGGCAGTATAAAATCTGGATTGGTTTTTACTTCAACAGTTTCATTCTCTGAGTCATTATCATTATTTTGATTATTATTAATAACATTGTTATTATTTGTTGTAATTCGTGAAGAGTTACTATTACCTCCAAATAATAAATAATAAGTTAACATACCTGTAAAGAAACCATTTGAATTACTTCTTTCAGTAGAAATATTATTTGAGTTATTTATATTTTTATTATTAAAATATGATTGTGGATTGCTTTTATATGTATATGACTTCCCTCCACTTTGTGAAACATAAACCTTTGGTCTAACATAATTTTGCTGGGAATTTTGCCTTGATGTATTTTGATAATAGTTTTTGTTTTTCATCCCTGAACTATAATTACTAGTTTTATAACTTACTGTCCTATAACTACTCCTATAACTACCTCCATAGCAGCTACCTAACAATACTATCAATATTAATGATTTTAGCTTTAGTCTCAACTTTTTATTCCTCCTTCTTTTTTTCTTTATAATATAGCACAATCAACTAATTTTGTCAACAGCTTTTTTTCATTAGGATAAAAAAATTATAATCCATGATAAGAATGGTTAATAGATTTAAATAATTCAATCAAATTATTATGAAAATAATTAAAATGTATGAAAAAAAGGCTTAGATTATTTCATAATAATTTAAGCCTATAAAAATTATACTGGTTTTATCTTTCTAACTCTGGTTCTTTTTTTATTTTATTTGGTTTAATATCAATTTTTTCCCAGCTATTCTCACAATCTTTTTCTTGAAAAAACATTTGAGATTTTATTCCTGAATTTAAAAATAAATCTTCATTTTCTTTTGATGGACTAAAAGAAATATAAGTTGAATTTTCTTTTAATTCCTTTATATCCTCTCCTATTGATAAAGAACTTTTAGCATTATCTCCCATATAGCAACCAAAAATCCCAGATTGAGCAGTCGAACCAATTAATGAAAAAAATGATGATACTAATTTATTATTTTCATCTAAAAATAAATTCGTATTTTCAATTTTCGGCTCTATAAATTTCAATGA
>JACCDG011919517.1_pt1 | contig 23447 bp, 35 predicted proteins | sample 7442471 | NCBI WGS metagenome assembly JACCDG01 (sample SAMN15323444, study PRJNA562643) | freshwater metagenome | isolation source: river surface water | place: USA:Blue River Watershed | collected 2017-08-17 | reverse complement strand
CCAGGAAGACGGCTCCTCGGGCCGCCGCCCTTCGAGTGGTGAAGGCGGGCGAGAAGCCGCCCGTAGTCGAACCTGGAAAGGTTGCGCAGTTGTCCATCGTCGAGGCCGCTGAGGCCAACGACGAGCGGGCCCTGTTGGTCGCGTTGCGGCTCAAGATCGCCCGCACTTTGCAGGACTCATCGACGCCAGCGAAGGACCAGGCTTCGTTGTCGATTCGGCTCATGCAGATCAACCGTGACATCCAGGCCCACGATGCCCGCGCCAAGGAGGATGCTGCGGATGCCGGCGAAGTCGAAGACGAGGCCTTCGACCCCGAAGCTCTCTGAGGCCGCCAGGCACGTAGTCATCCCTGAGGGGATCGTCACCACCGGGTTCCCGAGAGTCAAGGCGAAGGCGGCCGAGCTGGGGCTCGGGTTCGACCCGTGGCAAGAGGGCGCGCATACCGTCACCCTCGGCAAGCGTGAGGACGGGAAGTACGCGGCCACCGTCGGTGGCGTGGTGTGGAGCATCGCTCGACAGGTCGGGAAGACCTACGGGATCGCGCTCCTGCTCGTCATCATGTGCATCCTGTTCCCGGGCTACAAGGTCATCTGGACTGCGCACCACGCGAGGACGTCGACCTCGGCGTTCCGCACCATGCAGGGGATCTGCCGGCGGAAGAAGATCGCGCCGCACATCCTGAGCATCCGCCAGGCGAACGGCGAGCAGGAGATCTCGTTCCGCAACGGGTCGATCATCATGTTCGGCGCCCGCGCCCAGGGCTTCGGCCGAGGGTTCGACGCTGTCGACGCGATGGTGTTCGACGAGGCGCAGATCCTGCCGGAGAAGGCGCTCGAGGACATGGTCGCGGCGACCAACCAGGCGCGGCATGTCCACGGCGCACTGATCTTCTACCTAGGCACCCCACCTCGGCCGGGTGATCCGTCCGAGGCGTTCACGAAGAAGCGCGCGAAGGCGTTGCAGGAGCCGGCGCCCGGCGAGCAGGTCCACGCCACCCGCGGCGACGCGATCTACATCGAGATGTCCGCCGACCGTGACGGCGATCCCGACGACCGCAAGCAGTGGCTGAAGGCGAACGCGTCCTACCCGACGCGGACTCCCGAGGAGTCGATGCTGCGGCTGCGCGACAACCTGGCCACCGACGAGGCGTGGTGGCGTGAAGGCCTGGGCGTGTGGGACGAAGATGACCCCGACTCAGCGGTCATCGACCTGCGCAGGTGGGCGGCACTCAAGGGCGTCGCACGGAAGCCGCGGACCGCGGTCATCACCCTCGACGTCGCACCGAACCGGAAGTCTGCGTCCATCGGCGTCGCCGCCGCCGGCCCGTCGGGCCGAATCCTGGTCATGGTCGAGACCCACCCGGGCACCGCGTGGGTCGTGCCACGGCTGGTGAAGATCCTCGCGAAACGCGAAGTCCTCGAGGTGTCCCTACACCCCGGCTCGCAGGCGTCGGTCCTCATCTCCGACCTGGTGGCCGAGTCTGTGGAGTTCGTGCCCCTCAGTACCCGGGCGATGGGCCAGGCGTGCGCTGACTTCATCACCTGGGTGAACGAGAAGAAGAGGATCGCCCACGTCGGGCAGATCGAGCTTGACGCCGCCGTGGCGAACGCCAAGACCCGGTTCTCTTCCGAAGCCGAACTGTGGGACCGGCGTGACCGGAACATCGACATCTCCCCGCTGGTGGCCGCCTCAGGCGCTGCGCACCGGTGGGCACTTCTGGAGGACTACGACGTCATGGACTCGATCGGATGACGGGAGGACGCATGGCCAAGCTCGCCCGCATTGTGGGCTCCGCGCGTGACCGCGGCGCCGTCGCTGTCCGTAACGGCCAGGGCTTCATTGGTGCTCTACTGGTCGCTGTCGGCGTCGGCTACGAGGTGGGTCCCGGGTGGGGCGCGGTCGTGTTCGGCGGGTTCGTTCTCCTCGGTGCGGCGGTGTCCTGATGGTGTGGCCGTTCTCTGACCGTGGCTCCGTGACTGCGGAGTCGCTCCTGGGTGAGCGCGCGTCGGGGCGGAGCTCCGGGTCGTCGTCGACCGTGTCGCGGTCACAGGCGCTGCGGAACTCGACGTACTGGGCTGGGCTGCGGCTGCGCGCGGACCTGCTGTCCACGATGCCGGTCGACGTGTTCAAGCGGGTCGGCGGGATCCAGGTCGAGCAAGTGAAGCCTCCCGTGTTCCAGGAGCCCGGCGGCCGCGAGTGCCGCTGGGTGCAGTTCGCGGACTCCACCCAGCGTGACCTCGACTCCCTGGGCAACACGGTCGGTCTGATCAAGGCGCTGGACGGGTTCGGTAAGCCTGCGCTGATCGAACTGATGGCGGTCGAGCAGGTCGGGGTTCGGGGCAAGGGCGGGAAGATCGCTGAGTGGGTCATCGACAACAAGGCCTACGACCCGATGATGATCTGGCACGAGAAGTCCAACCCGATGTCGGGCGTGCCTCTGGGGCTGTCGCAGACCGCGTTCGGTGCCCGTGACATCAACCTGGGGCTGTCGGCCAAGGAGTACGCCTCGAAGTGGTTCACCGCTTCCCCGGCCTTGCGCGCTCACCTCCAGAAGACTGACAAGACCCTGAAGCCCGGCGAGGCCCGCAAGATCAAGCAGCGGTTCAACGACCAGATGGAAGACGGCGACCTGTTCGTGTCGGGCAAGGACTGGCAGTACACGCTGCTCCAGGCTGCCCAAGCCGACCACGCGTGGCTCGAGCAGGGCGACGCGACGGCCGCCGACATCTGCCGTTTCATCGGCGTCCCGGGCGACATGATCGACGTCCCCACGCAGGGGTCGTCGGTCACCTACGCCAACATCACGCAGCGCAACCTGCAGCTGCTGATCATCAACCTCGGGCCGGCCATCGTGCGCCGCGAAGAGGCCTGGTCCTACGGGCTCCTCCCACAGCCCCGCTACGCCAAGGTCAACCCCGACGCGATCCTCCGCATGGACTGGAAGTCCCGCTACGAGGGCTACAAGGTCGCGATCGACTCCCGGTTCATGGCCCCCTCGGAGGTGCGCGAGCTGGAGAACCGGCAGCCGTTCACCCCCGACCAGGAAGCCGAGTTCGCCCGGCTCTTCGCCAACAAGACCGGCACCCCAACCCCGCCCACTGGAGGGACAGTCTGATGTCCGCATTCGACCGGATCTACGAGGCCGCCGCGGAAGCCCGGAGTGCCGGTATCCGCGCCGTCTCCGACCGCCCGTCGCAGCGTCGTTTCGCCGAGACCCCCGGCACTCCGCCGCTGGTCCGGGTGCGCGCCGAGTCCATGACCATCCGCGCCGCAGCGACCGGTGGCGGCCTCCACTTCACGGGCTTCGCGTCGGTCTACAACCGCTCCTACGAGATGTGGGACATGTTCGGACCCTATGCCGAGCAGGTCACCTCTGGTGCCGGCGCCGAGTCGCTGTCCAACCCCGAGCTCGACGTCCCTCTCGTCCTCGCCCACGACTCGCTGCGCCGGATCGCGCGCACCACCAACGACACCCTGACTCTCGCGGAGGCCACGGTCGACGGTGTCGAGGGCCTCCTGGCGGACGCGCCGAACCTCGACCAGCGTGACGGCGACGTCGCCTACATCGCCCCGAAGCTCGAGTCCGGCCTGGTCGACGAGATGTCGTTCCGGTTCCGGATCACCTCCGGCCAGTGGTCCCCGGACTGGGCCGAGTACCACATCAACGCCTACGACATCAACCGCGGCGACGTCGCGATCGTCGGCTACGGCGCGAACCCCCACACCCAGGGTGCGGGACTGCGGTCCATGCCGGAACTGGTGGACCTCACCGAGTCCCAGCTGCGTGCCCTGGAGAACAAGCTCCACGCCGAGCGGCAGCGCCGCGGCGGCGTGGCCGCCGAACCCCTGAGTTCGGCGCAGCGGCAGGCCATGGCCCTCCTGGGCCTCCACGGCTGACCCGCACCCCTTCGGCAGATCATCGCGTCGGAGACCGCCCCGCCCCACCCTCATTGGGTGGACCGGACCGGATCCCACCACCCGTCGAGAAGCCATCCCTCATCCAACCCAAGCAGGAAGGATCCGTGATGGATCTCAAGAAGCTCATCGAGCAGCTCCGTTCCAACATCGCCACCAAGCTGGCCGAGCGCGACCAGCAGAAGGCCTCCCGCGACGAGGTGCGCCAGTCGTGCCTCGACGAGAACCGCGCCCCCACCGAGGACGAGGCCGCGACGGTCCTCGCCGCGGAGGAGCGCATCAGCGCCATCGACGCCGAGGTCGAGCAGATCCGCAGCGAGGTCGACAAGTACGAGCGGGAGATCCGCGCGGACGAGGCGGCCGACCGCCTGTCCCGCGAGGTTCACCCGATGCCGACCGGTCCGACCGAGGCCCGCGGCGACGCCACGACCCGCCTCGAGCGGATCAGCGAGCCCCGCACCTACTCGCGGGAGTCCGACCCCAAGGGCGTCCAGTTCGTCCGCGATGTCGCTGCGTCCGCCCTCGGTGTGCCGCAGGCCTCGCAGCGTCTGGCCCGCCACATGGACGAGGAGCTCGTCGAGCGGGCCGCCATCGGCGCCCCGCTCCAGGACCGCGCGGTCGGCACCGGTGCGTTCACCGGTCTCGTCGTCCCGCAGTACCTGGTCGACGAGTTCGCGCCCTACGCCCGCGCCGCCCGCCCGTTCGCCGACGCCTGCCGCCGCCACGACCTGCCCGCCCAGGGCATGACCGTGAACATCGGCAAGCTCACCACCGGGACCACTGCTGCCGTGCAGTCCTCGGAGAACAGCTCGGTGTCGGAGACCAACTCCGACGACACGCTGCTCACCATCAACGTGCAGACGATCGCTGGCCAGCAGACCGTGTCTCGCCAGTCGATCGAGCGTGGCGCCGGCATCGAGGACACCATCGTCGGTGACCTCATCTCGGCCTACAACAGCACGCTGGACTCGACGCTGCTGAACCAGGCGACCACGGGTCTGACGAACGTCGCCGCCGCGATCGCCTACACCGACGGCACCCCGACCGCCGCGGAGCTGTACCCCAAGCTCCTCGCCGCGCCGGCCGCCGTCGAGGCGCTGGTCCTCAACCAGGACCAGGGTGACACGTTCGCGGTCATGCACTCGCGCCGCTGGTACTGGATCAATTCCCAGCTGACCAGCACGTGGCCGATCCTCCAGCAGGCCGGCGTTGCTGCCGCGCAGGTTGCGGGCGTCAACTACGGCGAGCGCTACGGGTCCGGGTTCCGCGGGATCCTGCCCAACGGCACCCCGGTCATCGTGGACAACAACATCGCCACGAACCTCGGCGCCGGCACCAACGAGGACGAGATCTACTTCCCCGCGCAGTCGGAGTCCCACCTGTGGGAGGACCCCAACGCGCCGATGCTGATCCGTGCCGAGCAGGCCGCCGCGGCAACCCTCGGTGTCCTCCTGGTGGTCTACGGCTACGCCGCCTACACCTTCACGCGCCGTGCCCACGCGCAGAAGATCGGCGGCACCGGCCTGGTCACCCCGACCTTCTGACAGGTCCCCCGGGCGTCGGCGGCACGCCGGTCCGCCGGCGCCCGGGCTCCACCTCACCGGCAACCCAGAAGGAGGCCCTCATGGCCAAGGAACCCGAGATCGGCAGCCCCGAGTGGCAGCGCGCCGACTACGTCCGCGCCCTCACCGAGGAGCTGGACGGCGCGAAGCGCGTCAGCAAGCACGCCGAGCGCGTCAAGGCGATCGAGGTCGAGCTGGCCCGCGCCAAGAAGGAGCCCCGCAACCGACGTGACTCCGACAAGGTCGAGGCCTGACGATGCCCGACTACTTCACGCTCGCTGAACTTCGCGCCCTCCCCCACATGGGGGACGTCGTGAAGTACCCCGATGACCGTGTCGAGGCTGCGGCCGCGTACATCGTTGGGATCATCGAGCGTGAAGTGGGCACCTCATTCGTTGCCCGCACTGTCACCGAGACGTTCAACGGCGGATGCTCCAAGGTTGTCCTCGACAACGCCTACGTCCAGTCGATCACCTCCGTCACCGTGAGCGGCACCCCGCTGACCCTCGGGAACGTCCACGAACGCGGCGGGGTCGTCACCTACATCATCGGGAACGCCAAGCAGTTCTTCTCCGTCGGCTACGACAATGTCGTGGTCGTCTACGAGGCCGGCTACTCCTCGACTCCGCCGCCCGACATCAAGGAGGCGGCACTCAAGGGCACCCGGGCGCACCTCCTCGCGACCGCGCAGAACACCGCGATGGACGACCGGCGCACCACCCTGACCACTGAGGGCGGCACTGTCGCGTTCACCGTCGCGGGGAAGGACCAGCCGACTGGCTACCCTGAGGTCGACGCCACCATCCTCGCCTGGCGTGACACTGAGGTCGGGTTCGCCTGATGGCCGGGTCGCTCGTCACCGCGGTGCGCCGTGCCGTGACCGACGGGTTCGGTGCCCACCTCGCAGCCCTTCCCTCGTTCAACACCGCCGAGCAGGAAGTCCTCGTCGAGTACGCCTACACGTTCGGCACCCAGGCTGCGCAGCGGGTCTACACCGGGCGCGCCCAAGCCGACACGCCACCGGCCGCGATCCGATCCGGCCGCAACGTGCGCCACGAGGACGGCACCTTCGAGGTCAACGTGTCCGTCCAGCTGCCTGGCTGCACCCCCGAAGAGGCCGACCTGCGGGTCGACGCGATCGGCACCGAGCTCGAGGAGTGGCTGGCGGACCGCAAGTCCGACCAGCTCGGCATCGGGCTCACCTCCCTCTACGTCGAGTCCTGGATCGGCGACTACTTCGGCATCGACGGCGGCGCCGGTGCGATCCGCACCTACACCGTCCGCTGGAACGCCCGCCTCACCTAGGAGCCCTCCATGCTCACCTTCACCTACGTCGGACCACTCGAGGCCGTCGAGGTCGACGAGGCCTCTGGCGTCCGGCCCGGCGACACCGTCGAAGTCACCGCAGAGCGGGCGCCCACATTCCGGGCTGCCCCCGAGTCGTGGCGCGAAGTGAAGAGCAAGCCGAAGAAGCCGCGGCCCGGCGCCACGGACACCCCCACCGAGAACACTGAGGAGAGCTGACCCATGGGCGCCCAAGACTTCCAGCTGATGGTTGGCGACGAGTCCACCTGGAACACCCCCGCCACCGTCAACAAGACCTTCGAGTACGAGTCGGAGTCGATCGAGGAGAGCTACGGACGCACCGAGGGCCAGCCCCTGCGACGGGGTACCGCGTTCCCTCGCAACGACCGGTTCACCCCCTACTTCGCGGGCGCCGCCGGGAACGTCCAGCTGGCCGTCATGACCAAGGGGTTCGGGTTCTGGCTCAAGCACATGATGGGCCAGGTCGCGACCACCGGCCCCACCGAGACCACGGTCTACACCCACACCGGCACCGAGGCGTCCCTCCTCGGCAAGGGCATCACCATGCAGGTCAACCGGCCGCTCAACCCCGCCGGCACCGACCAGCCCTTCACCTACGCCGGCGGAAAGATCGTCGAGTGGACGGTCTCAAACAGCGTCGAGGGGAACCTTCTCCTGGACCTGTCCATGGACTTCGCTTCCGGGGCGACCGCCACCGCGCTCGCGACCGCGTCCTACCCCTCGAGCATGGACAACCTCACGTGGGTCGGTGGGGTCGTGTCCATCGGCGGCACCAACGTCGACCTCGACGAGTTCTCCCTGAACGTGAAGAACGGCAACAACGTCGACCGCCGCAAGATCCGGGCGTCGGCGGACAAGAAGGAGCAGCTCCAGGGGAAGCGCGAAGGGTCGTTCTCCCTCAAGTGCGACTTCGAGTCCCTCACTCAGCGCAACCGCGCTGCCGCCCTGACCCGGGCCGGCGCGCTCGCTGCGGTCGTCGCCACCTGGAAGGGCCCCACCCTCCTCGGGACGACCATCTACCCCGAGTTCACCGTGAACATCGCGGCCGCCCGGTTCGACGACTGGAAGGCCGCGACCCAGGACTACGACGCCATCGGCCAGGAGCTGTCCGGTGCGGTCACCTGGGACGGCACCAACTCCCCGGTGCAGGTCATCTACAAGTCCGCCGACGTCACCCCGTAGCCGTGGCCCGCATCAGAGGCGGCGGAGGCGTCCAGGTCAACGGCCTGCCCGAGCTCTCCCGCGCGCTACGCAACGTCGACCCCGCATTGCAGCGGGAGCTGCGCCGCATGAACCTCGACATTGCCGACTTCGTCGCCTCCGACGCCAGGTCCGCAGCGATCGCAGTCGGTGGGGTCGCGGCGCACGTTGCGCCGTCGATCAAGAAGACCGCCGGCGCAGCGTGGGCGGGGGTCGCGTTCGGTGGGGCCGCCTACCCGATGGCTGGCGGCGCCGAGTTCGGCGCCTACCGCTACAAGCAGTTCCAGCCCTGGACAGGGAACGACGAGAACGCCGGCTACTTCGTCTACCCCGCCATCCGTCGCGATGCCGACCGGATCGAAACCGCAGCCGGTGACGCCCTCGACAGGATGATCCAGAAAGCAGGACTCTCCCAGTGAGCAACCGGCCCAACATCGCGCGCAAGCAGACCCGCACCACCCACGCCCAGCGCCGCGAAGAGATGGACGCCGGACTGTCGGTCGTCGTCAACGGCACGAAGTACACGGTGCGGATCGGGGACATCTCCGGGATCCTCGCCTCACAGCTGCGACGCGAGACCGGCTACTCGTTCCGGGGCCTGATGATGGCCGCCGCGAAGGACCCAGACATCGACATCGTGGCCGCCATCATGTGGCTGTCCCGGCGGATCGACGGGGAACACATGCTCGCCTTCGAGGACGTCGCCGAAGGGCTCGACTACGACGCCGACGTCGAGCTCGCTGAGGCCGACGGCGCCCCGGAGGACGACCACCCGGAAGCCTGAGGCGGGCACTCGCGACGAGCCTGCCCGCCCTGACCCAGTTCTACCGCCTCACCCCCATGGACATCGACCACATGACCATGCGTGAGGTCAGCGAGTACATCGCGCAGATGCAGGAATACCAGGCGAAGGAGGAGTTCAGTGGCTAGTGCCGGGCGCCGCATCGTCATCGAGTTCCTGGGCAAGGACACGTCGGCCGGGTCGACGGCGGTGGCGGTGCAGAAGAAGTTCGGCAAGCTCGGCGGGAGCCTCGACGCGGTTGGGCAGAAGGCCGGGAAGATGCTGGCCGTCGGTGCCGCGGCGGGCGGGGTCGCGTTGTTCAAGATGACCCAGGCGGCCGCCGAGGACGACCTGGCGCAGCGCAAACTAGCCGACACCCTCACCAAGGGCGCCGGTGCGACACAGGCGCAGATCGCGCAGACCGAGGCGTGGATCTCAGCGCAAGGCAAGGCCACCGGGGTCACTGACGACGAGCTGCGCCCCGCGCTGTCCCGGCTGGCCGCAGCCACCAAGGACGTCGATGAGGCACAGCGGCTCGCGTCACTGGGGATGGACGTCGCCGCGGGCCGGGGCGTGTCGCTGAAGTCGGTGACCGACGCCCTCGCAAAGGCGCAGAACGGCAGCATGGGCGGTCTGTCCCGGCTGGGCGTGAACATCAAGAAGGCCAACGGGGAGACCAAGTCTCTCGACCAGGTCACCAAGGAGCTGGCGCAGACCTACGGCGGGGCGGCCGCGAACGCGGCCGACACCACTGCGGGACGACAGAAGATCCTCACCACCCGACTCAGCGAACTGGGGGAGAAGATCGGCGGCTACGTCCTGCCCGCCCTGGAGAAGATGACCGACGTCGGGATCAAGCTGTCGGACTGGATCTCTGAACACACCCGCCTCGTGGGGACCGCGATCGCCGTTGTCGGCAGCTTCGCTGTGGTGCTGTACACCATCTCGGCTGCGATGCGCGCCTACCTGGTCATCACGAAGGCGTGGACAGCGATCACGAAGATCGCGACGGCCGTTCAGCTGGCCTTGAATGCGGCTTGGGTCTCGAACCCGATAGGGATCGTTGTGGTCGCCATCGTCGCCCTCGTGGCCGCCCTGGTCATCGCCTACAAGAAGTCCGAGACGTTCCGGCGCATCGTCAACGCCGCCTTCCATGGTGTCGCCGTGGCCGCCAAGGCCGTCTTCGGGTTCATCGTGAAGGTAGTGTCCACGACCTTCAACTGGATCAAGGACCACTGGAAGACGATCCTAGCGATCCTCACCGGGCCTATCGGCATCGCGGTCCTCGTGATCGCCAAGCACTGGGACAAGATCAAGTCCGGCGCCGCGAAGGTGAAGGACTGGATCGTCAGCAAGTTCAACGCCGTCGTCGGGTTCTTCCGTGGCATCCCAGGCAAGATCTCCTCGGCCGCCTCCGGCATGTGGGACGGCATCAAGAACAGCTTCAAGTCGGCCATCAACACCATCATCGGCTGGTGGAACAACCTGTCGTTCTCGATCAACATCCCCGACGGGATCCCCGGCCTCCCCGACTCGTTCTCCATCAACACCCCGAACCTGCCCTACCTGGCGCGCGGCACCGCGTCGTTCCGTGGTGGCCTCGCCGTCGTCGGTGAGCGTGGCCCCGAGCTGGTCAACATGCCGCGCGGCACCTCGGTCACCCCTGCCGGACGGACCGCGGACCTCCTCGGTGGCGGCGTGAACGTCATCGTTCAGGGCAACCTGTTCGGCGACGCTCGCGCGATCGCCCGTGAGCTGGAGCGGCTCTTGCGCGCCGAGGAACGCAGGTCGGGCCGCCGGATCCTCCTGGGCAGCTGACGTGACCAGTTCCGGCTACATGCCGTCCACCACTGTGGAGGTGGCGTTCAACGCCGGCCTCGCCACCGACCCGGCGTCCCGGACGTGGACCGACATCACCGACTATGTGGAGCTCGACCAGGGGGTCACCATCACCGGCGGCCGGTCCGACGAACGGTCGTCGGCGGACGCGAACGGCTGCACCCTGGTTGTCGACAACTCAGACGGCAGGTTCACCCCCGAACTGTCCTCGAGCCCCTACTACCCCAACGTGAAGCTGCGGCGCCCCATCCGGGTCCGGTCGACCTACCCGCCGCCGGCGGCGGCGAACCTACTGTCGGCGGCCAACGCTGACTTCGAGTCCGGGGTCGGGTCGTGGACTGCGGGCGGGACGGTTCCCCCAACGCTTGCCCAGTCCGCCACCCGGGCGTGGTCGGGATCGAACTCGCTGCGGATCACGTGGGGCACTGGTGGGACTTTCCCTCTCGCGCAGGTGTCGCTGGCGGGGCTCACTATCGGCGTGGTCTACACGTTCGCCGTGTACGTGTGGGTTCCGACCGGCTCCCCCGACGTGAAGACCGCGATCGGCGGGATCACGTCCGGCACGTCGACCGCAGTGAAGGACACGTGGGTGCGTCTCACGCAGACGTTCACCGCGACCGCGACGAGCCACAACCTGCAAGTCTGGCCATCGACGTCACCGACGGCCGGCCAGCAGGTATACGTGGATGCGGCGATGGCGGTGGTCGGCTCCGACGTGGGCGACTTCAACACTCTCACCCCGTCGACCACGACCCGGTTCCTCGGGTTCGTCGACGAGTGGCCCACCGAATGGCCCGACCAGGTCGACTCCTACTCGGTGGCGAAGATCTCCGCCTCGTCCCGCATGGCCGCGCTTGGCAACACGACGGCCCTACGCTCCGTCCTCCAGGAGACGATCCTCGCCGACGGTCCGGCGCTGTACTGGCCACTGGGCGAAGCAGCTGGCGCGACCACTGCGCTCGGGCTCGGATCGACCGACCTGAACCTGCGTGTCAGTAGCGGCGGAACCGTGGTGTTCGGCAACGACAACGGGCCCCTGACCGACGAGTCGACAGCCGTGAAGATCACCGGAGCCGGGTCGCTGCGCTCCGACGGCACGTTCACCACCGGCACCGCGTTCACCGTCGAAGGTCTCGTGTGCGCCACCACTGGCGCCCCGAACGTCACGGTGCTGTCCATGTTCATCAACGGCACCGACACGTCCGCCGTGTCGGTCGCGTTCAACTGGGGAGCCGGCGCGCCGGTGCTGTGCACTGCCACCCTCACTGGCGCGTCGGGCGCCCCGGGGACCGCCGTCGACTACACGACGAGCACGTCCGACAACACGACCCACCACTGGGCGGTCACCGTCTCCGGGACCAGTGTCAAGATCTACTTCGACGGGGTCCAGGTCGCGACTGCCTCCTCGGCCACCTCCTACGGCGCCGGGGCCTCGCAGATCAACCTCGGCACGGCCGGCTCCGACTTCGCCATCTCCCACGTCGCCATCCACACCAGCGCCCTGTCCGCCAGCACGCTCCTCGAGCACGCCAATGCGGCCCTCAACGGCTGGCCCACCGAGACCACCGACGTCCGCCTGGCCCGCTACGCCACATGGGCGGGAATCCCATCCACGGAGACCAGCTTCGAGGCGGGGACTGTGGCGCTCGCGCACATCGACACCAGTGGTTCGACCATCCTCGACCCGATGCGGAAGGTGGAGACCACCGACGGCGGCGTCCTCTACGACGCCCTCGACGGGAGCCTGTCCTACCAGGCGATGGCGTCCCGCTACACCGCCGCCTCCGCGGTGACGCTGTCGTTCAACAGTCACGAGATCGGCGCCCAGGTCCAGCCCCGCTACGACTCCCAGGGGCTCACCAACGACGTCACCGGCACCTACATCGGCGGCGAGGTCCGCGAGTTCAACCAGGCCTCGATCGACGACTACGGCCCCCAGCAGACCTCCGTGGAGATGGCGTCCACCAGCGCCGACGTAGCGACTGCGGCGGCCGGTTGGATGGTGAACGTCTACAAGGACCCGAAGACTCGGATCCCCGCCCTCGAGGTGGCCGACCTGACCCAGCTCGACTCGTCGAAGGTCCAGGCCGTGCTCGCCCTCGACGTCGGGTCGAAGTTCTCCACCACCAACTGGCCCACCCAGGCCGCAGTCTCCACGCTGGACGTGATCGTCGAGGGCTACACCGAGACCATCACCTTGGAGTCCCACGTCCGAGCGTTCAACGTGGCCCCCGCCTCTATCTGGGCCGACGTGTTCACCGTCGAGGACGCCACCAAGGGCGTGCTCGACGCCACCTACAAGCTCGCACGCTAGAGGAGCTCCACATGGCTTGGACGTCCCCACGCACCTGGGTCGCCGGCGAGATCCCCACCGCCGCCACGTTCAACACCCACGTGCGCGACAACCTCAAGGCCATCGGCGATGCCTGGACGTCCTACACCCCGACCCTGTCGAACTGGACCCTGTCCAACGGCACCCTCGCCGGCTACTACATGCAGGCCGGGAAGCTCGTCATCGGCCGCATCGAGTACACGGTGGGATCCTCCGACACCAAGTCGGGCGGGCCCGTCTTTGCCCTCCCCGCTGCGACCGCGGCCGCGAAGGCCGGACTCCCCCTAGGGCGCGCCTACCTGTTCGACACCTCAGCCGGTACGAAGAACTACCGCAACGTGGTGCAGAACGGATCCACTGGCGTGTTCATGGCCGACGACTCTGACACCCGCCTGTCGCCCACAGCGCCGTGGACCTGGGCGACCGGCGACCAGATGTTTCTGACGTTCCTCTACGAGGCGTCGTGAGCCTGGGGGACCGACTCCCCGCCAAGCAAGGGGGAGCGAGTGAACAGCGCGCAAGGACTGTTGGTCGCCCTCGGGGGCGCTATCTCGGGGATCATCGGCGCTTGGGCGCTCCTGGTGAGAGCGAAGGGTGACGCCGGCCTGCCGTCGCGTCTGCTGCGGCGGTTGGTCGACTGGCTGCAAACCGTGTCCCTGTGGGAGCGGGTCCCTGAGCATCTCCGATCCGAGATCGAGTCGCATCTGTCGGAGGATGAGAAGTGAGAGCCATCAACCAACGTCTGGCCCGGATCCCCGTGTGGGTGTCGTCTGTGCTGGTCCTGGTGTCGCTGCTGTCGATGGGGTCGTATGCGGCGGCTGCCATCACTCACGCGGGCGAGCGGGTCGAGGTCGCGAAGGTCCAAGCCTCCGAGGCGAAGACCGAGACGGCCGAGGTCAAGGCCGAGCTGACGCAGCGGAACCGCGCCCTCGCCGAGGCGAACGAGCGTCTGCGGCAGGTCGGTGAGGAGCCGGTCGACCCGGACAAGCCGCAGCCCCCCGTGCTGACCGCGCCCGTCGTGGCGCTGGCCGCCTACGTGACCGAGTGGAGGAACTATGGCTGACGACAAGGCCCCGGTCTGGAAGGTCCGCGTCGTGGTGTTCAAGAACGACGTGAAGGTGAACACCTACTACCAGCCGGACATCCCCCAGCCGCGCATTGAGGTCATCGAGCGGATGGCCAACATGGGCGCCTCGTGGAACACCGACCCTGACACCGACTTCGACCTCAAGGACTTCGGCGACCTCCCCGCGCACATGACCTACCAGGGCTTGCTGAATGGCAACACGGTGCGGCGTGAGATGACAGTCGTGACCGTCTGATGCGTCTCATCGCGGCGAACCTCAAGGCGAAGATGTCGGCGGCGAAGACCCGCGCCGACCAGCAGACCCTCCTGGCCGCCAAGCCGGACGTCGTGACCCTCAACGAGATCGGCGGCATGGTCCGGGCGCTGCTCCTGCGCCGAGGGTTCAAGCGCGCAGGGATGACGATGTGGGCGTCGATCCCCGACCCGATCGCGTGGCGCTCCGACTGGGAGCTCCTCGCGAAGGGCAAGCACCACCTGTCCGACGCGACGAACGTCGGCCCCGGCGGCGCCGGCCCGACGGTGCTCCGCAAGAAGGACGCGCCCTGGGTGCTGCTCCACGACCCACTGACCGGGGACGTCCACTTCGTCATCAACGCCCACCTCGCCCCACAGCCTGGGCTGAACGCCAAGCGCGGCCGGCTCCACTCCCAGCAGGTCGACGCCCTCGCCGCGAAGCTCGCCGCGGTCCACACGGAGAGCCCACTTGCTGTCCGGCACCCGACGGGCGACCTCAACACCCCCGACCGTGACCGCCTCGCACCCATCACCGACCAGGGCATCGACCTGGGCGCGGTGACCAACGACCTGCACGGCCACCAGCTGACCTACATCGGCTCGGACTGGGCCGGCACCCGCCGCCTCCGCGGCGGACTGAACACCGACCACGACGCCGTGGCCGCCGACGTGAAGAGGAGCGGACCCGTGCCAGTGCCCAAGGGATTCATGCCCGGCGCGATCATCAAGAACATCCCACCCGGTGCGAACGACCCCGGCATCACCCCTGTGGGTGGCGTGCTCCACGTCGCGGTCTCCGAGGCCGACTCCCTGCACGACTACTTCGACGGCCCCTCGGGTGGGATCGAGTCCCACTTCTACGTCCGCTACGACGGCACCATCGAGCAGTACCGCTCGATCTACTTCGAGGCGGACGCCAACTACAAGGGCAACAGCTTCATGCGCGGCGGGAAGCGGTGCGGTCTGCTGTCGATCGAGAACGAGGGCTGGGGCTCTGGCCGCTGGACCGCCGAGCAGATGGCCTCGATGAAGAAGATCATCCTGTGGGCCAACGCTGAGGCCGACGTCCCGATCGACGTCATCAAGACGTGGGACGGCGACGGCTGGGGCTACCACACCATGTTCGGCGCCCCCGGCCCCTGGACTCCCGCGAAGGGGAAGACCTGCCCCGGGCCCATGCGGATCCAGCAGTTCAAGACCGTCTGGACCCCGTGGCTGAAGGCGGGCGGCAAGGACCCCGTGCCGCCCCCGCCCGTCCAGACCCGGGTCGAGCAGGCCCGCGAGCTCATCGCCCAGGCGCTCGACCTGCTCGAGGCCACGCCCGAGTCCCGCAAGAAGGTCCACGCCGCCATCCCGGAGATCCAGGACTGGCTCGACAACACCCTCCCCCAGAAGTGAGGCAGCCATGACCATCAACATCCCGCCCCGCCTCCGGTTCGCCCTCTACGTCGGCGCCGCGTTCGCTGGCATCGCAGGCGCCTACTTCGCGGACAAGGCGTTCACCTGGTGGGGGCCGGCTGAGGCAAAGGCGCTCGCTGGGGTGATCGCGCTCATCAACATCCTGGCCGCCTCCAAGGTCACCATCGAAGCCCAGTCCGCCGACACCAACATCGAGGAGTAACACACCATGGCACTAGGACTCTCCGCCACCGTCTCGAACGACTTCCTGGAGTGGTTGTTCAACGCCTCCGCGATGGCGACCGCGCCGGCCGTCCCGTGGATTCAGCTGCACACCGCTGACCCCGGCTCTGCTGGCACGACCGCTGTGGCAGGCAACGCGACCCGCAAGGATCTGTCCGCTGCGATGGGCACGGCCGCGTCGGGTGCGATCACGAACACCGCCGCGATCACGTGGACCACGGGCGAGGTCGACACGTCCGAGGACTACACGCACTGGTCCATCTTCGACGCCTCCTCGGCGGGCAACTTCCTGCTGTCGGGGACGATGACGGCCAACGCTGTCACGGTGGGCGACGAGTTCACCATCCCGATCGGTGACCTCGACGTCTCGCTCTCCACTGCGGCCTGAGCGATGGTCCTGTGGACGCCGGGGTTTGATGACGTCAATGTCATCAGCAACACCGGCATCGTCGGCGCGGCGAGCCCTGGCACGTCGCTGCCCGTGTCTGGCACGACACTGAACTACGGGACCGTCACCGAGATCATCTCGGCGGCGAACAACACCCAGGACTCGTGGGGCATCGAGGTTGTCCTGATCGAGACATGCGCGTCCGCCGTGGCCCCAGAGTGTTCCGTGGACATCCTGATCGGCGGCGCCACTGATGACGTGTTGATCAGTTCGCTCCTGGCTGGCGGGGCGTATGCGGGCAGTGAGCGGCGCTACTTCTTCCCCCTCCACGTCCCCGGCGGCGTGAGGATCGCGGCCAGGATCGCGCACGTGTCGACCGTCCGCACCCCCCGCATCTTCATCAACCTCCACGGGGGGTCACCTCCGCCGTTCCGGGTGGGCCGGAAGGTCACCACCTACGGCACGAAGATCAACAACGCCCGCGGCCAGGCCGTCACCCCCTCGGCGTCGGGCGCGGCCGCGTCGGTCACGCAGATGACAGCCTCCACGTCGGAGGATCACTTCTACTTCCTCCCCGGATTCCAGATCGCCGTCGACACGTCCGTGAACCTCCGAAACATCAACCTCGGCATCGGGGTCGGGGCAGCCACGGAGGAACGCATCGGCACATGGTGGCTCCGCACTGACGCCGCCGAACACCAGTCCATGCATCCCACCATGGGGGCGTGGCGACATGTCCCGGCCGGGTCACGCCTCACGCTACTGGCATCCAACTCCGGCACCAACGACAGCGACCACGACGGCCACGTATACGCCGTCTCATGAGGAGGGGAACCAGTGGCGATCTCCGAGCCCTACGAGCTTGACGGCGTGACCGTCGGCACGAGCGAACTGTCCGTGGTGTCCGGCACCACCACGTTGCAGACCATCACCGACGACGGCGTGTACCAGCTCTGGATCGACCCCGGCAACATGGCGAAGGGCGACGAGTTCAGGATTCGCGCCTACGAGAAGGTCGAGGGCACGGGCGGCACGAAGAAGGTGTTCGCCCAGTGGTCCCTGCTCGGCGTGCAGTCGGAGGTCTTCGTGACCCCGACGTTCATCCTCATCAATGGCTGGGACTTCACCATCACCAAGATTGCCGGGACTGACCGAGCGTTCGACGCCAGCATTCGCAAGGTGGGGTAACCCGTGACGTTCGGGTGGTGGGGCGGCGCCGCTGAAGCGGACCTGCTCGCCGGGGCCGCCCCTGTTACAGGTGCCGGGTCAGCAGCCCTCACTGTCACGGCTACGGCGGCCGGCAAGCCCACTACACAGGGCGCCGCGTCGTCGTCCCTGACGGTCACCGCTACGGCTGCCGGGAAGCCGATCGTTCACGGTGCCGCGACTGCCTCCCTGACGGTCACAGCGACCGCGCAAGGCACGTCAGCCGCACCGCCCGTCACCGGCCAGGCATCCGCTGCACTCACCGTCACCGCGACCGCCCAGGGCGTCGACCGAGCAGTAGGGGCCGCAGCCTCCGCGCTCACCGTCACAGCCACGGCCAGCGGCAAGCCGACGACGCGAGGTATAGCGTCCGCTGCTATCGGTGTCACCTCGACCGCCGCTGGTATCGACCGGGCCATCGGGCAGGCGACCTCGAGCCTCACCGTCACGGCTACCGCGAGCGGCCGGCCCATCGTCCACGGTGCCGCGACCTCGAGCCTGACCGTCACCGCAACAGCGTCCGGCACGAACACCGCGCCACCCGTGACCGGCGTCGCCACGGCCGCGCTGAGCGTCACCGCAACCGCGTCCGGCATCGACCGTGCGCTCGGCGTCGCAGCATCCAGCCTCAGCGTCACCGCTACGGCGCTCGGTGTGGATCGCAGTGTTGGGCAGGCATCCTCGTCGCTCACTGTCACCGCGACGGCAGTGGGCATTGACCGCGCCATCGGCTCGGCAACGGCAACCCTGTCCGTCACGGCAACGGCAAGCGGCGAAGTCCCGATCACGCTGCTGCCAGCCGACAGCGCACACACCTACGTCCTACGCGTCGAGGCGCGGACCCTCGCCCTCGACACCGAAGACCGCACCAGATCACTTCGCGTGGAAGACCGCGCCTACGTCCTCGCTGTCGAGGATCGCGGCTACCAACTCCGCACCGAAGACCGCACACTCATCTTGGAGGACTGATGGCCGTCACCGCCGTGACCGTTGACCCCGACGACGTGACCGACGTCAGTTTCGACGCCGCCGCCTGGTGCACGGCCGAGTCCACATCCCTCGCCAGTTACACCGTCGACAGCAGCGCCACCGTCACCGTGGTCAGTGACGCCGACACCGGCAACGTCGTCACCGCACGAATCACCGCCACCGCGCCCGGATCGGTCACCTGTCACATGGTGTTCGCCGACGGCCAGGAGCGAGAGCGCACCATCACCGTCCGCGTCACCGAGCTCTAGGAGCATCATGGCTATCAGCGTCACCCTCGACAAGGCCGTCTACGTCCCCGGCGACCCGATGGTCCTGACCGTCGTCACCGACCCCGCTGACCGTGACCGGTTCATCGAGACGCCGTTCACCGTCAACGTCTCCGTCCCCGGTACCGGCACCGGCACCGCGACAGCGAACCTTCGCGAGCAGGTCGCCGACGCTGCCGTGAACATCTCCGACCCCGACCGGACCTGGACCGTCCGCAGCGACGACGGCGTGACCCTCGTTGCCGATGCCGTTGCCTGATGGGCCGCGTCACGGCGACAGTCGGTAGCCTCACCGCGCACGCCGACTACGCGATCGACGCTGGCACGGGCACCACGTTCGGCGTCAACTACAAGTCGTCCGCGCAGCCCGAGGAAGCGTTCTACCCCGGCCGCGTCACGTGGGGCCGGATCTACCTCCAGTCCTCGGTGCCGGCCAACATCGCCAACGACGGCCGGGTGAAGCGGGCGCTCGAGGACGGCTGCACGCGCCTGCTGTTCTCGTGGAAGTTCACCGCCACCGCCGACGTGCAGAACATCTGCTCGCAGCTCCAGGCCCTCGCCACCAGCAAGGGCATCGAGGCGTGGGGCTGCTACAACCACGAGCCCGAGAACGACACCGCCACCCTGCCCGCTGCCACGTGGCGCTCGAGGTTCATCGGCCACGCCTCCGTCATGCGGAGCTTCGGCGTGCGGCCCGTGTCGATCCTGATGGGGTACACGCTCTATCCGGCGTCCGGGCGCAACCGTGCCGACTGGTCACTCCCTGCTGGCACGCAGGACGCGCAGGGCTGGGACGGGTACTTCTGGCAGTCCGAGGGCCGCGACCCGGCCGACATGGCAACCAGGATGCTCACCGACGCCTCTGCGCAAGGGCTGCGGCTCATCGTGGCCGAGACTGGCGACGACATCGGCAACCCTCAGCGCGTCGCACGCACCACCGCGTTCGTGAACACCCTCAACGCCGGGAACGCTCTCGGCGGCATCTGGTGGTCCGACCAGGGCGCCAAGGGTGACGCCCGACTCGACGCCGCCACGGCAGACGCCTGGCTCGGTACCTGACTCGCTACCCCCGCAACAACGAAGCCCCCACCGTCCCTCTCGGGCCGGTGGGGGCTTCGTTGCGTTCTCAGGCGATCTCGAACCCGACCGCCCGGGCAGCTCGGTTCTGTCGCCGTGCGTCTCGGAGACGTCGGAGCCGGCGCACATGCTCGGGGTCGTACTCCTCCGCTGCTGGCTTGTCCACGATCGTCCACAGCATTTGCCCGTAGGCGATGAACGACAGTCCGAAGAGGACCAGGATCGCAGTGTCCTTCGCTCCCCGATGCTTCCAGTGGAGACGCTCGAATTCGAGGATGCACTTCTCTCGCGGGGAGAGCTCCTCGGTCATCGGGTGACGGGGCCGCTGTGGTGGTGGAGCACCAGCGGCACGACAGGGGCGGGCTGCTCGGCGTCACGGAACGCGGTCAGCGCCGCGTAGAAGCTCCGCCACAGGCTGATGCACCCCGCGTCACCCTCGCAGGTCTGCGTCTTGATGACGCTGAACTTAGGCCATGTCGCGAAGATGGGGATGTGGTAGCGGGTTGCCTCCACGTACCAACCGGTCGAGTTGGAGCCCTCGACGTGAGACAGGACTAGGCCCGTCGGGGGGAGCACGTGCCCGACTTTCGTGGACGACGTCGGGACCACCGAGTCACCCCACTGGTAGACGATCGAGAACACCTCGTCACCGATGCGCGTCGAGACGACCTGCCCGGTGGTGGCGGTGTAGTCGGCCCAGCCGTAGGACTTCCAGTAGTAGCCGCCGAACACCGTCTCGAAGCGGACGCGCATCCGCCACGTGGTGTCAGCGGGGCCGGCGCTACATCCGCCGCGAACGGTGGTGTAGGGGCCGTGACCGTCGATGTAGGTCTGGCCGACGACGGGCGTGGAGCAGGTCAGGCCGTCGGTGCCGGTGGTGGCAGCGACGGGCGTGGCTGTGAGCGCGGGCGTCGCGATCAGCGCAAGGCTGGCGAGAATGGCGGCAATGCGTGTCATGGATCTGACGCTAGCACCATCCTGCCCCGTCGTGTCTATAATCTATGTTATGGGACACCAAGCCGACTACACCCCGGAGCAACTCCGGGCCATGGCAGATCGCCATGACCGCTACTCCGCCTGCACCATGCCCGCGCTGGCGCACTTCTCGGACGTCTGCCGCCAACTTGCCGACCTTCTCGAAGACCAGTGACCGCGCTAGACCAGTGGTTCGACTGGCTCGCACATGATCAGGTCAAGTCGCCCCACACGCTCGCCACCTACCGGCGGACCTGGCGCACTGTCCCATTCGACGCCACCACCGCGACCGTCGAGGACGTTGAGGCTTGGTGGGCGTCGCGGCTCGACCGGTCCGTGTCCACCCGCCGCAACGAACTTGCCGCGCTCCGATCGTTCTACCGTTGGGCCATCCGATTCGGACACGTCAACGAGGACCCTACCCGCAGGATCACCCCACCCAAGGCGCCCAGTCGGCTCGCCATCTACGTCGGCAGGCAAGACCTCCTCACTCTGCTCGAGCAGATGCCCGACGACCTCAGGCGTGCGACCGCACTCGGGGCCTACGCGGGACTCAGGCTCTCCGAGGCCGCCGCGCTCCACTGGCGCGACGTCGACCGCGAACTCCACCGCCTCACCGTGCGGGCCGGGAAGGGCGAGAAGGACAGAATGCTCGGGCTGCCCGCGATCCTGCTCGACCACCTGCTACCCGAGAAGCGCGGCTGCTACGTCGTGACCGGAACCGAACAGACCGTCACGGGCCACACGCTCGGGCGACGCTGGACCGCCGAGGCGTCACGGCTAGGCGTCGATGCGACGTTCCACAAGCTCCGACACAGGTTCGGCACCATGGCGTCAGCGGCCGGCGTGCCACTCACGTCGGTGCAGCGTGCTATGGGGCACTCGTCGCCCGCTACGACCGCGATCTACGTAGCCGCCTCAGACACCGACCTGGACCTGATTGCCGACGCGGTGACGAGATGAGTTTCCCGAAACGCTTGACAGCGATGCCTAGGTATGCGCAGGATGTGCGCATGGAAACAGACACCGCCCGCCTCTCGATCGGGGAGGCCGCCAGACTGCTCGGCGTCTCGGTCGACACGGTCCGCCGCTGGGAGTCGGCAGGGCTGATCGTCTCCACTCGCACGCCCGGCAACCAGCGGCGTTTCGAGCTGGCCGAGATCGAGCGAGTCAGGAGCGCGGCATGACCATCTTCCTCATCATCGCCGCATCAGTCGGCTGGACCCTGTGCGTCCTGCTCGGCTTCCTGTTCGGTGCCGCCATCGCGCAGATCCCGGACGTCGAGGTCACCGAGGAGTTGCCCGACAACGTGTACGAGTTCAAGGACGGCTCGTTCGTGACGTGGGGTGGCGACGATGCGTGACGCCGTGGCCGCCGAGAAAGACGCCCTCACCTACTGCCCCGAGTGCGGTGGGCCGGGTGGCACACATGGACTTGTGCATGTCCGCTACGGCAACGGCGCAGGCGGCAATCGCCCCTGCTCGCATCACCATCCGCGCTGCTACCAGGTGACCGGCGTGCCCAGCGACCTGCCCAGCACCCTCTGTGACTGCCGCGTGTTGCGAATGATCGACGCCCACCAGACCCGCCCCCTTCCGTCCGCTAGCGGTGACAGCAATGACTGACCAGTGCTACTGCGACGAGGGCCGCGCCGAACGTGAGCAGACCCTTACCGCCCCGTGGCGTCTCCGTGCGCTGCGGCCCATGTTCTCCCCTGTCGCCGCGACCCGAGACGCGGCGGCTGGGGTCAAGATGTCCACTGCCGCCTCGACCAGGGAGGCCGTGCCACCGGGTGCACCTACCGTCGCCTACACCCCTGGGGCGACAGGGCCGGAGCCGTCAACGCGGCAGTGGACTCCTACCCCCTCGGTACGCGTGACCCGAGACACGCGTACCGAGGGCTCCAACCCCGAACCCGTCTCTAGCGGGTTCGGCCTGATGTCCAGCACGGCCGGGGAAACGCTGCCGATCCCCCGTGACGCAGCCGGGGCCGTGCTGGACGACTACCCCGCGCACTCCTATCCGGGGGTGTCGGGGCTCGCCGTTCACCGTGGTCCTGTCGTTGCTGCCCGTGCAGCAACGAACGGTGAGCCCCGACTGGGGGAAGCGTCATGAGGACCCGGGCGGAGTATCTCGAAGCCCTGGTCGGTGTGACTGCTGAGGACATCGCCTCCGACCTGGATGCCGCCACGGCCCCGGACGACTACTGGGAGGCACTCCACGCAGCGCTGTTGCGTGTCGAGTGGCAGCAGATGACCCAGCAGCCCGAAGACCGGCCCATCTTCTCCCGGATCACCCCAGCACGGGTCAGGTGCGGGCTCACCACGAGCGAAGCGACCAGGACCGCTGTGGCCCGGGAGGCCGAACTGCGGCTGATGAACCAGAAAGCGGCCCGCAGGGCCAGCTGACACACCAACCAACCCGGCAACGAAGGAGCACGACCATGCACAGTCTCGCGACCCTGATCGACCGCCACGGGATCACCGTGGAAGACCACCTCGACCTCAACGACCTGGTCCCCGTCAACACCGGCTTGCAGCGGCAGGGCGACGTCATCGTCGTCCCCGTCACCGGGAAGAACCCGAAGCCCGCCACCACGCCCGTCCCCGCGGCCGGCGTCCCCGTGGT
>JACCDG010346959.1_pt1 | contig 23453 bp, 4 predicted proteins | sample 7442471 | NCBI WGS metagenome assembly JACCDG01 (sample SAMN15323444, study PRJNA562643) | freshwater metagenome | isolation source: river surface water | place: USA:Blue River Watershed | collected 2017-08-17 | reverse complement strand
GTCATTAGCCTTATGGATTGCAAGCTCCGATTATATCCCTTCCACTGAACAAGAATTTGTCCAAACATTTGTAGAATGCCGTAATGCGATTGATCAATCTCGTTATAAAGAAGCATTGAAAACTATTAAGCGTATTAGTCAGTCCGCCTTTATTCCTGCAAACAGAAGAGCGGAGTTAAATAATGCGTTAGAACAAATTGCAGAAGACTATTTAGCGTACATGATTGATGCCATAAGCGAGAGTTTTGCGCAGGCAAAGCCACAGCAAGCCCAGGATTTAATCAAAGAGGCGTTAGAGGTATTAGAAGGCACATCACTAGCGAAAACATTTAGAGCAATGGCCCCACGCATCGTAATTTATAAGCCCGCGGATGTAGCAAAATGGTTAATGGATCAATATCAATCAGTATTAGATCAACGCGAGCACAGAGACATACGGTTATTCTTGGAACATGTTATCCGTTTACAAACAAGTGATTACAAGAAACCTAAGAGACTATGGCAATTATTAATCGCGAAGCGTTCAGAAAAACCCGCAGCACCTCACCAGCCTTTATATATCGAGACGCTGGATATATTAATGCAACATTACCGTAGTTTAGACAGTACTCCGGCCATGTTACCGCATATTGACACAAAACACAGAGTCCTGGCGATTACCAAGATTCGAGCTGATGATACAAATATAGCTGGATTGTTAAAAGAAAGAAGAAAAGAAGAGGCCATAGATCAAAGCGACATGATTGCCGATAGAGAGGAAGAGCAATGGACGATTGCGCCCAAAGCTGGTTCAAATAAACCCTATCGACGTAAAGCAGTCCTTCGAATTCTATTAGAGCATTGGCAGTACCTTGATCCTCAGGATGGTGAATGGAAAATATTATGGCCATGGAAGCTGAGAGAGATTAGAGATTTAGTTGCTTTTATTCGATGGAACAATGATCTTTTTGATGAAACGTATGGTATTAGTTATTTGTTAGATCGAGATCATCAGAAGGCTTACCAAACTGCAATAGCCCAGTTGAAACAACACCACCGTATCTTCAATCGAGATGCAATTCGACAAACCAAAAATAAAATAATAAGAGGTGCTCCACGTATTCTAGCAACATCTATTGATAAAGATGCTGGAGCGCCTGTTGATCAATTGCAAGTTGCTAATTTAAAAGAGCTCACACCATCTCAGTATAATCATTCCAATATGGAAGTTTTAAGAGATTTTTGGAACGGGTCAGTGTATTCATTTGATCATCCAAATACAGAAGCATTTATTCTGCTACTTAATAATATTCCTATCGGTTTAGCCTCAAATTTGAAACCAAATGGCATGGCTGAAATTATGGATAATGGATTTATTATTCATCCAAATTATAGAGGAAGAAAATTTTCCGGCAGGTTTCGTGAAGCGATACTTCAAGAGCATTACCGTCGAGGACAAGCGATTGTATATGTCGGCAATCCACAAGACCATGTAAGCACAAGCGAATCTTCCCAAGCCTTTCATCGATCTTTATCAGGAAAACCGGGAGTTCGGTTAGTAGAGCAAGGACAGAATGTTGCGTACGTTATTATTGACCTTCACCAATATTTTTCTTATCAAAGAAGAAGTCTTTATATGTCCTTGGTTGATATGAAATTCTACATGTTGCGCAAGAATTCAAAAGCCAAAGGGGATGTTCCTTTATACGTGCATCAAATTATCCATAAAGAGAAACTCCCTTTAATTGCTAATATTCCGTCGGATATGAAGACATTATGGATCCCTCGCGATGTAGCCCCATTTAAGCGCGGGCTTCCGAACATGCATCACATTGAAAAAGACACCCTCGTCATTATTTATGAACGCCAAGAGAATCGTTATGTGGCGATTAAGTTTTATGAACACTACAATACAGCGCATCACATGGATAAGTTCTTTGCTTTATTAAGGAACGCTGCTCAACCACGCGCTCCTTCGACAACGGAAATACAATACCGTTATTATGCCCCTACCATTAGTCAATGGACGACAATTCATGAATCACGTGGATATGCCTTAAGCCTCGCAGAGAATAATCCCGCTATCTCAATTGACGTAGTTCAAGGTCAACAGTATCCGACATTAGACCAGAAATTTGATGAAAAAATCATGCCCAACGGCACTATTTACCGCATGGCTGTTTTAAATAATGATTTGAAGATGTCATTCTATGGCCCTATTGAAGTTTATGTAAAAGACCTTGAAGGAATGACACAAGAATGGGCTTCGTATGAGGCGTATGAAGCATATCGGACACAAAGAGCGCCAATACCTTCTGAGATTGACATGCAATGGTATTTAACCCGAGGCGCTTTTGTACGCGATGTGCCAGCTGATGAGACAGCATTATTTGGTGGACGTGAGAATCATGGTGTCGTGTATCTCAAAGGGGGTATGTTTGGTGACGAAACAGAATGGTGGGGAAATGCTAAGACCATACGGGATGCCGTCGGGCGTATCCAAGTTATTTTCCATAGATTTTTAAACGTAGGCGCTTTACGACCAAATTTATTTCATGAAGGTTCAGATACAATTGGTATTCGCAATGAAATGGGCCAAACTGTTTTTATTCCAGCAGGCACAGGCATTCGACCTATTTACCGTGGTATTGTGCGAGGGATTACGAAGGATGTGATGGGTGATACAATTATTATTGAACACCCCGATTTGATTAATGCGTATGGAGATGTGGCTTATTCAATTCACTCCCATGTAGATGCAGCAACCTTTGTTGGTCAAGAGGTATCAACAATAAATATCATTGCTAGAGTCAGAGATTCCGGACCTCAATGGCCTGGCGCGCCACCACATCATCATTTTTCAATGATGTGGGTTCCTATGCACTGTCAAAATGGATTTGGTCAACGCCCATTGAAGTGGTCTGATTTTAATCCCGACGTTACCCCCTATAGCCCACATTTAAAACATTTCTATTTAATCAATATCTTTGATGGCCTTCCCATTCAAACCGAAGCCAGCGGCCGTATTTATTTAAAACCTCACGATGATATTCAAGAAACCATTACGAGTGTGCTAACGGCGCTAATACGGGTCGTAGCGTATCGTTATAGCTATCGAGATGCCCAAGGACAATATGAAGCGAAGAAAATAGATTTAGTGATATTGGAAATGTTGATTAACACCTTAGCGCATGGCAAAGGGTATGTACTTAATAAAGTTTCTGTATTAACGATTCTTGAGAAATTATTAAAGGAACATCAAGCTGACACCATCGTGTGTGAATTGGTTTCAGAAGCCATTTTTAGGATTGAAACAGGTGAACAAGATTCTTTATTGTCGATGAAGGAAATTGGTAGCCGTTTAGAGTACATGAAAATTTTATCGGATGATTGGCTTATTCGTGATGTCATTCAAGCACTGCAAGATGAAGTTTCTTTGACAATACAACACACCCAAACTGAGTGGGAAGCGCTTCAATTAATGATGCATTTAAGAATTTTTAGTATTGTCTATGAATGGGAAGCTGATCCTAAACGACGACGCAAAGCTATTTATCAATTTACAGGTATTATTGAAAGATTAGAGGAACTTGGCATGGAATCTGTACGTGCAGGACGCGTATTAGATGAGCTGCTACTTCTCGGGAGAAGGTTTGGAAATCAATCGTTGATAGACATGTTAAATGCGATGGCGATTTTCATGGGACATATTACACAGCTTCCTCAAGGCAAGGTGCTTGCTGATATTAATATCGATGCTGCTCAAGTTTTTGTCCATATACATCACGAGCAAGATGCCGAAGGACAAGATTATATTACAGTTTGGGTCAAAGGAAGACGGGTGCGAAGTGTAAGCCTACGTAGTATTCGTTTCGCTATTGCGTCGACAGATATCGCTTCTGCGCCTCAACAGATTACACAGTTTCTGACAGATAAATTAAAAGTAAAACCTGGTGATGCGATTGAGGGAGATTATTTTTGGGAGGTCGTCGATAGAATTCCAGGCTTATTTTCACATCATACACAAAAAGTCATCCAAACATTTGTCGCAGGGGTATCGATTGTAGCTATTTTCTTCGGTCTAGAAAATTTAATAAGCGCATGTCAATCGCATCCATCGTTGTTAGAGGCAGCAAGCACACTATCGCTTGGAGTGATCCCGTTAGCTGTAAGAACATCGCACAAAAGAATCAGTCTTTCTCCTGGAGCAGCATTTGCTATTGATCAAGCGGTGAACACGAAGGAGCGTATTGTTTCATTAGAAAGAAATGCGCGACGATGGAGAAATCCATCGGGCATTGAGATAGAACTGGATTTTGATGTAAAGCTTTGGAGAGCACTTACGCGAGAAGGCATCTTGTCGGTTGGTATTGAAGGGATTGAGTATCCTAGTGAATTTATTGAAGTTAGAACCATGCCGTCATGGAGTGCTCAAGTACAACGAGAGACGTTTATCTTTCTCGCAGAACAATTTCCTCAGATAAGACCATTAATAAAATCCGTACATTTTAATATAGGCATATCGGAGAAAGACTGGGACAAGTTTGACCGTAAATCCAATGACACCCCTAAAGAATGGCAACCTCAAAAGCCCCAACGCATCGACCGGCTTCTTTTTAATTTGCATCAAATGATGTTAGCCATTGTCTGTGTTTATATTTCGCCTCAGAGAATTATGACAAAAAAGGTTAAAAAAGTTGTTAGGTTTTGTATGAGCACCTATGAAACTAAGACGATGCCGATAGCAGGTGATAAGTTCCTGAGATTTGAATACACTTTTTTAGACGGCAATGAAGATCTTTTCGAATTAATTCAACAATTGCACAATGCTATTTGGGCTGTTTATGCGTTAGGAGAAAGTTCACCAAGATTTAATATAGGCCGAAGATTAATTCAAGGATTACATCAGAGTTTGCCTGACTTAGAGAAAGCATATGTTGATATTAAAGATGGGCAAACATATAGGTATTTAATTCCATGGATAAAAGAACATCGAGAAGGACCTAAAGGTTTGTCTATCAAAGAAGTATTGCAACAAGCTGCTCAAGAGATGAAGGGGATTATGGGATTATTTTTCTTAGGCAGCTTGACGTTATGGTTAGCTCTTTTAATGAAGGGGCAGTATGAACATGCAGGGGGCATGTTAGCAAGTGCATTTTCATTGGGAATGATCCCTTTAGCAGTCACAAAGCCAAGAAATTTAAGACGTTTACGTCAGCCTCATTCATTTGAAACATATCAAGCAAATCCTACGCTTGCATTATCAACTCCCGAAGATATTTATGCATTCTTACCAGCTGATTGGCCTTATGAATATGACGTTGAAGTGGATTTTGCTACACCTGAAAAATTAATACTCTCTATCCGTGATGACAATAATACAACAGTTACGCTTAAATTAACTACAGCTCACTCTCGTGATCACATGGTATTTCTAGATAATGGGTCTTCCAGAATAGGTTCTTTTGATAAAGATATAATTGCGAGTACAAAACAGGCCCTTAAGCAATGGTTCATTGCCAAAGTAGAGCCCACTTTACAACAACGCGGTTTTCAAGGTCTTGTTGTTCAGCTGTTATTTATCACCTCTCGAGATTTCTTTATCCACCTTGGTTTTCGTGATGATCCTGAATGGGGATCTAATCATTTGGTTTATCGATTTGTTGATCAACATGCGTCTTTTACAGGCTCACTTCAACATGCCTTTTATGCGTTTATGTCAGGCAATTGGCGTGGGGGCACATTCTTAATAGATCAAGCATGGGAAATATTAAAAGCATTTATTAAACAGTATGGATGGATCAAGGGGATTAAATATGTTTTTAATTCACCCATAGCTACACCATATTCTCATGACCCTGCATTCGACCACCTTCCCACTTTATATCAATACGCCATCAATGCCCACGAAGCCTTTCACCGTCGCTACCCTAATGCAAGTGAACGTGAGGCGTATCGTGTCAATATTGAGTATGGGTTAAGCATGGTTGCCACCTCAGTGCAACAGTTCAGATTTAGACAATGGCTTGGCCGTTTATTCCCAGGAGTAGAATCGAATAAATCTGTGTTTGTCAGCGATTTTAGTAATCAGTTAGATTCACGTCGAAATAAGAACATCGCCTTCGCTCTTATAGCGTTAGGTTTTATCACGCTTCTTTTCTTAAAGCATATTTTGCCAGGATATTTACCCCAGATATTCGCATCAATCCATGCAGAGAATGCATGGATGAATCCTCATCATGTAACAACGATCATTATTGGAAGCTTTTCTTTATTCATTGCTGATGTCGGGGGGCAATTGTGGGCGTTTAAAAAGATTGATTGGCGTCAATCGCTATGGATATTGATAATTCCCGGTATCTTTAATGGGTTTACGCTTCATGATTTATATGAATACGCTCAACAAACCGGACATTGGTCGCAGTTTCTCATTGCAGCGGGGTATACCTGTGCTATTACCATTTCGGTAAGCTCGTTTCCATTTTTATTGCATGGCCCTTACGCGCGAGCGCTCACTCTCCAAGAGTCAGCATTGTATAGAACCAGTTTTAATCGAAGTAAATTCAATGAAAAAATAGCATGGATCGTTTCTACACTTATTGCGATTCATATTCTTAGGCAAGCCATTATTCAAGATGCCTTTCCCTATGAAGACCGCGCTGACATCGCTTTAGTCACCGGTGGGGCTGTTGCCGTTGTTGCCTCATTTATTGTGAATGTCACAGACTTTAATTTTCAAGGCATCATTGATTATGTGCGTCAAAAACAACATGTCATTGCCGTCGCAGTGATGGCTATTATTGCTTTGGGACTTTACCATCATTTTTTTATTATCACGACAACAATGATGGCGTTTATCGCCTATATTTATTATCAAGGACGGGGTGGGGAGGCTGTTGCAGCGCGATGCGTAAGGCAGATTAATCGATCCAAAAGCAGAAATTTAGATTTAGCTAATTCATATTATTCAAAAATCAGAGGAAGTACACTAGCACAGGATTACAACTATCATTTTGTTCAATTTGATTCAAAGGATGATCAGCAAGGAACAGGTCGCCTTAATGAAATTGTTGAGACATCTTTAAACTCTTCAACCGTAATTGGTGTCGAAGATTGCCTTGATTGTGCTGCCGTCATCGTTGTTAAGCTCAATGACAAAGGCAAAGCGATTAGCGCGGGGGCATTGCATTTAGAGTTAAACACTCTTGTCTGCCCTGATCCTACCCAATGCCCTAATTATATTTCCATTAAGGCGCATGAGATTTTAGATCTTGCTCAAAGGGCTCGCTTAGATGACCATGGCATTTTTATTATTGTTTATCGTGAAGATGTAGCAGGTCATGCTGAAGAAATCAGGCAAGGCGTTGCTCAACAGTTAGCACATCAAGGTATTCAAACACTCTGGGTTAAGCGTTCGCTTAGCAATTGCGACGTATCTTTTGCAGCAGTCAATCAAAACGGCCTTATTATCGCATCGCAAGATAATAATCCCACCAATGATGTGGCCTTAACATGGGCCGAAGTTAAAAAAGTCCTCTCAATACTTGCTCAAGCAAAAGCACCAAGTATTGATTACGACTCTTTATTATTGTATTCCAACAATAATCTTTTCGTCCGTTTTGTCTATTCTCCGATACAAGCTGTGGTGGTTCTTCTAGCCGCTATCACTTTTGCGGTATTGAGTTCCACCTACGGGGATTATTTTGTCATCATTGCGGGATCGTCGACAGCTATCGTTATTTTAATGAAAGTCATCATTAAAGCATTTACAGGAAGTGTGGGCCATTGGCTTAGAAGTACAATCACCAACAAAGATGCTAATCAAAAAATTGCATTGCAACAGGTGGGTTTTTGGACAACAACAGGTACGATGTTCTTGCTCCTATTAGGGATTAATAGTATCTATCCCATTGCCCATGCCTGGGGCATGAGCCTCACTCATTTAATCATTTTTGATTTTATTGTATTCACTCCGTTAGTCCGTGTTCCATTTACAATTCTTGTTAAACAAATCATGGGCCATTATTTCACACATGATGAAAAGTCGACCTCATTAACGAAGAAATTGTTCGCCCCATTCTTAAGTGCCCAAGATTTTAAGAATTATGCCCATGCCTATTTATCGCATTTATTGATTTGGTTAAAGATTCTCGTTATTGGTTATGTTGTCTGGCCCACACGCATGGACATGTTCATCCTTAATGCGCATATTTTGATTTTTGTTATCCGGTATTATTTTGTTACCAATGACTTAACATTTATTTCAAGCTTTCAAAAGCGGATTGTTGATAGTTTGTATAAATTGTTTTTTAAACCAACAGCATCAACAGATGTCATGACATTAACAAGAAATAATATTTTTACAGCTGCAGGGCATATTGAATATCAGTTTCAGACCATCATCAGGGATAAGATTAGCGAGCTTCCATGTATCACCTATGACAGTATTCGTGATTCTTTTCAGCCAGAGTCGATACAAATACTCGATCCTATTTTTTCAGACCCACGAATACGCATCACGCTTACTAATAAACCTTATCTTTTTGATTTTTATCATGAATCATCAGATGCAACAATTATTGCGGCAAGTTTACCTGCCGAGAGTACGATTATTATTCCTTATGGATTAATTCAAATGCTTGTACTTGCACAACGTTTTGATTTGCTGAAACGTGTTATTGAATTTGAACAAGAGAACTTAAAACATGGTTTTGAGAATGTAGATAAAGGGAGAGAATTAGCGGATGAGATTCTAGATCAATCGATGAAGGATTGTCTTTCAATGAATGATTTTGAAAGAAGGATTGTTTGTGAGATATCTCTTTTCACTAGGAATTCTATATTTAAGAGAATAGTTGATCCGCAATGGTTAAGAGATTTGTTGAGATGGATTTATTCAAATGATTTAACATTGTGGTCAATTCCTTATAGAAGCAAATTAATAAATAAATTAATAAAAGAATTGCACCGTAATAAAAAATTGGAATCGCAAGCAAAAGACTTAATAACAACGATTGTGACCAAAGTCTTTTCTTCTTTACCTATAAAAGGGCAACTAACTATTTATTATCAACACGAGAATGCTAAAACATCCACATCCGCTAGGATTATCACCGCATTTGAAGAAATTCTTGTTAGGCAATACCAACTTGAAAACTGCGTGCAATCAAATTTAACTATACCAATGAGTGCTGATCGTATTTTGCAGATCATTAAAGCGCAGAAACAATATAGAAATCAAATACCCCGCACAGAACAACCACCTTTTCATGTATATAGTTTATTTGAAGCAGTTTCTTGTTTTAATTTGACTGATCTTGATGACGAATTAAAAGAAATCTATGTTGAAGAGCTGGAAGTAGCAAAAAATTACATTCTGTTGCATGTTGTAGATAAACAAACCAAGGGAGCAATACCATTATCGGTTTATAAAAATGTGCCTAAGGCGTGGGTAGCAGGATTTCCTACAGCGAGACCTGCTATCGTCCACCATCTTAAGAACACGGTAGTCCCCGCTATCAAGATGATCATTAGCGCATTAATTGTGTGTACATGTGCTGGTGCAGTCGGGCAAGTAATAGATTTAATGCATATAAATAATAATATTTTTAAATGGATTAGCATTTATGTTGTTTTATTTGTGATAGGAAGGGGTTTAATCAATCGATGGATATTTACGGGTAAGGAAAATGATCATATTCGTCAACAGATGTTGAGAATGCAACTTTATTATCCGATTGTAGCATTGATTTTTTTATGTTTGATGAAAGAGGATATTTTTGTCGGTATTAATCCATGGTTGCGTATTTTTATACTAGTTATGGAAATTCAATATAACAGCATGATGTTACTGGGTATTGTGTTATCAATGTTATATCGAGAAAATCAAAATCGAACAGATATTAGAGAGCGCAATAAGCCATACAGATTTATATTACTTGTGATGGCGTTAATAATTCTAAATAGTGGCATTGTGTATTGTGATAATTTACTGACAGTAAGACTTGCTATGGCCACATCTGCATATGCCAACATGATATTGCTTTTTTGGTTTTCTTTTAAAAAGCCTGAAAATAATAATATCAATCATTTATCCGGCATGACCTGGCCCTTCAAATTTTTCTATGACGTTTTCATGTATCTTGGTTATCGCTGGGCATGGGCGAGAGCCGTCGCCAAATTCATTAAAAACCAAGCGGCACCTTGGATTGAAACACCTATTTTTTGGCTTTTCAGATTTACTCCCCGCTGGATACAAGACATCGCAATTTTCATTTTCGTCAATATCGGCCACAGCTACTATTCTAAAGAAGAACAAAAAGACCTAAAGCAGGTGGCGCAATATTGGCTTACGAAATCATTCTACCAAGCAATTCAAGCACATCAGCAATACAACCAAGATTTTACTCATATTCAAGCTTTTGGCACTCGTATTTTTGAAGCTAACCTTTTATTCTCAGATATTAGTTCTGCATTGTCTGAGAAGTTAAGAACAGCTCAAGACAACATTCAATTAGAACTAGGACTTCGTATAAAAGTGAAGGGGGTAAGAGTACGATTAAAGGTTGTTAAGTTAGAGGAGTATGCGTTATTTTCAGATGTAACCTATGGTCAATTTGTTTTTGCAGCTAGTCGTGCAGAAGAATCCATACCGGTCATTTATGTAACGTCTACTTTTTATAACCGTCTGCAACAGAATAATCAAGATACCTTTAATGACCTCGTTCGTTTTTTAGTTAAGAATATTTCAAAGCCATCACTATTTCAAGATATGAATGCAGCACAAGATTTATATAGCAGGCTATTGCGTAATGATCCGTCTTTTAATGCTGCCACGAATAGAGGTACTTTGGGTTTTGATTTGACTTATCCTCCATTAGGCATGGAGCCCATGTACGCTGAAGGCTATCGGGCTGCATTAAACAAAGATTTAAGAACACGTATTGCTTATCTACGAGATGCCGGGATGAAAGAAACTAGGGAGATTTTTGCACAGGGTATGCCAAGATTTAAGACCTTTCTTGAAAGACATAAACAAGGTGATCATTATGTTGTCGTTGATGTTATTACGGGTGAATTAATACCAATGATGAAAAAGCATAAAAAACAATTACGCAAATTATTTAAAGCGATGGTGGCTAGATATAAGTTAGAGAGAAGAGCAGAGTACAAGAAGTTAAGACGACAAGAGGTGTCTTCACAAGATGCAAGAGTTAAGGCCCATGAGCATGCAGTTGAGATAGCCGGAAGAAAAGTCCATGTTTGGCATAACATTAGGGTGCATTTGAAGAAAAGTGGCACATTAGGCATGGCGTATACACAAGAAATTTATGATGCGGGAGCTTTGGTTATTTCCATAGGGTCATTGATTGCAACAAGTTTCTGGAGTCGCTGGAGAATTACTGACGCATTTATCATCAGTTTTAAGGGGCATAATAATCAGGTCAGCTCGAACAATAGTGCAGAGCTATTATCTAACGATGATTTAGATCAGTTATCATCACCACTGCTAGCAACGCGACTGGGCGCAGCTCGTCGTATCGGTCAACATATCGGGCGTTCTTATCGACGTGGTGATGTGAAAACATTAATGAGAATCTTCAATCGTACGAATCAAACAGATGATGTGCGCATAGCGATCGTCAGAGCATTAAGTCAGGCGAAAAGTAGCGCAGAAGACCCGGATAGAGTAACGGCATTATTTGATCAAGCACTTCAACGCACAGGTAAAAGAGTTGTATTAGAATTTGCTAAGACTATTATTGCTAAGGACGAAAATCTCACTCAAGTGGAGTTTTCTAGAAGACCAGCAGGTTTCGAGGCATATCGATTTATAAATAGGTCTCGATTTATTGCCGATGTAATAAATATTTTCACCATAGTTGAAATTTTATCCCAAGGTTGTGTTTACCAAGCGCTACAGCGCGTTGTTGGTGATGAGGAGGCCTGCCAATGGGCTCGATCAATACGTCGTTCTGACATCAACCCTCATGCACCTTATCAAGTGAAATTATCCCGGGTTATTGCATCTTTTAAAGTCAGAGGTTATGTGTTAGAGAGATTTTATTTTGGTTTTATCAATAACAAAGGTCATTTGTCGTCAGAAAAGTTTGAAGGAGAGAGTGTTCTTCCGCTAAATATAGTTGATAATGCGCTTGAGACGGATCATTTTGTAGGGGCGGTCAAGTCTCTTAATAGAGAAGATTTCAAAAAGACCCGCTGAAGAAATTAAAGACGACATCCAAGATATTGATGATATTGGTAGTGAAAATAGGGGAAGAAAATAAGGACAGAGCCCTATTTATACGTTGATTAGAGATTGAGCAACAAGCTGAAATAAATTTATTAAATAATTAAAAGAAAGGAATACACATGGTCCATCACATCACATTAACACAACAACGACATCCAAGAGCCACCAGCGCCCTATTCCAAACCCCCTTAGAATTGATCATCCCCATCGATCAATACCAAGACTTCAAAAAGACCATCAAAGTCCTTTTTGATAAACAATCCGTAAAATTAATCAAGCGTTTGGCGAAACGATAAAAGGGATAGGCCATACTAATTTGAAGGGGAGCCATGTCCTACAAATAGACATGTATTTGTGTAGGGGCGGACCTTGTGTCCGCCCGGTTCTTACGAACGCAGAAACTGCCTATCAATAAATCCTTCAGTCAACTCAATAACCGTAGGCCGTCCATGCGGGCAAGTAAAAGGATCTTGGCAGGCCAGTAATTCCCGACGCTGATGCTCCACCTGCGCCGGATTAAGCGGATCCCCACTCACAATCGACGCCTTACACGCGCGACTCGCTAAAGTATGTCTATCACACCGCGCCACATCATCTCCCGCAAGCAAAGTACGCAGCGCTTTACCAACATCTTTAAGCAATACCGGTTGAGTCTGAATCGCAATGGTGTCACTATCGAATTGCGTTGTTTCAATACCTAAGGAATCCAGTTTATCTTTAATATCATCATAAACGATATGTTCAGAAGCGGTGAGTTTAACAAGTGTCGGTGTTAATAAAGGCTGTATTTCAATTTTACCATTCTCAATTTGATTTCTAAACTTCTCAAACATAATACGTTCTTGTGCGGCATGTTGATCGACGACAAAGAGCGACTTGCCTTCTTCAAACAATAAGAACTTATTAATCCACTGCCCAATATAACGCGCTTGAGCGAAGCGTGTTTTTAAACTATTGTCCGCTTTAAACAAATGCTGATCCATGTCAAATAAGCTCGAACCAGGAGAGTAGGAAAGAGCAGGTTCAGCAATTTGCCCACCGTCGTTGAAACTGTGACGGACAATTCCACCTGCATTGAAATGATGTTGAACAGGTTCACCTATTGTATAGGCAGGAAACACCGTCTTAATGGCACCCTGTTGCATCAATGCTGATTCTGCCAAACGACGCAAAGCACTGATAATGCGCGCTTCTCCATGCAAACGTACTTCGCGTTTTGTCGGATGGATGTTCACATCAACATTTGTCGGATTTAAATGCAGCTCAACAACAAACGCTCCATAAACTCCCGGGGGGAGAATGAGTTTATACATATCATTGAGATTAAAGCTGATTGTTTTACTATCAACAGGACGATTATTTATAAAGATAAACTGCAAGTCCCGACGAGCACGTTGTACATTAATACACCCCAAGGTCAGACGGATCTTAACGCCTTCGGCAGCAAGCTCTTGTTCTGTTTCAATTAAATCTTTCGCCGCACAATTAAACGCATGCGCAATGCGATCCAAGCGATTGGGTGTTGGTCTAAAATCTAAGACAGATCGACTATTGTGAGTTAAGGCTAATCGAAGTTGAGGGTAAATAAGACCATAAGGTAGAACCGCATTCAAAATCGCGGTCATTTCACTGGTTGTATTCTTTAAGAATTTACGACGGGCAGGAGTATTAAAGAAAAGTTGAGCGATTTCAATATGAGTACCACGTTCTGGCACAGCCGAAGGTTGAAGCCCGAGGCGTTCACCACCACGTACGTTTAATTGCCAACCATTGGTCTTAAGTGTGACCGCACTGACAGCACCGATCGAATACAATGCCTCCCCACGAAATCCCATGGATGAAAGATTATCCAAATCTTCCATGGAGCGAATCTTACTCGTCGCATGACGCTGAAAGATCGTCTCTAAATCAGATCGGGCAATACCAGACCCATTATCTTTAATCAAAATCGATTCTTTCCCCGCATCCGCTAAAAGAATCTCTACCGAAGAAGCTCCCGCATCAATCGCATTCTCCAACAATTCCTTCACCACAGAGGAGGGACGATCAACTACCTCACCGGCAGCAATCTTAGCAATAACATCTGAGGATAAAATTTTAACAGACATGTGTTTCCATTTAATTAATTGGTGACAGCTACCAATTAGTTTAATTGGTAGCTGTCACCAATTGTTTATAATAGTTTCCGCTTCAATTCCTGCAATTTATTCAAGGCATCAATCGGGGTTAAAGTATTAATATCAATCGCTTCTAAAGCCTCACGCACTTCCGTTGATGCTGTATCAACACTCGGCGTAAATAAATTCAATTGTTTATTCGTATTCGCCGTCGGTGTGATGCTGCCTAATTCAAGCTCAGATAATATTTCTTTAGAGCGATGAATCACTTTATCCGGAATACCAGCTAGCTTCGCCACATAAATCCCATACGAATCATCCGATCCACCAGGCACAATCTTATGCATGAAGATAATCTTATCTTTCCATTCTTTCACAGCGACATTGAAATTCTTAACACCGCTAAATTTATTTGCTAAAGCGACAAGCTCATGAAAGTGGGTGGCAAATAAAGTACGGACTTTCTGTGTTTGCATGTATTCAGCCAAGGCCCACGCCAATGAAAGCCCATCACTCGTCGATGTACCACGGCCAATTTCATCTAGAATTACTAAGGAGCGAGGTGTTAGATTATTTAAAATATCAGCAGTCTCCGTCATCTCCACCATGAATGTACTTTGCCCTTGGGCAATCGCATCATGAGCACCAATACGGGTGAAGATTTTATCAACAATGCCAATCGTAGCACTTTGAGCGGGTATAGGAGCACCCATTTGCGCCATGATAACGAGAATCGCTGTTTGGCGAATATACGTCGACTTACCCGCCATATTAGGACCTGTTAAGATTATCAAATGGTTTTGATCAGTATCTAAGACAGTATCATTCGCCACAAAATCTGCCGTGACAGTTTTTTCAACAACTGGATGTCGACCATCTTTAATATCAAGCACGGTGCTTTCATCGAGAGTTGGGAAAATATAATGATGCCAACCTGCAACGACACTCAAGGCGTGCACACAATCAATGGTGGCAATTTGGCTACAGAGTTTATGGAGCGCAATGCTTTGATCAAGGATGTCGCGTTCAATAGAGCCAAGAATGCGCCGCTCAATCGCTAAGATTTTATCTTGAGCGGTGAGAAACTTCTCTTCATATTCTTTAAGCTCTTGAGTAATGTAACGCTCACCATTAACGAGGGTTTGCTTACGCACATAATTGACCGGCACATTTTTCTGATTGGCTTTGGAAATCTCAATGTAAAAACCAAAGACATTATTAAATCCAACCTTAAGAGAATTAATCCCTGTCTTTTGCACTTCGCCAGCCTGGTAGGAAGCCAACCATTGTTTCCCATTCTCTAAGATATCCCGCAATTCATCGAGCTCTCGATCAATACCAGCGCAAACAATCTTCCCGTCGGGTTTTGCCAATGGCACATCAGGATTAATGGTGCGCGTGATTGTCTCACGCAATGCAACGACATCATCAATGGTTAATAGATCAGTGCTAGATGCACCTGCAATAATTTCTTTAAGAAGTGGCGCACGCAATAATCCCTGGCGAATCGCCAACACATCTTTAATCGTTGCGCATCCTGAGGAAATGCGTGACAAAGCTTTTTCTAAATCAGGCAAATTTTTTAAGCATTCACCTAATGATTCTTGGACGCGTTGCTGTTCACTTAAAGAACGAATCGCATCTTGGCGGGATCTAATCGACGCAACATCTTTCAATGGATGATAAAGCCAAAACCGAAATAACCGTCGACCCATCGCCGTATGCGTATGATCTAAAGTCTTAAGCAAACTCTCCATTTCCAACCCATAATGGGCAGCAGGTGAGATAAAAACATAATTGGAATGCGCATACAGCGAAATCTTATCAATATGCTTTAACGGTGTTTTACTTACCGTTTTTAAATATTCGATTAAAGCCCCACAGGCACTAATAGCCATATTAAGCCCGTCGACACCAAAGCCTTTTAAAGAATGCACACCAAAATGATTCAATAGATTTTTATAGGCCGCATCGCGGTTAAATGCCCAATCACCGAAGGGAGAACGGCAAATGTGTTTGGATTTCAGTAAAGGATGATTAAGCCATTGGGCAATATGTTCTTCCTGCGCTTCCGGAAAAACACATTCATACACAGGATACTTTGCGATCAATTCCACCGTCTGCAAACCACTCAATTCATTGGCGAGAATAGTCCCACCACTAGAATCAATTAAAGCCACGCCAAATGTATCACCCGTCGCTATTAACGTACAAACAAACCGTGAATCTGTTGCTTCATCTAAATAAGTCCCAGCGGTGATAATGCGCACCACATCCCGTTTAACAATCCCTTTCGCAACCGCCACATCTTCCGTCTGCTCACAAATAGCCACTTTCTTTCCAGCTTTAATGAGTTTCGCAATGTAATTATCTGCCGAGTGATAAGGAATCCCACACATCGGTATTTTGCCCTTAATATCCTGCCCGCGGGAGGTTAAGACAAGGTCTAATATAGAGGAAGCTTCCTTCGCATCATCAAAAAACATCTCATAAAAATCCCCTAAACGAAAAAAAAGAATAGAGTCCTGATGGCGAGATTTAATATCCTGATATTGACGAAGCATGGGGGTAGCTGTTTGATCCATAGAGCAATGTTATAACATACACAGTTAATCACATACAATATTAAATTATCAGGCGTCCAGTGTCACCCATAACACCTATTTGTGTAGGGGCGGACCTCGTGTCCGCCCGTTATTCTTATCCCACAAAATAACAGCCCAGATACCCCCCAAAAAAATCCCATATTTCCATTGACACCAGCCCTTTAGCCAACCTTGACATTGCACCGACGGGATGTTATACTCTCACCATGTTTAGTCGTCGAGAAATCGATCTTTTTATAAACCGTTTATCATCAACAGGTTAGGACCCAATGAAAAAGCTCATTTTAGGTGTTTTACTCAGTTTAGTGTGCACAGGATCAATTTACGCTCAAAATCATCAGCCCGTTCCCATGCGCGGCATTGTTACAGCTACCTTAATGGATTATGGTGTTATGCTTTTTGACCGCCGTTTCTACCCTGATGCGGAAGATGTTTTTAACCGTGTTTTATTCTACGATCCTAATCATCAAGGGGCCTTAAGCTATTTAGAGAAGATCAATCCTAAAGCCAAACGTTTAAATTTCAAACCTGTGAAAACAGTCACCATTCCTGATAATATTCAATCTACCGATTTATCTGATAAAGCCACCATCGAAGAACTTCGTGCCCGTATTGCCAAAAAGAATACGGAAATCAGCACCTTAAAAACAGAATTAACCGATATCTCAGCACAATCTGCTAATACTTCATCCGCAGTTCCTGCAGTTGACAACCCAGAACAGTTTGATGCCTACCTCAATGGCTTAAAACAAGACCTTAATCAATTACGCCATGATGTGGATAACCAACGCCCATAATTAAAATCGAGGAATATATGAATTTTCAACGCCTAACAGCCGGATTAATTACAATTACATTTTGCACGGTGCAACTCCCATTAGGGTATGCCCAGACTCCCGTTACAGTTGCAGCCCCACTTGTAAACGGTGCTAAGCAAGTTGAAACATTACAACAAGATATTCTCAATCAAGACCGCATGAACCGCGACGAAGAAATTCGTGTCCGTCAATTAATTGAATCCAATCGCGCTTTAATCAATACGAATCCCGGCATTAGTGCAAATGCCAAAGCCGCAAGCCAAGCGTTAGATGAATACAGCATGACCATTATCAAGCGTGATCAAATCCGTATTGCCGCTGGTGGTATGGGTGTGCGTAAGATCGGGGATAATATGTATGAAACCGATCCCGTCTATGTCAGCGCTTTAATCGAAGAATTGCATGGCAAAAAACAAGCTCTCCATGAAAAGTATCGCAATCTCGAATTATTACGTAATGAATTAGCTGAAATTAATGAACGCTTACGCGATGGCAATAGCCGTCAAGATAAGTTGTTAATCGATTATGCCTCACGCATCGATGAATTAAATGGCAAATTGCATAATGGCAATCAAGAAAGCATTGACCGCATTAATAAATACCAAAGCGAGATTGATGCTAAAAATGCCGAGCTTTCTGAATTGCGTAAAAAGACCTCTGACCAAAAACAAAAGATCGATGAACTTTCTGATGCGTTAAGTAAAAAAACATCGCAAATGTCTGATGCTGTCATTGATTGGGATAATAAATCAACCGAATTGAAAGATTTAACCGATAAGTTATTAGCCAGCGACGCCAAGATTGCTAATTATGATAAAATCATTGCTGAAAAAGACGCACAGATTCAAGAATTGACTACCCGTATTAAGAAATCTGATTCGACCATCGCTGATTTAAAATCTAGACTCGCTCAATTAAGCGATAAGATCAGCCAATCAACCGATACAGAATCGGATTGGGAAAAAATCATTACTGCGTTAAAAGCGAATGTCACCGAACAAACAGCGACGATCGCAACCAAAGACAAAGAAATAGAATCTCTTAATACCCGTCTGAGTGGTCTTACCGAAGATTTATCCACGATCCAAAAAGATAATTCCACCATCAATTTGAAATCAGAAGATCAACAAGCCCATCAAGCTCAAGGTGAAGTTGAGTCTAAAGATAAATTAGTGGCTTTAAAGAATGAGTTGCAAATTGCCAATGACAAAGCCATGGCCAATTTGACAGAACAAATTAAGCTCAAAGAAGAATTGATTACCAAGCAAAGCAAAGAAATCGCCGACAATCAAAAAGTTGTCGATGAAGCCAATGCCCGCGTTGAAGCCAAAGACAATGAATTAACGAAGAAAGAACAAGCGCTTCAAGATTTGCAGCAACAATTAACACAATTAAAGAGCGACTTCAATGACGCTGCAACGGTTAAGAACGATGATTTAAAGAAGGAAATCGAAAGCAAAGAAAATGTGATTGCGGAGCAACGTAAATCCATTGCCGACAATCAAAAAGTTGTCGATGAAGCCAATGCTCGTGCTGAAGCGAAAGACAATGAATTAACGAAGAAAGAAGAAGCATTACAAGCCTTGCAACAAGAATTGACCTCATTAAAAAATGAGTACAATCAAAATTCCAAAGACCGTCAGGAAAGCTGGAATGTGCTGGAGTCCTTACGTGACCAAGTCAGTGCGTTAAAGTCTGATTTCCAAACCAAAAATAATAATGTCGCCCAAATGGAAGAAATGTTAGCGAAGCTGCAAGACACCATTAAGGCTAAGGAAGAGCAATTATCGGGTAATAATGCCAACATGGAAGCATTACATACTCAATTGGTACAAGCCCAAGAACAAGCTAATGCCTTTAAAGCCCAAGCTCAAAAGGTCAATGAATTAGAAGCTCAAATTGTAGAATTAAAGATTTTATTGACGGAGAAAGCTAAAGCTCAATCACTGAATAATGATGCCCAAGTCAAATATGACTTAGCTAAAGAACTCATTGATAAGCAAGAAGAACAAATTGCTTTATTATTAACGAAAGAAAAATTGACAGGTACACGCGTCGAGCAACTCACCAACCGTGTTGATGATATTAATGAACGTGTTGCAACCTACTTTAAGAATAATCAGCAATCCTCAGCCAATTGGCAAAATAAAGTAAATACCTTTAATACCCAATTAGCCCAGAAACAAGCTGAAATTGATACCTTGAAAACTGAATTAACAGAAAAGAAAGCAGAGCAAGCCCGTTTAAACGACATGCTTGATGTGTATCAAGAAAAATTAAAGAAAACCACGACCAATTACGACGAGAAATTAAGAGAAGCTTTAGGCGCCCAACGCAGTCGTGCTGAATTAGAAAAAACCATCAGCAATTTAACAGATCAACTTGCCTTAAAAGAAGCTGAGATTGCCAAGGTTAAACAATATTTCTACGAACTTGAAAAACGTTCTTCAACCAAAGATGAAACAGTGCGTGGCAAAGACATTACCATTGCCATGATGCAAGAAATGGCTGATCAAACCGCTAAAGATAATAAAGCGCGTGTTGATGAATTAACGGCTCAATTAAAGAAACAACAAGCCACCTTAGAATCTGTGCAGCAAGAATTAGCCCAAGCCAATGCCTATAAAGAGAAGGCGCCTAAACAAGAAGATATTGTCGTCTTAGAAGCTCAATTAGGCAATGCCAATAGCAAGGTTGCGGAATTATCAGCAGCATTAACTGCCCAACAAAATGCATTAGCCACATTAAAGAGCGATACCAGTGCTCAAGAAAAACAAAAAGCGCAATGGGATGAAGATGTCAAAGAATTAGAAAAACAAATCGCCCAAGGCAAAGAAGAATTAAATCGCACGGTCACCGACGCGCAATATAAGGATATGGAAATTAAGCGTTTGAAGGGCCAATTTGATTTAAAAGAGCATGATTATCAAGCTGAGATCAATGACTTGATGGATAAATTAAAGAAGGCTGAAGCACAAGCCAAGAAGACCATGTCATTTGAAGAAGCAAAATTGCTCAAAGATCAATTAGCCAAGTCTCAACAGGAAATTGAAACATTAAGAAATCACGTCGGATTAAAGACTGATGAAATACTTGTCTTAAGAGACAAGGTCTATAACTTGCAAGGATTATTAGATCAAGCCCAAGCCAAGATTAAGGTCTTGGAATCTTCCGTGAATAATGATCCTAAAGAAGTTGCGAATTATAAGACCCAAGTGGAAGATTTGAAAAAACAATTAAATGATGTGAACCAATATTTTGCCAAGAGTGTTCCGATTGAACAAGTGGAAGTGAAAGATAAAGTCATTAGCAAGCTCGAGGCTGATATTAAGAATTACCAAGATCAAATTAAAGAATTGCAATCAAAGTCAACACAGGCCAAAGCATTACCTGTCGTTGATATCAAAGAAGTTGAACGTTATAAGAATCAAATCAATGAACTTAACTTGAAATTGACCAATGCTCAAGATCAAGTGAAGCGTTTTGAATCTGAAGAAGGTAAAGCATCCAAAGCGGCTAATGAAGAATTAGCTCAATCCCGTCAATTGATCACAGATTTACAAAATCAAGTAAAGACGCTCAATAAGAATTTGACTCAAACCCAAGAAGAATTGGATACGGTTAAGAAATCTCCTAAAGAAGAATCGAAGGAATTAAAATCTTATAAGAAGAATGTCGACGCACTTTCCAATAAATTAACGGAATTGCAATCTGCCCTTGATAAAGAACAAGCAGCGAAGGCTGACTATCAAAAAGATCAACAAAAATCCCAAGACATCATCGACCAATTAAATAAAAAAGTTGAGACTCTTGAAGGTGAATTAAAGACAGCCACTCAATCCTTGGCCGAAGCCAAACAAGGCCCCGTGATTGATATGAAAGAGGTCGATCAATATAAGAAGACCATTGCTGAATTAAATGAGCAATTAAAGAAGTCTGCCCAGCAATTAAAAGATGCCGAGCAATTTAAAGTTGATTATGACAAAGCTCAAGAAGAAATCAAAACCGTTAAAGCTCAATTAACAACACAAGCCACAGAATTAAATGCCCAATTAGATCAAGCTAAGCAAGAATTAGCTGATGCTAAAAAAGCACCTGTTGCCGAGCCTAAACAGATTGAACAATATAAACAAAACATCAAAGAGTTAAATGAGCAGTTAAAAGAATTAAATAAACAAAATTCCGTCGCTGATAAACTTAAAAGCGATTATGACAAAGCCCAAGCCGAGATCAAAGTATTAAAGGAAGGCAATGCGAAGGCAGATGAGTATGCCAAGCAAGAAATTGATGAATCACATGCCAAGGTCACTGAATTGACCAAACAAGCTCAAAAGATCCAAGCTGATTATGACAAGTCACAAGCTGAGATTAAATCATTGAAAGATGATAATACCGAAGCTGCAGCGAAGTTTAATCAAAAGATCGAAGAGTTAACCAATCAAGTGAAACAAGTCACCGGGCAATTAAACGCAGCTCAAACAGAATTAGCTAATGCGAAGAAAGCTCCTGTGGCAGAGCCCAAACAAATTGAGGAATATAAGCAAAACATTAAAGAATTAACCGAACAACTCAAAGAGTCTAAAAAGCAATTGGACGCGGCCGAGAAGATCAAAGCAGACTACGATAAATCTCAAGCTGAAATCGCTGCATTGAAACAAGACAATGCAAAAATCGCTGATTCGACTAAACAAGAAGTGGTTAGTTTGCAAAATCAAGTTAAGCAATTGACCGAGCAATTAGGTCAAGCGCAAGGTGATTTAGGCAAAGTGAAGAAGATCGCTGATGCAAGTCCAAAAGAAATTGAACGTCAACAGCAAATCGTCGACGAATTAACCAAAGAGCTCGCCAAGACCAAAGACCAATTAAAGGCATTCGAAGCAGAACGCAGCACGATAGAAAAAGCATCTGCCGAAGAATTAGCTCAGTCTCGCGCTCAATCAACTCAATTAAGCGAACAAATTAAGACATTACAGTCTCAATTAGACAAGGCCAAAGCCCAAGCTGAGGAAGCCAATAAGGCCCCGAAAGTTGATCCCAAAGAACTTGATCGTTATAAGAAGAGCGTCGATCAATTAACAGAGGAATTAACAGCAGCCAAAGATAAATTGAAAGCCTCTGAAGCTTTAAGTGGTGATTACAAAGCAGCTCAAGATCAAATTAAGCAAGTTCAGACGATGTTAAATAAAAAGGATGAACAAATTGCTCAATTACAAACAAGTGCTGCGGCAGCCAGTGAAGCCTTGAAAGAGATTGAAGCGCTTAAGGCTAAGGCAGAGGGATATCAAAAGACCATTGCCGACTTAAATGCAGACATGGAACGCGTCAATAAGAAGGTCGCCAACCAAGCCGACATTGACGCCATTACAAACCAATTGAAAGACAAAGAAAAACAATTGGCCACGTTAGAAAAAGAATTAAAGTACAAGACCCAAACATACTTAAGCCAGCAACAAGAAATCGATTCTTTAAGAGCGGATGTCAAGAAAGCCAATGGCACGATCGATTCCTTAAATGAGAAAGTCGCGAAATATCAAGCGATTATCGACGAGCTTGGTGTCGGCAATGAAGGTTTCTTAGTCAAAGATGGCAAGAGCACCGCTCAAATGCTCAAAGAAGTGAATGATCAAATCAAGAGCATTCAAAAATTATTAAACGACACATCAACACAACGCGATGATCT
>JACCDG011828757.1_pt1 | contig 23454 bp, 23 predicted proteins | sample 7442471 | NCBI WGS metagenome assembly JACCDG01 (sample SAMN15323444, study PRJNA562643) | freshwater metagenome | isolation source: river surface water | place: USA:Blue River Watershed | collected 2017-08-17 | reverse complement strand
CACGCAAGACGTGCCCAACAAGCGTTAACGAGCACAGAGAGAAGTAGAGAAAGAACGAGGCTGTTATGGCAAAAGATTACAAAGAACTGGTGGTCGGCTTAGACATTGGCACAGCCAAGGTCATGGTCGTCGTGGCCGAAGTGCTGCCCGATGGCGAGCTCAAGCTCGCAGGCCTCGGTGTGGCCCCCAGCAATGGTTTGAAGCGTGGGGTGGTGGTCAACATCGACGCGACGGTGCAAAGCATTCAGCAGGCGTTAAAAGAAGCTGAATTCATGGCCGATTGCAAGATCACCAATGTGTACACAGGCATCACTGGCAGCCACATCCGCGGCATCAACTCCACGGGCATGGTGGCGGTGAAAGACAAAGAAGTCACCGCAGCCGATGTGGCCCGTGTGGTGGAGACGGCCAAGGCCATCAACATCTCGACCGATCAACGTTTGTTGTTGGTGCAGCCCCAAGAGTTTGTGATTGATGGCCAGGATGTGCGCGAGCCGATTGGCATGAGCGGTATCCGCTTGGAATCGAAGGTGCACATCGTGACGGGTGCGCAAAGCGCGGCTGAAAACATCATCAAGTGCGTGCGTCGTTGCGGCTTGGATGTGGATCGCTTGATGCTCAACCCGTTGGCTTCGAGTATGTCGGTGTTGACCGACGACGAACGTGAGTTAGGCGTGGCCTTGGTGGATATTGGCGCAGGTACCACGGATGTGGCCATCTTCACCAATGGTGCGATTCGTCACACGGCTGTGATTCCCATCGCAGGTGACTTGATCACCAGCGACATTGCGATGGCTTTGCGCACGCCGACCAAGGATGCGGAAGAAATCAAGATCGAATCAGGCTATGCCAAACAGTTGCTGGCAGACCCAGACATTCAGGTCGAAGTGCCGGGTCTGGGTGACCGCACGCCACGCATGCTGAGCCGTCAAGCACTGGCGGGTGTGATTGAGCCACGCGTAGAAGAAATTTTCTCTCTCGTGCAGCAAGTGATTCGCGATTCGGGCTACGAAGAAGTGTTGTCGTCGGGCATTGTGCTCACAGGCGGTAGCGCAGTCATGCCTGGCATGGTGGAGTTGGGCGAAGATATTTTCTTGAAGCCCGTGCGCCGAGGTGTGCCGCAATACAACAGCGCTTTGGCCGACATGGTGGCCCAGCCCCGTGCGGCCACCGTGATGGGCTTGTTGGCTGAGGCGGGCGTGGACCGTCAGCGCGGCTTCAAAGTTTCACAAAAGAGTGGGTCAGTCAATTCGTTGATGGACAGTCTCAAAAATTGGTTTGTGGGGAATTTCTAAACATGATTCCTCACACCAAGCTCCATCTCGCACGCGGCAGCCCGCCGCAACGACCGCACAGGCATCGGCGATGTCGATTCTGTGCCGCCAATGCGCCACCCTCATAGAAGGAGCGCAATGAACCAAAAGCAAAAAAACAAACAACTTAGGCAACTGCAAATTTTTAGATTAGGAGAAACATCATGAGCATCGAAATGATCGAAGTGGAAGCATTCAACTCAGGCACCCAAATTAAAGTCATTGGCGTGGGTGGCGGCGGCGGTAACGCTGTCGAACACATGATCAGCTCTGGCGTTCAAGGCGTGGAGTTCGTTTGCGCGAATACCGATGCACAAGCTCTGCGTGTGAGCAACGCACACAAAGTGATTCAGCTTGGCTCGACAGGTTTGGGCGCTGGTAGCAAGCCAGAGCGCGGCCGTGAAGCGGCTGAAGCAGCGATTGACGACATTCGCATCGCCCTCGAAGGTACGAACATGTTGTTCGTGACGGCGGGTATGGGCGGCGGCACAGGCACAGGTGCTGCACCTGTGGTGGCTCGCGTGGCACGTGAGATGGGCATCTTGACTGTGGGCGTGGTGACCAAGCCTTTCGAATTCGAAGGTAGCCGTCGCATGAACAACGCCGAGACAGGTTTGGCCGAACTCGAAGCCAACGTTGATTCATTGATCGTGGTGTTGAACGAAAAATTGATGGATGTGTTGGGCGAGGATGCCAGCCAAGACGAAGCTTTCGCATTTGCCAACGATGTGTTGAAAAACTCAGTCGGTGGTATTGCCGAGATCATCAACGTCGAAGCTTTGGTGAACGTTGACTTTGAAGACGTACGCACCGTGATGAGTGAAACTGGCAAAGCCATGATGGGCACTGCTGTGGCCAATGGCCCAGACCGTGCACGCATTGCGGCTGAACAAGCCGTGGCTTGCCCATTGCTCGAAGGCGTGGACATGTCAGGTGCCAAGGGCGTGCTGGTGCTGATCACCGCAGCCAAGGGCGGCTTGAAGCTGTCAGAGTCTCGCGAAGCCATGAACACCATCCGCAAGTTTGCTTCGCCAGATGCGCATGTGATTTACGGTACGGCCTACGACGAAAACTTGGGCGACCAAATCCGTGTCACCGTGGTGGCCACAGGTTTAGCTGGCAGCCGTCGTGCTGCACCTCAATTGCAAGTGTTGCGCACAGGTACAGATGGTGTGGGCTTCCCCACCACACAGGCCAACAACGCATCTCCTGCTGGCGTGCTGGCTGCGGCCAATGGTGGTTTGGCTGGTTTGGCTGCAGGTTTTGGCATGGGCGCAACCGCTGGGCAACCTAACTACGACGCCATGACGGCACCTGCTGTTTTCCGCAACAACCGTACGTCTGCTGCTGCCAAGGTTGATGCCTTGTCTTCAGGTGGCATGGACGACTACGAAATCCCAGCCTTCCTGCGCAAGCAGGCAGATTGAGATTAATTAATCACCGCGATTGAGTCAGTGAATCACCTCTTCGGAGGGGATTCACTAAAATCTCTCTGTGCTTAAACAAAGAACCCTTCAATCTCTCACCAAAGCGGTAGGCGTTGGTCTTCACAGCGGTCAACGCGTGGAGCTGACGCTGCGCCCAGCGCAACCCGACACGGGTATCGTGTTCCGTCGGGTGGATTTGCCGCAGCCCGTCGATATTCCGATCACAGCGACTGCTGTGACGGATACGCGTTTGGCTTCGACCATCTCCAATGGTGGAGCGAAGGTGTTCACGGTGGAGCATTTGATGTCGGCCTGCGCAGGGCTCGGTATTGATAACTTGTACATCGACATCACGGCAGAAGAAGTTCCGATTTTGGACGGCTCGGCATCATCGTTCGTGTTCCTGCTGCAAAGTGCTGGCATCGTTGAACAGAACGCACCCAAGCGTTTCATCCGGGTTTTGAAGACGGTCGAAGTGCGTGAGGGCGAGGGTGCCAATGTGAAGTGGGCACGTTTGGAGCCACACCACGGCTACAAGCTCAGTTTTGAAATTGATTTCCGTCACCCCGCAGTGGATTCGACAGGCCAAAGCGTGGTGTTCGATATGGACACGGATGTTTACACGCGTGATATCGCACGTGCCCGTACCTTTGGCTTTACGCGCGATGTCGAGATGATGCGTGCCAATGGCCTCGCCTTAGGCGGTGGTTTAGACAACGCCATCGTGATGGACGATTACAAGGTGTTGAACAGCGACGGTTTGCGCTATGACGATGAATTTGTAAAGCACAAAATTCTCGATGCCATGGGCGACCTTTATTTGATTGGCAAGCCCTTGCTCGCGTCATATGTGGCATTCCGTTCAGGTCATGCCATGAACAACTTATTGTTGCGTGAGTTGCTCAATCAACCTGATGCTTACGAAGTCGTTACTTTCGAGGATGCACGCAAAGCACCGCCAGGCTTGGCGTTGTTAGCGCCAGCTTGGTAAGTTATATCGATGTGTATCTCGCCTCGTAAGCGAGGCAACATCCGAGGTGGACATGATTCATATTCCAACGGTCTATCTCTTTCTGAGTTTTATTTACCTATTGATGCCCATTGCGATCTGGATCGCTTTGAAAGAGCAAAGGCATACGTCAGTGATTTGGTGGTGTGTCGGTAGCGAGCTGTTTGCGATCGGCTTATTATTGGTCGGCTTAAGACCTGTCATCCCTACGTGGATCTCCTACGCACTCGCCAACGGATTGACTTGGCTAGCCGCCATGATGCAAGTGGTGGGCTTGCGCATGGTGTTGCGCCAGAGTACGCCTTTCAAAGCCTTGGTCCTCTTGGTTATCGCTTGGTTGTTGGTGTTTGAATATTTCAGATTGGGGCTGCAAAATTCCCATTTGCGATTTGGATGGTCATTGGTTTTTGTGACGGGCGTATTTGCATACATTGCTTATTTGGCAAAGAGAATTTCTAGAGTTTATGAATTGAGAAATGCGCAAGTGTTGGCATGGATCTACATGGGTGGTGCGCTGGTCTTGTGCATCAGGATCATGCGAATCACCTTCGGCTATACAGAGCCAGATGCCACAGCGCAGGGGGTCGACAGCTTCTTGATTATTCTCAGCGGGGTCATGGTTTCAGTTTTAGGCAGTTTTGCATTTGTAGGCATGTTCATTGAGCGCTCCGCAAAACGAGAGATGTTGGCTACTGCAGAGCGTGTGCGCCAACAAGAGAGCGCCCGCTTGGGTGAACAAATTGCGCAGCTGGAGCGTCAACGCACGTTGGGTGCGATGTCGTACTCGTTTGCGCATGAACTTAGCCAACCCCTGACAGCTATTTTGATGGATACCCATGCCATTAAAACCAGTTTGAAAAAGGAAGCGGTGGACATTGAAGAAATTGAGGGTTCGGTCGCTGACGTTGAGCGCAGTGCCAATCGCACGGTTGAGTTGATTCAAAGAATTCGCAACTTTATTCGTCCAACGCAAGGTCAATATGAGCTCGTCGACATGAAAGCGCTGGTGCGCGATGTTCAGCATTTGTTGTCACATGAAGTCAAGACATCGGCTGTTGCGTTTGAATGGGATTTTGATACCGCAGAGTGCTTGGTCATGGGTGACAAAGTGCAGTTGTCGCAGATTGCGCTGAATGTCTATCGCAATGCCATTCAGGCCATGTCCAATGAGAGGGTGCGCAAGATCACTGTTTCGCTAGAGCGCGACAAACAACGTGTGGTGATGCGAGTGCATGACAGTGGCCCAGGATTGAATGAGTCCCTGCGCGACCAAGTGGGCCATCCTTTTGTGACTACCAAAGATGACGGTATGGGTGTTGGGCTGTCGATTTCAAAAACAATCGCAGAAATGCACAACGGCAGTTTGACGATCACCAATGCAGTGGGCGGTGGAGCCGTGGTCGAGCTGAATTTGCCTGCGATCACACGCTGACAACGTGGCTGATTTCTAACGACTCCGGCCAGCTTTGTACATGCCACTGGTGCTGCGCTGGAGCTCAGTGGCGTTAGCGAGCTTCGCCATTGAGTGACCTGCGTGAGCGTGGGTGATGGCAATGCCTAGTGCATCTGCCGCATCTGGGCCAGGCAAACCCGGCAGGTTGAGTAAGCGTTTCACCATTTCTTGGACTTGTTCTTTTTTAGCCAAGCCATGGCCCGCGACGGCTTGTTTCATTTGCAAAGCGGTGTATTCGGCCACCGATAAGTGACAGGTGGCTAAGGCGGTGATGCATGCGCCACGCGCTTGACCAAGGAGTAGGGTGGCTTGTGGGTTGACGTTGACAAACACGATCTCTACCGCTGACGTGTCGGGCTTGTAGCGGTCAACCACTTCATGAATGCCGTCAAACAAAACCTTCAAACGTTCCGCTAAATTGCCTTGGGCTTCTTTGTTGGTTTTGATGGTGCCGCTGGCTACATAGAGCAACTGGTTGCCATGTTTTTCCACCACGCCAAAGCCAGTGGTGCGTAAGCCAGGGTCAATGCCAAGAATACGCATTACGGTAATTGCGCATTGCCCATGCGCATCAAAATGATTTCGGTACGGCCTGAGAGGTATTCAGACTGTGGGAATTTTTGGTAGTGTTTGGGTCGTGGCAGCATGACCGCCAGACGACCTGCTTCCCACGGTGTGAGTTGAGAAGCTGGCTTTTGAAAGTAATGTTGCGCAGCGGCTTCTGCACCAAAAATGCCTTCTCCCCATTCCACATGGTTGAGGTAAATCTCGAGGATGCGCTGCTTGCCCAATACAGCTTCGAGCATCAAAGTCAACACAAACTCTTGGCCTTTGCGAATGAAGGTGCGCTCGCCTGAGAGAAATAAATTTTTGGCGAGTTGTTGTGTGATGGTGGAGCCGCCCACCACTTTGGGTGCGACCTTGCCCTGTGCTTTTTTGCTGGCTTGCAATTCAGCTTTGGCATTCTTGGCCCAAGCCTTTTCTATGGCATCCCATTGCACGCCATCATGTTGTGCAAAGATGTCATCTTCAGATGCAATGACCGCACGTTTGAGATGGTTTGAAATTTGCGAATAAGGCATCCATTCTTGACGCCAGCGCAAACGGTCTTTGGTGGTGGCGATACGCCAAGCTTCGGAACGTTCAAATGAGGTGGACTCGGGGGCCACACGCGCCATCACGGCGATGCGTGCCAAGAAGAAAATTTGCAGACCAAACCACGCCACGGCGATCAATAGCAGCCAGCGCAGCCAAGGACGAAAGCGTGTGGTGTTCATCGGCCTTCACCGCCTTTGGTTTGTAAGGTGTTGTCACGGCTGAAGATGAAGCGCGACACGACAGCCAGTTGATCTGCCTGTTTGCGCATGTCTTCTGTGAACTCGCCAAACGGACCTGCAGCGGTTGCAATCGCTTGGGCACGGCGGTCAAGGTCAGCTTGTCCAGAGCTTTGTACCACCTCGGTGGCGAGCACACGGCCATCGGTGTTGACGGTGATGATCATGGTCAGTTCGCCATAGAGTTTTTGACCGCTATGGGTGGTCGGGAAATAACGCGTGCCACGGTCTTCAATTTTGCGACGTAGGGTGTCGTAATAAAGCGCATAGGCGACTTGCTTCGTGGCAGGGCTCACGTAGTGTTTGCGTGGGCGTGCGTTGTCTTGGTTGATGCGTTGTTCAATTTCGGCCAAGAGCTTGAGAAGTTGGCGTCTTTTTTGTTCAACGGCTTCTTGCTCAGCTTGCGATTTTTGAGGTTGAGGCGGTGGCAATTGGGCGAGCAGGTTTTTCACTTGTGCCAACAACAGCGATTGCTCTTTGCGCATTGCGGCTACTTGGCGCTGCATGGATTCAGCCATATCACCCACCGACGTTGCAGCGGCGGTTGGCAGAGGTGATGCAGCGCGACCTGACTTGAGTTCACCACCCCCTGCCAATTGGGTTTGCGCCAAGGCTTGTGCTTTTTCTGGGGCATCTGCTTTGGCGCGTGTGTTGACCAAGATGACATCTAAGGGCGCATCGCTGAAGAGTCGGTCAAAGCGTTCAGGGTCAGCAATGCGCAGTGTCAGCAGTGCGCCGTGAATTGCAAAGGAAATGAACAAGGCTTTTTGCAGCCTAGACCAGTTCCGCCATGACAAACGCGAGCGCATCAAACGGCGGTTCCTTCTGTTGTGGCAGCCTCGTTCACATCCATCGCCAAGGCAATCGGGCCGGCTGCGCTGTCGTCTTCGTCGTCCACCATCTCGGCTTCTTCTGCGCTGGAGGGGGTATCGACTTCCAGCACGTGCAGCAAATGACCACTGATGTCGAGGCTGATGTCATCTATCTCGCTCAAGCGCAATTGCACATGTGCGCCGCGTGGTAAATCGCCACCGCCAAACACGGGCAAGACCAAAGGCAGGTCATCGGCTCGCGCCATGGGCGGTTGGCCTGGAAAAGCTTTGAACACGGTGGCACTGAGTTCGGTGATGCTGTGCTGCTTCAAATACTGCAGCGTCCAGAAACGCTCCATGCCGTTTTGGTACGCGTTGTAGGCACCATATGCGCCATCGAACGCCGAGATGATCGAGAACAACTCGGCGTCTTTGGGTTTGAACGGTGCAGCCAATGCGGCGGTGCTGCCATGCTTGGCGCAGGCAATGATTTGCCATTGGTTGACCAAGTCGGTGTAGCGGCGCAGGGGCGAGGTGCTCCATGCATAGCTGGGGACGCCAATGCCAGCGTGAGGCAACGCTTTCGTGCCCATGCGGACTTTGACACCGGGCTGCAAGCTGGCTTGGCTTCGGTAGATGCCGGGTACGCCCAACTCAGCCATCCAATTGCCCCAGGTGCTGTTGGCCAAAATCATGGCCTCGGCCACCATCAGATCCAGTGGCGCACCACGTTGGCGGATGCTGATTTGCACTTGCTCATCGCCCTTTGGTTCAGAGCCATCGTTGCCGACCAAGCGGAAGTTGTAGTCAGGGCGGTTGAAGTTTTCAGGTTTGCCGCGTACCACTTCGCGTTGCGCTTTGAGATGTTGGGCTAAGCGGAATAAGAAAGCCAACTGTGCACGTGGCATGGCGGGTTCCACCACGCCAGCCGCGTGTGTGAAGCTGTCGTCGTTCAGCCAAGCCTCAGTGACGATGGCATCGAGTTGGTCGTGACGCAAGTTCGCGGCAATCGGCACGCGCTCCACACGTGTTTGCGTGTGTTGCAAAGTGAGCGTGGTTTCGTCAAAAGTAACGTAAAGCGATACAGCGGGGCAGTCGCGGCCTTCTTGCAAGGTGTAGGTTTGCACCACGTCATCAGGCAGCATGGTGATTTTGTAACCTGGCATATAGACGGTGGACAAACGCTGGCGACCCAGTTGGTCAATCGCGTCACCTGGCTTCAAAGCAAGGGCTGGCGCGGCGATGTGAATGCCGAGTGTGACCGTGCCTGTGCCTAACCCTTGCACAGACAAAGCATCGTCAATCTCTGTGGTCTGCGAGTCGTCGATCGAATAGGCCTGCACGTGGGCCAGCGGTAATGCGTCTGCAATCACTGGTGCTTGTAGCTGAGGGAAACCTGTGCCCTTGGGGAAGTTGTCAAACAAGAAACGTTGCCAATGGAATTGGTAGGCCGAGTTGATAGCCCCTGCTTTTTGTAGCAAAGCCAGCGGTGCAGTTTGTGTGGCGCGTGCCGCTTCGACCACGGCTTTGTACTCGGGCGCGTTCTTGTCGGGCTTGAACAAGATTTTGTAGAGCTGCGTTTGAATGGGCGCAGGGCAAGTGCCTTGGCCCAACTCTGCTGCCCAGCTTTCAATTTGCGCCTGAATTTGTTTTTTCTTTTCGATGCCAGCCAGGGCTTGGGCAATCACTTCGGCAGAAGCCTTTTTGAAGCGGCCTTTGCCAGCGCGGCGAAAGTAATGGGGCGCTTCATACAAACGAAACAACGCGGCTGTTTGCTCGGTGAGTGTGGCTTGTGCGCTGAAGTATTCGCGTGCGAGGTCGGCAAAGCCAAACTCGTCTTCGGGCGCAAATTCCCATGCAAGGTCGAGTTCGATGGTGGCGCTCAAAGCCTGCGCATCACACATCAGGGCGTCGGGCGAGGGCTTCTCAAATTTGAGCAATAAATTGGTGGCCTTGACCTTGACCCGTTTGCCAGATTCCAGCTCAATTTGCGCCGAGCTCTCCGCTTCGGAAAGGATGCGGCCCGTCTGGAATTTCCCAGCTTCTTCAAACAATGCGTACATGGGCCTAATTGTCCCACGCCCCACCTAGGGCGCAGCCTGCAAATCTAGAAAATTCATCAGCAGGGGCAGGTACTGGTCGAAGTCGGTGATGGCGTGGTTGCCGCCTTCTATGACCACTTGTTGCGAGCCAGGGTAGCGAGCCGTCATTTCGCGCCAATCCAGTACTTCATCGCCTTTGGCAATCAGGGCCCACACACATTCAGGGCGCGGCATGGAGCCGACTTCTAAGGCGCGTAGTTCATCTACAAACTCAGGCGCAAAGTAAAAACGTTCGGCGGGGTCGTGCCATGCGGTTTGTTCGCCAATGTATTTGGCCAAGTCACGCGCAGGGTCAATCGCGGGGTTGAGCAGTGCGGCTTTGCAGCCGCGTTGGAAGGCCAGCCATGTGGCGTAAAAGCCGCCCAAGGATGAGCCAATCACAGCCATGTGGTCTGCAGGCCAATGGGCGGTGCCATTCATCATCAAGGCGGCAGCTGCTTGTGGTGAGGGCGGCAGTTGTGGGCACCACCACGTGATGTGTGGGAATTGTGTGGCCATGACAGCCGCCACTTGCCTTGCCTTAGCGGACTGAGGCGACGAGCGAAACCCATGCAAATACAGCACATGGGTGGTGGGCTTGAAGGCTGGCTGGGGCGTGTGTGCTGAAGTCATGCTGAATGCTAGCAGTGCGCGTCCGAGTGATCCATGACAGGGGATAATCAGCACATGCCCACCGTCATTCACAAAGCTAGTCCGTTTCAGCGCTTGATGCCTTTGCTCAAAGGTTTTGATGGGCCGTTGGCGTTTGGTATTTTTTTGTTGGCCTGTGCAGGCATGCTGACGATGTATTCATCAGGCTTCGCCAATGGCGCCCGTTTTATTGACCATGGCCGCAACATGTTGATAGCAGGCTTCATCATGTTTGTCGTGGCCCAAATTCCGCCGCAGCGTTTGATGGCGTTTGCCGTGCCGCTCTACACCGTGGGTGTGGCTTTGCTGGTGGGTGTGGCCTTGTTTGGCTTGACCAAAAAGGGCGCACGTCGTTGGCTCAATATTGGTGTGGTGATTCAGCCTAGTGAGATCATGAAGATCGCCATGCCCTTGATGCTGGCGTGGTGGTTTCAAAAGCGCGAAGGTCAGCTGCGGCCGCTCGACTTTTTGGTGGCAGGTTTGCTTCTGTTGGTGCCAGTGGGCTTGATCGTGCGACAGCCCGATCTGGGTACCGCCATCTTGGTGCTGTCAGCAGGCATGGCTGTGATTTTCTTTGCCGGTTTGAGTTGGTGGCTCATCGTACCGCCCATCCTCATGGGCGTCGTTGGCGTGGGTTTGGTGGTGTGGTTTGAGCCCACCTTGTGTGCCGATGGTTTCCGTTGGCCCATCTTGCATGACTACCAACAGCAACGCATCTGCACCTTGCTAGACCCGTCCAGAGATCCGTTGGGCAAAGGCTTTCACATCATCCAAGGCATGATTGCCATTGGTTCTGGTGGTTTTTGGGGCAAGGGCTTTATGCAAGGCACGCAAACGCATTTGGACTTCATTCCCGAGCGCACCACCGACTTTGTGTTTGCTGCGTTTGGCGAAGAGTTTGGTCTGATCGGTAACTTGATGCTGATTGCCGCATTCATCTTTTTGATTCTGCGCGGTTTGGCCATTGCGGTGGAAGGCCCTACCTTATTTGCCCGTTTGCTGGCGGGCAGCGTGACCTTGAGCTTCTTCATCTATGCCTTTGTGAACATGGGCATGGTCAGCGGCATACTGCCTGTGGTGGGCGTGCCCTTGCCTTTCATCAGCTATGGCGGCACGGCCATGGTCACGCTGGGGCTAGGCTTAGGAATTTTGATGTCGGTGGCCAAGGCCAAGCAGTTGGTGCAGTCCTAAGATGACGCATGTGGTTGGCGTCATTGGCGTTGGCAATATGGGTGCCGCGATGGCGCGGAATTTGTTGGCACATGGTTACACCGTTCATGTGCATGACATTGAGGTTGAACAGATGCAGCCCTTGCGCGATGTGGGTGCTGTGGTTCACGACAGTCCGTATGCCTTGGCTCAGTTCGCTACCTTGATCATCATCGCCGTGGTGGATGCCACACAAGTCGACCAAGTGATGGCGGGTGAATTGGGCCTCAGCAAGGCATTGACGTCAGGCCATACATTGATGTTGTGCCCCACGATTGCCCCAGACGATGTGGAGCGATTCACGCAACACATTCAGTCGTTTGGCGCATGTGTGATCGATGCCCCCATGTCAGGTGGACCAGCCAGAGCCCAAGCGGGAACGATGAGTTTGATGGTTGCTTGTGATGAGGTTGTTTTTTCAAGGCATGCCAAAGTGTTGAATGTCTTGTCGAACAAGATATTTCGCATCAGTGACAAACCTGGTGACGGCGCAAAAACCAAGTTGGTCAATAACTTATTGGCAGGCATCAACTTGGTGGGTGCTGCAGAGGTGTTGGTCTTGGCTGAGCGCATGGGGTTGTCTGCGCAAACCACCTTGAATGTGATAGCGCAATCGAGTGGACAAAGCTGGATTGGCAGCGATCGCATGACGCGGGCGTTGGTAGACGACTTGACGCCACGCGCGCACATGACACTGTTGACAAAAGACACACGACTGGCATGCGACGCAGCCTCCGCGGTGAACTGCGATGCACCTTTGGGGCAAGTGGCGACACAGATCTTTGCCAAAGCATGCGAGGCTGGCTGGTCTGATTTGGATGATGCAGCCTTGTTGCAATTTTTGAGGCAGTCGAATTAGTTCAATTCCTGCATCTCAGCAGGCTTTATTGGCGCACTCCTACAATCACGCTCATGATTTCACGCGAACCCACCCTTGAGCGATTGGCCATTGCCCGTCAACTGTTGTTAGAGCCTTTCGGTTTGGACGAAACCGACTTGGCCAAAACATTGGCCGAAATCAAAGCACACAAGGTCGACGAAGCCGATTTGTACTTTCAATACACGCGCGCTGAGGGCTGGAGCTTGGAAGAGGGCATTGTCAAAACGGGCTCTTTCAGCATTGATCAAGGTGTTGGCGTGCGTGCCGTGAGCGGTGAGAAAACTGCTTTTGCGTATTCCGACGATATTTCCAAAGCCTCTTTGATGGACGCCGCGCGCACGGTGCGCACCATTGGCGCAGCGGCGAAAGGTGGGCGCATCAAAGTGCCCACACGCAAGGTGGCCTCAAGCCGTTCTTTGTATGGTGGTTTAGACCCGATCTCCTCACTCAACAGCACTGAAAAAGTCGAGCTGTTGGGACGCGTTGAACAAATGGCCCGCGCCAAAGACCCCCGCATCATTCAAGTCATGGCGGGTTTGGCCAGTGAATACGATGTGGTGATGGTGGTGCGTGCCGACGGCACGCTGGCTGCCGATGTGCGCCCCCTCGTGCGGTTGAGCGTGACCGTGATTGCCGAACAAAACGGTCGACGCGAAATGGGCTCAGCTGGCGGTGGCGGTCGCTTCGGCCTAGACCATTTTGACGACGTGCTGGCGCAAAGCTATGTGGACGAAGCCGTCCAATGCGCACTCACCAACTTGGATGCACGTCCTGCCCCTGCGGGCGAGATGAGTGTGGTGCTGGGCCCAGGTTGGCCTGGCATCTTGTTGCATGAAGCCATTGGCCACGGTTTGGAAGGTGACTTCAACCGCAAAGGCTCTAGCGCATTCAGTGGCCGTATTGGCCAGCGTGTGGCTGCCAAAGGTGTGACCGTGCTCGATGACGGCACGATTCCCGACCGTCGTGGTTCACTGAATGTGGACGACGAGGGTAACCCGAGTCAGCGCAATGTGCTGATTGAAGACGGCATCTTGAAGGGCTACATCCAAGATGGCATGAATGCCCGATTGATGGGTGTGAAGCCCACTGGCAATGGCCGTCGTGAAAGTTATGCCCATGTGCCCATGCCACGCATGACCAATACCTACATGTTGGGTGGCGACAAGTCGCCAGAAGAAATTGTGGCCAGCCTCAAGAAAGGCTTGTACGCCGTGAACTTCGGTGGTGGCCAAGTGGACATCACCTCGGGCAAGTTTGTGTTCTCGGCCAGTCAAGCGTTTTGGGTGGAGAACGGCAAGATTCAATACCCAGTCAAGGGGGCGACCTTGGTTGGTAACGGACCCGATGCCTTAACGCGTGTGAGTCTGATTGGCAACGACATGCAACTCGATCCTGGCGTGGGCACCTGTGGCAAAGAAGGCCAAAGCGTGCCTGTGGGCGTGGGGCAGCCGACTTTGCGCATTGATGGTTTGACGGTCGGTGGAACGGCTTAATTAGGCTGTGCTATATTTAACGCCATGAAATTAGTTCGCTTTTACTTTGGTTACTTTTGGTTCTCACGCTTTACTGGCGGTCGAGAGATCTGAGCGTACCCAAACGATCCGAACTCCCAAACCAACCGCCGGCACTACCGGCGGTTTTTTTTTGACACGTTTTTACTTTGAAATGCAGGACAGAACATGAGCGCAGACACTTATTCAAGCCACGTTGAAACCCCAAGTCAAACTGACGATCAACGTATCAAGGACATCACCGTGTTGCCACCTCCCGAACATTTGATTCGCTTCTTCCCCATTCAAGGGACAGCTGTTGAAAAACTCATCACCAAGACGCGTAAGGTCGTTCACCAAATCATGAACGGCAAAGACGATCGTTTGCTGGTGGTGATTGGCCCATGCTCGATTCATGACCCAGCTGCCGCGATTGACTACGCCCGTCGCTTGCAACCGCTGCGCGAAAAATACGCTGACACTTTGGAAATTGTGATGCGCGTGTACTTCGAAAAGCCACGCACCACCGTGGGCTGGAAGGGCTTGATCAACGACCCCTACTTGGACGAGAGCTACCGCATCGACGAAGGCTTGCGCATTGCACGTCAGTTGTTGATTGAAATTAACCGTTTGGGTTTGCCTGCGGGCAGTGAATTCTTGGATGCGATCAGCCCGCAATACATTGGCGATTTGATTTCATGGGGTGCGATTGGTGCGCGTACGACTGAGAGTCAAGTGCATCGCGAGCTGGCCTCTGGTATTTCTGCGCCCATCGGTTTCAAGAACGGTACCGACGGCAATATCAAAATCGCCACCGATGCGATTCAAGCAGCTGCTGGTGCACACCACTTCTTGTCGGTGCATAAAAACGGCCAAGTGGCGATTGTTCAAACCAAAGGAAACAAAGACTGTCACGTGATTTTGCGCGGCGGTAAAACACCTAACTACGATGCGGCGAGCGTTACGGCGGCTTGCGAAGAGTTGGCCAAAGCCAAATTGCCCGCCTCGTTGATGGTGGATTGCAGTCACGCCAACAGTAGCAAGCAACACGAGCGTCAGCTGGTGGTTGCCAAAGACATTGCCGATCAAATTAGCTGTGGTTCACACCAAGTGTTTGGTGTGATGATTGAGAGCCATATCCATGGTGGTGCTCAGAAGTTCACGCCAGGTAAAGACGATGTGTCGAAGTTGGAGTACGGCAAGAGCATCACCGATGCATGCTTGGACTGGGATGACTCTGTGGCTTCGTTGGAGGTACTGTCTCAGGCCGTGGCGGCGCGTCGTAAGCGTTCTTAATTGACGCTGATTTCGCTGCGATAGCAGATGCGCCGAGCGCACGGTGTCTGACTTGGCTTAACGTCCCTTTGGGCCGTGATGGCGCCAAATCAAACACCGCGCTCTCAGCTTTTGCAGAGCGGAAAACTTCAGCTGAAAAATATCCAGCACGCAGAGCGGTCAGTGCCTGATACGGCGCCATCACGGCCCGCAGGGACGTTAGGCCGTGTCAGGTGCTGGCCGCTCTGTGTGCGTGCGACAGAAGGCTGGACGAAGGTGCTTACTTAGCCAAAGCCGCTAAGAGCTTCGCGTGAATCCCACCAAATCCGCCATTGCTCATGCACAGTACATGGTCACCGGCTTGTGCAGCAGCCACGACTTGCGCAATGACTTCATCCACAGATCCAGCCACTGAAGCCCGTGCGCCCATCGGCGACAAAGCCTCCACAGCATCCCAGTCCAATCCGCCTGAGTGACAAAACGCCAAATCGGCATCTTCCAAACTCCAAGGCAGCTGCGACTTCATGGTGCCCAGCTTCATGGTGTTGCTGCGTGGCTCAAACACCGCCAAGATGCGGGCTTTGGGGCCGACCTTGCGGCGCAGGCCATCCACCGTGGTGCGAATGGCTGTGGGGTGGTGTGCAAAGTCGTCGTACACCGTGATGTCTCCGCCGACGCGTGCCACGGTGCCGCGCACTTCCATGCGGCGGCGCACGTTTTGAAACTCGGACAATGAGGCTGCGGCTTGCGTGGGCGATACGCCTAGGTGCTCGGCTGCGGCGATGGCGGCCAAGGCATTGAGCTGGTTGTGCACGCCTGTGATGTCCCATTGCACACGCCCAACCTCTTGGCCATGACGCAGCACGGCAAAGTTGTCGGGCTCGCCTTGCACTGACCAGCCGTCGGCACCTTGTGCGTTTGCGCTCACCCCGAACTTGGCCACGCCGCTCCAACAGCCTTGTTCCAACACACGTTGCAAGCTCTCTTCATCCGCGTTCACCACAACGCGGCCACTGCTGGGCACGGTGCGCACCAAGTGATGGAACTGGCGCTCGATGGCGGCGAGGTTGTCAAAGATATCGGCGTGATCAAACTCGAGGTTGTTCAAAATCGCCGTGCGGGGGTGGTAGTGCACAAACTTGCTGCGCTTGTCGAAGAAGGCGGTGTCGTATTCGTCGGCTTCAATCACGAAGGGCGTGCGTTTGTGCGCGACCACTTCTGCTGGCGTGCTCAAGCGGCCCAAGCGGGCCGATACGCCAAAGTTCATAGGCACACCGCCGACCAAGAAGCCAGGCTCCAAGCCTGCGGCTTGAAGAATCCAGGTGAGCATGGAGGTGGTGGTGGTCTTGCCGTGCGTACCAGCCACGGCCAGCACATGGCGCGGTTGGCTGGGGTGGTGCAACACGTGTTCAGCCAACCATTGCGGGCCACTGATGTAAGTTGCGCCGCTCTCTAGGATGGCTTCCATCAGTGGGAACTTCGGGCTTCCGTCGGCCAGGCGTGCACGTGACACGACATTGCCAATCACGTACATATCTGGATTGAGCTTCATTTGGTCGGCATCAAAGCCTTCCATCAGCTCAATGCCAAGGCTGCGCAGTTGGTCGCTCATGGGCGGGTAGACGCCCGCATCGCAGCCCGTGACCTTGTGGCCCGCTTCGCGCGCCAACGCGGCCAGTCCACCCATGAATGTGCCGCAAATTCCCAAAATATGTATATGCATCCACCCATTTTAGGAGGGTGTTTCAGGTGTGCCTGAACATGCATGCCTAGCAGGCCCGACAATCACGCACATATGAATACGGTTCAAGAAGAAATTGCAGCCACGGCGGCGCGCATGGTGGTGGAAGAAGGCCTTGAATACGGGCCCGCCAAACGTCGCGCGGTCAAACAGCTCGGCTTGAATGCCCGTGCGCAGCTGCCAAACAATGACCAAGTGGAAGATGCGGTGCGTGAGTACTTGGATGTATTTTGTGCAGACACGCAGCCTGCCGAACTTCAAGCCCTGCGTGAGCTGGCGGCGGTGTGGATGGCGCGTATGGCGGCCTTTCGGCCTCACTTGGCTGGTGCGGTTTGGCGTGGTACGGCCACTGGTTTGTCCGATATTTACTTGCAGTTGTTTTGCGATGACCCTAAGTCAGCAGAAATTAGCCTCATTGACCACGAGGTGCGCTACGAAGTCAGCACCGTTCAGGGCTTTCAAGGTGAGGCGGTGGATGCCTTGAGTATCCTGAGTCATTGTCCTGGCTTGCCACAAAAAGTCCTGGTTCACTTGATGATTTATGACTTGGATGATGTACGTGGTGCTTTGAAACCAGATGCCCAAGGTCGAACTTACCGAGGTGACTTGATGGCATTAAATAAGTTGATGAAGGAATTTAAATGACGATCAATGCAAATAGACGTACTGCCATGTATGCAGGGGTGGCCGCATTGGCCGCACTGGCAGGCGCAGGGGTGGCTTGGAAACGTCAATCTTTGGTGGAGATAGCCCCTGAGGCGCTGGCGGCTCTTTGGTCGGCCGAGTTTGACGCGCCCAGTGGCGAGCCTTTGGCCATGATCGCTTTCCAAGGCAAACCCCTTGTGATCAATTTTTGGGCCACCTGGTGCACGCCTTGTATTGAGGAAATGCCTTTAATTGATACTTTTTTTCGTGAAAATGAATCTAAAGGATGGCAAGTGCTTGGGTTAGCCATTGATCAGCCCAGCCGCGTTCGGCAGTTTTTGAATCAATTTCCAGTGCAATACAAGATTGGTTTTGCAGGGTTGACGGGGACGGATTTAGCGAAAAAGCTGGGAAATGACATCGGAGGCCTGCCTTTTACGATTGTTTTAGATGCAAATGGACAACTTAAACAGCGAAAGTTGGGAAAGCTAACAGCAGATGACATCAAAAAATGGATTGAATAAATAGTTTTCCCTGCGCAGATTTGCAAATTGGTGTAAATTAGCACCTTATTTACAACAAATAGGATGTAGTTATGGATTTGCGAAAACTCAAGACGTTGATTGACCTGGTCTCAGACTCCAATGTGTCCGAACTCGAAATCACAGAGGCAGAAGGCACGGTCCGTATCGTTAAGAGTGCACCAGCCCCCGTGGCCATGGTGACGCAAATGGCCGCCCCAGCCCCTGTGGCTGTTGCAGCCCCCGTAGCGGCCGCACCAGCGCCTGCTGCTGCACCCGCCGCTGCTCCTGCTGCCGAAGCAGCCTCTGCGGGTCATACCGTCAAGTCGCCCATGGTGGGCACGTTCTATCGTTCTTCTAGCCCTGGCGCCAAGGCATTTGCCGAAGTGGGCCAGCAAGTCAAAGAAGGCGACACCATCTGCATCATTGAAGCCATGAAGATCTTGAATGAGATCGAGGCGGACAAGGCCGGCACCATCACCAAGATCTTGGCTGAAAACGGTCAAGCTGTGGAATACGGCGCACCCCTGTTCATCATTGAATAACAGGCGGGCTGTTCATGTTTAAAAAAATCCTGATCGCCAACCGTGGCGAAATCGCGCTGCGCATTCAACGCGCTTGTCGCGAGCTGGGTGTCAAAGCGGTGATGGTTTATTCCGAAGCCGACCGCGACGCCAAGTACGTCAAGTTGGCTGATGAAGCCGTGTGTATTGGTCCAGCGGCTTCGACCCTGAGCTATCTCAACATGCCCGCCATCATTGCCGCGGCTGAAGTGACAGACGCTGAGGCGATTCACCCTGGCTATGGTTTTTTGAGCGAAAACGCAGACTTTGCGGAGCGCGTCGAAAAGAGTGGTTTCCAGTTCATTGGGCCCACGGCTGAATCCATCCGCATCATGGGTGACAAAGTGTCGGCCAAGCAAGCCATGATCAAAGCGGGCGTGCCTTGTGTACCCGGCTCGGAAGGCGAGTTGCCTGATGACCCAGCGGCGATCAAGCGCATCGCAAAGAATGTGGGTTACCCCGTCATCATCAAGGCCGCTGGCGGCGGCGGTGGTCGCGGTATGCGCGTGGTGCACACCGAAGCGGCCTTGATCAACGCTGTGGCGATGACCAAAGCCGAAGCGGGTACAGCCTTTGGCAACCCTGCGGTGTACATGGAGAAATACCTCCAGAATCCTCGTCACATCGAAATCCAAATCTTGGCTGATAAGCACAAGAACGCGGTGTACTTGGGTGAGCGCGATTGCTCGATGCAACGTCGCCACCAAAAAGTGATCGAAGAAGCACCTGCACCCGGCATTCCTCGCAAGTTGATTGAGAAGATCGGTGAGCGTTGTGCAGCGGCTTGTAAAAAGATCAACTACCGCGGTGCGGGTACGTTTGAGTTCTTGTACGAAAACGGCGAGTTCTATTTCATTGAAATGAACACCCGCGTGCAAGTGGAACACCCCGTGACCGAATACATCACTGGCGTGGACATCGTGAAAACGCAAATCATGGTGGCGGCTGGCTTGAAGTTGCCTTTTGCACAGCGCGACATTCACGTGCGTGGTCACTCGATCGAGTGCCGTATCAACGCGGAAGATCCATTCAAGTTCATCCCATCGCCTGGCCGCATCACCATGTGGCACGCCCCTGGTGGCCCTGGAGTGCGTGTGGACTCACACATCTACACCAACTACTACGTGCCGCCAAACTACGACTCCATGATTGGCAAGATCATCGTGCACGGCGACACCCGTGACGAAGCTTTGGCACGCATGCGCACCGCTTTGAACGAGACCTTGGTCGAAGGCATCAACACCAACATCCCGTTGCACCGCGAGTTGATGGTGGACGCCAAGTTCATGTCGGGTGGCACCAATATTCACTACTTGGAAGAGTGGCTCGCCGCTCACAAGCGCTGATGTTTGAACTGCGGCTGATGTGCCCCGAAGACAGCGTAGAAGCTGTTTGCGAGGCACTGGATGCACTCGACGCCTTGAGTGTGTCGGTGGAAGACGCTGACGCACAAACCGATGCCGAGCAAGCCTTGTTTGGTGAACCTGGTATGCCACCTCCCAAAGAAGGGTGGAAGCGTTCCCGCATCGTCGCTTTGTTTGCAGAAGAATCTGTGGCCAAGGACGCCTCGCGTTTGTTGGCCCTGCAAGATTTCTTCGCAAACAGCCAAGTGTTGGGCATCCAAGCGGTGGCCGATCAAGATTGGGTGCGCTTGACGCAGTCGCAATTTGCACCTGTAGAAATCACACCTGAATTTTGGATTGTGCCCACATGGCACGAGCCACCAGAGCTGGCCAAAAAAGTCATTCGCTTAGATCCCGGTCTTGCATTTGGTACGGGCACGCATCCCACCACACGCATGTGTTTGCGTTGGATTGCCACGCACGATGTGGCGAATCAGCGCGTGCTCGACTACGGCTGCGGCTCTGGCATTTTGGCCATTGGTGCAGCATTGCACGGGGCTGGCGCGATTGATGCGGTTGACATTGATGAGGCTGCGGTCACGGCCACGGTACTCAATGCCGACGCCAACCACGTCCGCTTGAACGCAGGTTTGCCTGACAAAGCCACAGGCCATTACCAAACCGTGCTGGCCAATATCTTGGCCACACCGCTCAAAGTGTTGGCACCGCTGCTGCGCAGCCATGTCGCTGTTGGCGGTAACCTTGTGCTAGCGGGTATCCTTGAGCGACAAGCCCAAGAACTCAAAGACGCTTACGCGCCGTATTGCACTTTGCAAGTGAGCGACTCTGAAGACGGCTGGATTTTGATGACCGCCCATTGCTGATGCAAATTACCCACTGCCCCCAATGCGAGACCGCCTTTAAGGTGTCGCCCCAACAGCTTGAGCTGGCCAAAGGGTGGGTGCGGTGTGGTCGTTGCGCGCATGTGTTTGAGGCGGCGCTTTATTTACAAGTGCCACCAGACATTCCAGCGCCGCCGATGCCGAGTGTGGATGCGCCTTCGTTGTTTCGCGCCGCCATGGCGCCAGCAACGGCCATGAATGCGGTCAAAGCTTCCTTTTCTTTGACACAAAAAGATTCCACCGCTGATGAGGGGGTGACATTGCCCCTCAAGTGGCTTGTGTCTGCAGGCGTGTTGGTGTTGGCTTTGTTGCTCCAATTTGTGATCGCACAGCGCAATTGGTTGGCAGCTGAAGAGCCTGCATTGCGTCCGATGCTCTCAGCCCTGTGTGCTTGCGAAGTGACATGGCCACTCGAATCAGAGGCGGTGTTGATTGAAAGCAGCAGCTTTACAGAAAACCCACAAGGTGGCTACACCGTGCAGTTGCGCTTGAAGAATACACAGCACCATCCCGTTGCAATGCCAGCATTGGAGTTGAGCTTGACCGACTTGCAAGACCAAGTCTTGGTGCGTCGTGTGTTCACTGCTCAAGAATTGTCAGGCAAAGACCATGTGCAAGCCTTGCGAGATGTACGGTCAACCTTGAATTTTGATTTGGACGACAAGGTGAGTCAGCGCATCACTGGTTTTCGTGCCATCGTTTTTTATCCTTAACCTTTTCATTTTTCTTTGAAAGTTTTTTATGGCATCGCTGATTTGCGGCTCGCTCGCGTTTGACACCATCATGGATTTTGAAGGTCGATTTGCTGAGCAAATCTTGCCTGACCAGTTGCACATCTTGAATGTGTCATTTTTGGTGCCTTCGCTGCGTCGTGACTTCGGTGGCTGCGCAGGCAATATTGCCTACAGCTTGAAAGTATTGGGTGGCACACCGCTGCCGATGGCGACTTTGGGCACTGATGCAGCGGATTACTTGCAACGCCTCAACACCTTGGGCATCTCAACCGAGTATGTGCGCCAAGTCGAAGGGAGTTACACCGCGCAAGCCATGATCATGACCGATCGTGACAACAACCAAATCACAGCGTTTCACCCTGGTGCAATGATGCAAGCGCACATCACCAAAATCGAAAAACGATCAGACATCCAACTGGCCATCATTTCTCCTGATGGCCGTGATGCCATGGTGCAACACGCCGAGCAGCTCAAGGCGGCTGATATCCCTTTTGTGTTCGATCCAGGTCAAGGCTTGCCAATGTTTGATGGCGCTGATTTGGCACGCTTCATCGATCAAGCCACTTGGGTGACGGTCAACGACTACGAAGGCAAGATGTTGAGTGATCGCACAGGCCTGAGTCACGCGGAGATTTCACGTCGCGTGAAAGGCTTGATCGTGACTTTGGGGGCCGAGGGGTGTGAAGTGTGGGTGGATGGTGAAAAAACACTCGTGCCGCCTGTCAAAGCCACTGCTGTCGTGGACCCGACAGGCTGTGGTGACGCTTGGCGAGGTGCATTGTTGTTTGGGTTAGAGCAGGGCTGGTCGCTGGTGAAGTGTGCTGCTTTGGGTAACCAAGTGGGTGCGCTCAAAATTGCACAACGCGGACCACAAAACTACAACGTCGACGGCTTGACCATCGCGTAAATCAAAGCGCTTCACTCGCTAAAGCCGACCAGTTGGCTTTGTCGCAAGCAGCTGCGCTGACCCGCAGCTGTTTTCGTTTGGATGTCTGTCCGCGAACGAGTTCTACATCTCGCTTGGCAAGTCCTAAGCTCTCTGCCAGCCATGCCATCAAGGCCAAATTGGCTTTGCCATCGACGGGTGGCGCATGCAAACGCACGCGCAATGCACCATCATGCTCGCCATCGGCTTGCGTGCGTGAGGCGTTGGGAATGACATGGATGTCCACGATCACAGCGCCTGTTTTTTCTGACCGCAGATAAGTGACTGAAGGAACCGTCATAAATAGAGCAATAAAAAGCCCGAGGCCTTGCGGCGTCGGGCTTGAGCTGTTGCCTTGATCTGTGAAGATTAAGGCTTGCTAGCTGTTGGGAAAGGCCAAGCAGCTTGCGGGTTCAGCGTGGTCTGTGCGCGGGCAGCGGGTGCTTTCGCAGCTTTCTTTGCAGCAGGCTTTTTAGCGGCTTTTTTAGCAGCAGGTTTTTTGGCAGCAGGCTTTTTAGCAGCAGCTTTCTTAGCTACTTTTTTAGCAGCGGTTTTCTTGGCAGCAGGCTTTTTAGCAGCAGCTTTTTTAACGGCTGGCTTCTTAGCTGCTACTTTTTTAGCTGCTGGCTTTTTAGCCGCAACTTTCTTCGCAGCTGGCTTCTTGGCCGCTACTTTTTTAGCTGCTGGCTTTTTAGCTGCAACTTTTTTAGCAGCAGGCTTCTTAGCTGCTACTTTTTTAGCTGCTGGCTTCTTAGCCGCGACTTTCTTAGCTGCTGGCTTTTTGGCCGCGACAGCTTTCTTTGCAGGGGCCTTTTTAGCGGCCGATTTTTTTGCAGTTGCCATTTTTGTTCTCCTAGATCGAATTTAGATCATTGGGTGAAAAACACTTTGCACTGGTTTTTGTGCGCAAAGCGATTCATGGCGCTGGACCCAGGTCCAACCCCATGAACAGGGTGCGTCCACCACAACACCTCGGTGGGTGTTTGTATTAGTGGCGGACAAGTTCGGTGACATGTATGTGTTTAAGCCATCAATCCCAAGACAGAGCACCACCAGATTGGTACTCGATCACACGGGTTTCAAAGAAGTTACGTTCTTTCTTGAGGTCGATCATCTCGCTCATCCAAGGGAACGGGTTCTCTTCGT
>JACCDG010283907.1_pt1 | contig 23472 bp, 23 predicted proteins | sample 7442471 | NCBI WGS metagenome assembly JACCDG01 (sample SAMN15323444, study PRJNA562643) | freshwater metagenome | isolation source: river surface water | place: USA:Blue River Watershed | collected 2017-08-17 | reverse complement strand
TTACAGCGCTCGAAATGGAAACGGGTCAGGTTTACATCTTGGAAACTAAAGTAGTCATGATGGCTACTGGCGGTGCAGGCCGTATTTGGGATGCATCAACCAATGCCTTTATTAATACCGGTGACGGAATGGGTCTGGCAGCACGCGCAGGTATTCCATTAGAAGATATGGAATTCTGGCAATTCCACCCAACCGGCGTAGCTGGTGCAGGTGTACTGTTGACAGAGGGTTGCCGTGGTGAAGGCGGCATCTTGCGTAATAAAGATGGTGAGCGCTTTATGGAGCGTTATGCGCCTACCTACAAAGATTTAGCGCCGCGCGATTTCGTTTCTCGCTGCATGGACCAAGAGATTAAAGAAGGTCGTGGCTGTGGACCGAATGGTGACTATGTTGTTCTCGATTTAACGCACATCGGTGCTGAGACCATCATGAAGCGTTTGCCTTCTGTCTACGAAATTGGTATTAACTTTGCTAACGTTGACGTTACTAAAGAGCCAATTCCGGTTGTGCCAACTATTCACTATCAGATGGGCGGTATTCCTACTAATATCAACGGTCAAGTTGTTGTGCCAGCTAACGGCAAACATAACGAAATCGTTAATGGTCTTTATGCCATTGGAGAGTGCTCTTGCGTATCCGTACACGGCGCAAACCGTTTGGGTACGAACTCATTGCTCGACCTCTTGGTATTTGGTCGTGCGGCTGGTAATCACATTGTTGCAATGGATCTCAAGAATCGTGAGTTCAAGCCATTGCCTGCCAATGCTGGTGAACAAACTATGGCGCGTATTGCTGCTCTTGATAACTCAACTTCTGGTGAGTATGCACAAGACGTTGCGAATGACATTCGTAAAACAATGCAGAAATATGCTGGCGTATTCCGCAATCAGGAATTGATGGATGAAGGTGTTCGTCAAATGGCCAAGCTAACTGAGCGTGCGAAACACTTGTGGTTAAAAGATAAGTCCGACATCTTCAACACTGCTCGTATTGAGGCTTTAGAAGTTGCCAACTTGATCGAAGCTGCAAATGCAACAATGATTTCAGCTGCAGCGCGTACTGAAAGTCGTGGTGCACATTCACATGATGATCATCAAGAACGCGATGATGACAACTGGATGAAGCACACACTTTGGTATAGCGAAGGCAATCGCTTGGATTACAAGCCGGTTGTTTTGAAGCCATTGACTGTTGAGTCTTTCCCTCCTAAAGAACGTACTTTCTAAGCGAAGAGAAATTAAAAATGAGTGATATTCGTATATTTGAAATTTACCGCTACGATCCAGATGTCGATGCAGCTCCACGCATGGAGCGGTATGAGCTTGAGTTGACTGGCGAACGTATGTTGTTAGATGCCTTGATTTCTCTTAAGAAACAGGATGAAACCATTTCCTATCGTCGTTCATGCCGTGAAGGTGTTTGTGGCTCTGATGCCATGAACATTAATGGTAAGAATGGTTTGGCTTGCTTAACTAATATGTTGACTTTGCCTAAGGTCATCACATTGCGCCCATTACCTGGCTTGCCAGTCGTACGCGATTTGATTGTCGACATGACTTTGTTCTTCAAGCAATACCTGTCTATCAAGCCTTACTTGGTAAATGACAATCCATTCCCAGAGAAAGAGCGTCTCCAGAGTCCTGAAGAGCGTGAAGAGTTGAATGGTTTGTATGAGTGCATCTTGTGTGCATCATGCTCAACTTCATGCCCATCTTTCTGGTGGAATCCTGATAAGTTCGTGGGACCAGCAGGTTTGCTTCAGGCGTATCGCTTTATCGCCGATAGTCGCGATGAAGACACTGCAGCGCGCTTGGATAACTTGGAAGATCCGTATCGTTTATTCCGTTGCCACACCATCATGAACTGCGTGGACGTTTGTCCTAAGCATTTGAATCCAACCAAGGCAATTGGAAAGATTAAGGAATTGATGGTACGAAGGGCAGTATGACCCTCACTAATGCAGAGTTATATCGCCTAAAGAGTGATGCCCGCAGGGGTTTGCTTGAGAACGATTTAATTCTGCAGCGTTTTTTTGAGCGTTACGGCGCTCAACTTACTGCAGAAGATGGACAGGTATTAAGCCAGTTGCTAGCCTTAGAAGACAATGACCTGATGGATTTATTGATTGGTCGCAAGGATTCTGTAGCAGCACTGGAAAAGGAGTCAGAAATGGACTCCTTTAAAGCGGTTTTACTGAAGCTGAGACAGAAGTAATTCGGCTTTTTGGTGCAATAGTATTACGGACGCATGATCAAATAGTGTATTAATCATCAATTTGAATGACTAAGGATTAGAAATGATTGAATCGGACATCAAGGCAAAATTATCGTTTTCGGACGGCACACCAGATATCGACTTGCCAATTTACAAAGGCACGATTGGTCCTGACGTAATCGATATTCGTAAGCTTTACGGTCAAACCGGTAAGTTCACTTACGATTCAGGCTTTCTATCCACAGCGTCATGCAACAGCAAAATCACTTACATCGATGGTGATAAGGGTGAGCTGCTCTACCGTGGTTATCCAATCGAAGATCTCGCTCATAACTGCGACTTCTTAGAGGTTTGCTATCTGCTCTTGAACGGTGAGTTACCAAACACCAAACAGAAAAAAGATTTTGAAGAATTAGTCATGCACCACACAATGGTTCATGAGCAAATGCAATTCTTCTTGCGCGGCTTCCGTCGCGATGCTCATCCAATGTCTGTATTGACTGGCTTGGTTGGTGCAATGGCTGCTTTCTATCATGATGAGATTGATTACAGCGAGCCACATGCCCGTGAAGTTGCTCAGATTCGTCTGATTGCGAAGATGCCTACATTGGTAGCGATGGCCTATAAATATTCCGTAGGTCAACCATTTATCTATCCTGATAATTCCTTATCCTACACAGCAAACTTCATGCGCATGATGTTTGCAACACCTTGTGAAGAGTACAAGGTCAATCCGGTATTGGTTCGCGCTTTAGATCGTATCTTCACATTGCATGCTGACCATGAGCAGAATGCTTCTACATCAACAGTACGCTTGTGCGGCTCATCTGGCACTAATCCATTTGCTGCCATTTCTGCAGGTATCGCTTGTCTATGGGGTCCTGCTCACGGCGGTGCCAATGAAGCTTGCTTGCAGATGTTGAATGAGATCCAAGCTAACGGTGGCGTGGATACGATTGGTGACTTTATTGCTCAAGTGAAAGACAAGAACTCTAGCGTTCGTCTAATGGGCTTTGGTCATCGTGTTTACAAAAATTTCGATCCACGTGCGAAGTTAATGCGTGAGACATGTCATGAAGTGCTAAAAGAGATGGGTCTTGAAAATGATCCTTTGTTCAAGTTGGCCATGACCCTTGAGAAAATTGCTCTCGAAGATGAGTATTTCGTGAGCCGTAAGCTCTACCCAAACGTTGATTTCTACTCCGGAATTGTTCAGCGCGCATTAGGCGTCCCAACAGAAATGTTTACCTGTATTTTTGCCTTAGCAAGAACAGTAGGTTGGATTGCTCAATGGGAAGAAATGATTACTGATCCTGAGTACAAGATTGGTCGTCCACGTCAGTTGTATGTTGGCGAAACTTCTCGCAAGGTTCCTAACATTTCTGTACGCAAATAAAAGTATTAGAGGATTTACATGTCACGCACGCTTTACGACAAATTGTGGGATGACCATGTCGTCTACTCTGAACAAGATGGCACGGCCACGATTTATATAGATCGTCAGTTATTGCATGAGGTGACAAGTCCTCAAGCTTTTGAGGGGTTGAACTTAGCCGGTCGTCCAGTTTGGCGTATTTCTGCCAATTTGGCCGTTTCTGATCACAACGTTCCAACCACGGATCGTTCTGAGGGCATTACAGATCCGATATCTAAGTTACAAGTAGATACGCTGGATCAAAACTGCGATGCTTTTGGTATTACTCAGTACAAGATGAACGATACCCGCCAGGGTATTGTTCATGTCATTGGGCCGGAGCAGGGTGCAACCTTGCCAGGCATGACGGTGGTCTGCGGTGATTCGCATACAAGTACCCATGGTGCCTTTGGTGCATTGGCATTTGGTATTGGCACATCGGAAGTGGAGCATGTATTGGCTACACAAACCTTGCTCATGAAAAAGAGTAAGAACATGCTGGTTAAGGTTGATGGACGCCTTCAACCAGGATCAACTGCGAAAGATATTGTTCTTGCCGTGATTGGCAAAATTGGTACTGCAGGCGGAACTGGGTACACCATTGAGTTTGCGGGTGAAGCTATTCGCAATCTGTCTATGGAAGGTCGCATGACCCTCTGTAACATGGCAATTGAAGCGGGTGCGCGCGCTGGACTTGTTGCGGTTGATGAAACTACTATTGAATATATTCAGGGCAGACCCTACGCACCTAAAGGTGAGGCCTTGCGTCATGCTTTGCAATACTGGCGCACTCTACATTCTGATGTAGATGCCAAGTTTGATGCTGTAGTGGAGTTGCGTGCTGAAGAGATTGCCCCTCAAGTAACTTGGGGTACATCACCAGAAATGGTTTTGGCAATTAGCGACCGCGTTCCTGATCCTGAAAAAGAGCGTGATGCGAACAAACGGTCTGCAATGGAGCGTGCACTTGAGTACATGGGACTTGTTCCAAACACACCATTAAGCAATATTTCGATTGATAAAGTTTTCATTGGATCTTGCACCAACAGTCGCATTGAGGATATTCGTGCTGCTGCCAAGGTAGTTGATCGCTTAGGAAAAAAAGTAGCTACTAATGTGAAATTAGCCTTGGTTGTTCCTGGGTCTGGTCTAGTAAAAGCTCAGGCTGAACGAGAGGGTTTAGACCGGGTGTTTAAAGCTGCAGGCTTTGAGTGGCGCGAGCCAGGTTGTTCAATGTGTTTAGCGATGAATGCCGATCGCCTGGAGCCAGGTGAGCGTTGCGCCTCAACTTCTAATCGTAATTTTGAAGGTCGCCAAGGTAACGGCGGTAGAACGCATTTAGTAAGTCCAGCAATGGCGGCTGCTGCTGCGATTGAGGGTCACTTTGTTGATGTTCGTAAGATTTCTTAAGGAAATACAGTGATTAAATGGTCTTCTTTCACAATGATTAAAAAATTAACCATCGTTGCTGTTGCGGGAATTTTTCTTTCTGCTTGCAGCAACATGATGGAAGGTCTCGGCAAGGATATGCAAACCATGGGTAACTCTATGGGTGGTAACTCTACGAATACCAATAGTGGCAATCAATCCCAAACTAAAGGTAAAGATGTTGTTGTGACGCCGGTGAAGTAAGCGCACAGTCAATATTTAGCGAAGATCATTATGGAAAAATTTACGGTATACAAAGGCTTGGTTGCGCCGCTTAATCGCGAGAATGTCGATACCGATGCCATCATCCCAAAGCAATTCTTAAAGTCAATTAAGAAAACTGGCTTTGGTCAGAATTTATTTGACGAGTGGCGCTATCTAGACCATGGTGAGCCTGGCCAGGATTGCAGTAGTCGCCCAGTTAACCCCGATTTTGTTTTAAACCAGCCGCGTTATAAAGATGCGGGTATTTTGCTGGCACGCAAGAATTTTGGTTGTGGCAGCTCCCGAGAGCACGCGCCATGGGCATTGGATCAGTTCGGCTTTAGAGCTGTGATTGCCCCGAGCTTTGCCGATATTTTCTACAACAATTGCTTTAAAAATGGACTTTTGCCGATTGTTCTTACCGAGCTACAGGTTGACCATTTATTTAATGAAACATTGGCTTTTACCGGCTATCAACTGACTATTGACCTGGAAGCCCAGCAAGTCATTACCCCCGACGGCACTGCCTATAGCTTCGATGTAGCCCCGTTCAGAAAGCATTGCCTCCTGAATGGCCTGGACGACATTGGCTTAACTCTGCAACATGCAGATAAAATCAAGGCTTATGAAGCTGAGCGTATCCTCAAGATGCCTTGGCTTGCGACACAACTGCCGTAGTTTTATCCAGTTAAAGGCCTTTCATGAAAATTGCAGTCCTACCGGGCGATGGTATCGGTCCGGAAATCGTTGCTGAAGCCGTTAAGGTATTAAACGCGCTTGGCCCTCAATTCGACCTTGAGACAGCTCCTGTTGGCGGTGCTGCTTATGACGTGGCTGGTCATCCATTGCCACCCGCAACATTAGAACTGGCCAAGAAAGCGGATGCTATTTTGTTTGGCGCTGTAGGTGATTGGAAATATGACAGCTTGGCTCGCGAACTCCGTCCAGAGCAGGCTATCTTAGGATTGCGCAAACATTTGGAATTATTTGCTAATTTCAGGCCTGCTATTTGCTACGACGAATTAACTTCCGCCTCTAGTCTTAAGCCGGAAATCGTGAGCGGTCTCGATATTTTGATTATTCGCGAACTCAACGGCGATATCTATTTTGGACAGCCGCGTGGCATTCGTTCCTCTGAGCTTCCTTTGTTTAAGGGTGCACGCGAAGGCTACGACATGATGCATTACAGCGAGCCAGAAGTAGAGCGCATTGGTCGCGTTGCTTTCGAAGCAGCACGTAAGCGTGGTAAAAAAGTTTGCAGCGTCGATAAGGCAAATGTTCTTGAGACATCACAGCTTTGGCGTGATGTCATGATTCGTGTTGGCAAAGAATATCCCGACGTTGAGTTGTCACATATGTACGTGGATAACGCAGCAATGCAATTAGTCAAGGCGCCAAAAGCATTCGATGTTGTTGTTACCGGCAACTTGTTTGGCGACATTCTGTCCGATGAAGCTTCGATGCTGACAGGCTCTATTGGTATGCTGCCTTCAGCCTCCTTAGATAAAAACAATAAAGGCTTGTATGAACCAAGCCATGGATCGGCTCCAGATATCGCTGGTAAGGGCATCGCCAATCCATTGGCAACCATTCTGTCTGCTGCGATGATGTTGCGTTATTCCTTGGGCATGCCAGCCGAAGCTGATCGTATCGAAGCGGCAGTACAAAAGGTCTTGTCACAAGGCTTGCGTACGGCTGACATCTACACTGAAGGCACCAAAAAAGTTTCTACCATTGAAATGGGTGATGCTGTAGTAGCAGCTCTTTCAAAATAACGCACCACCTTAAATAAATACATTCAATAGATCATTCATCATGTCAAATACAAAAACACCATTAGTAGGCTTAGTTGGCTGGCGCGGTATGGTTGGTAGCGTTCTTATGGAGAGAATGCTGGCTGAAAAAGATTTTGATCTCATCGAGCCACTATTTTTTAGTACGAGCCAGGCTGGTGGTGAAGTGCCGCTCCTGAATGGTCAGAAGGTAAGTAAAAGTGAAAACACTTTGTTGAATGCCAATGACATCAAAGCACTTGCTCGTTGCGACATTATTTTGACTTGCCAAGGCGGTGATTACACCAATGAGATTTTTCCTCAGTTGCGTGCTGCTGGTTGGCAAGGTCATTGGATTGATGCTGCTAGTGCATTACGCATGAAGGACGATGCAGTCTTAATTTTGGACCCAGTAAATCGCCCTGTAATTGATAAGGCATTGGCTGCCGGTGGAAAAAATTGGATTGGTAGTAACTGTACGGTCAGTTTGATGATGATGGCTATGGGCGGCTTGGTTAAGGCTGACATGGTTGAGTGGATTAGCGCCATGACTTATCAAGCAGCCTCTGGTGCAGGTGCGCAAAATATGCGTGAGTTGTTATTGCAAATGGGCGCATTGCGCGACAGCGTAGCAACTGAATTGGCGGATCCTTCATCTTGGATCTTAGATATTGATCGAAAAATTACGGAGACTCTACGTTCACCTGATTTTCCAAAGAAGAACTTCCGCAATACGCCTTTGGCTGGTAGCCTAATCCCATGGATTGACGTACCAGTTGAGAATGGTCAAACCAAAGAGGAGTGGAAGGGCGGTGCCGAGTTTAATAAGATCTTGGGTCGACCTGCATTTAGAACGCCTGGAAGCATTCCAATTGATGGTTTGTGTGTTCGTGTTGGCGCTATGCGTTGTCACTCACAAGGCTTGACCGTCAAACTAAAAAAAGATATTCCATTGAAAGAGATTGAAGCAATCTTGGCTAACGATAATCAATGGGTCAAAGTGATTCCAAATGATCGTGAGACTACAGAGCGCGAACTGTCTCCAGCAGCAATCAGTGGCACATTGTCGGTTCCTATTGGCCGCCTACACAAAATGGCGATGGGTCCTGAGTACCTTGGTGCTTTTACAGTAGGCGATCAACTCTTGTGGGGTGCTGCTGAGCCATTGCGTCGCATGCTTCGCATCTTGTTAGAGCGCTAATGCTCAGATTCGGCCGAATTCAGTTTGCACGAGCGCTGTGCTTAGTTTGGCTAGGTTGGTCATGTACGGCAGGAGCTATTTCCCTTGGCTCCCCAAAACTGCTTTCTAGGTCCGGCGAACCTCTCAAAGTAGAGTTTCCAATTCGAGTTGGGGCGGACGAACAGTCAGCTATTTCAAGTCTGAATGTCAGCATTGCCAGCAAGACTGCCTACGATCGTTTGGGGATATCCCAGAAGATACTCTCACTAAATCCCCAAGCGATGATTTATCGCAATCAACAAGAGCAATTAATGGTCTTAGTGGAGACGGTCGAATCCGTACCTATGAGCGATGATCCATTCTTAGATGTTTTGGTAACGCTCAATTGGTCTGCAGGAAGCCTTGCTAAAGCATACACATTGCTACTTGGAGATGCTCAGAAGATTTTGGTAAGACCTGGTCAAACCTTATCGGAAATTGCAGCCCAATTAGCCCCTCAGTTACAGGGCGCATCGCTAGATCAAACGATGATGGCATTGTTCAGGGCTAATCCTGATGCATTTGCAAGCGGCAGTATTAACCGTCTCGAGGCTGGTGCCGAGCTAAATCAACCCAATCAAGCTTTACTCCGCTCTATTAGTCCAGCAGAGGCTCAACAGTTTGTTGCAGAGTCAAATGCTCAGTGGCTAGCTGAGCGTGAAGCAAAGAGTGGGGCTTTAACTACAAATAGCCCAAAGCGTGGTGTAGAGCCCGTACCCAAAGATCGCCTCAAAATCGGATCAAGTGCTGAAGGTAATGCTGAAGAGCGCCGCTATACAGAAGATCTAGTCGCCCAAGAAAAAGCACTTGAGCAAACTCGAGTGCGCGTAGCCGAGCTTGAGAAGAATATTGCTGACTTACAGCGTTTGCTTGATCAAGCTAAAGGCAAGTCCTCAGAATCTGCTAAAAATGATGGATCTTTTGGCTTGGGAGGTTTTGCTCCAGCAATATTTGCCTTAGTTTTGATGGGTCTGACAGGCTTGCTTCTATGGTTGCTTGCAAAAAATGCCCGTCGTTCTGAGGGGCCCAATTTTTCAAACAGCATTCCTAAAGATGCTGCTGTCACCAAGGCGCCTCTTTCATCTCTTGGCGCAATGCCAGATCGCGCCAAGGCCCTTTTTGCTGGCATTGATCTAGATTTAACTCCTGCTAAAAAAAATACTCAACCCCCGGTTGCTGAGTTAAACCCGCTTGCCGATGCTCTTCGGGTTAAGTTGAATCTTGCGCGTGCTTACATCACCATTGAAGATTTTTCTGCGGCCCAAAAATCTCTTCAGGAAATTGTTCAGATTGGTGGATCTATAGATCCCGCAATCATGATAGAAGCTCAGGGTTTATTGGCTGAGTTGTCACACCGCAATAACTGACTCTTGCTATGCGCATCGCCTTAGGTCTTCAGTATGATGGCAGTCCCTATTCTGGATGGCAATCCCAAGTCAATCAAATCACTATTCAAGATGAATTGGAAAAGGCAATCGCGTTATTTGTAGGGGTTGAGGCAGCTAAAGCGAATCCTATTCGCGTCATTACAGCAGGCAGAACCGATACGGGCGTTCATGCTTTGGGGCAGGTTGTTCACTTTGATGTTGAGGTTGAACGTGAAAACTGGTCGTGGGTAAGGGGGGTGAATACATTCTTGCCTGAATCGATAGTAGTGAATTGGGCTCAGGTAGTTCCCGATGAATTTAGCGCCCGTTATTCTGCTCATGAGCGCACTTATATTTATGCATTGCATGCTGGCCCATGTCGCTCTCCCATGGCAGCCAGTCGCGCTGGTTATGTCATGCTCCCAGCTGATCGCTGGTTTGATGTAGATGCTATGAGGGTTGCTGCCGAATGTTTGATTGGTGAGCATGATTTCACCTCATTCCGCTCTTCAGAGTGTCAAAGTAAGACCCCCGTGAAGACGATGTATTCCATTGAGATATTCTCGAGTGAGCCCTGGCTGTATTTCAAGATCAAAGGCAATGCCTTCTTACATCACATGGTGCGAAATCTAGTTGGCAGTTTTATCCAAATTGGCGTTGGCAAGCAAAAAGCAGGTTGGATGGCAGAAGTTCTGGCAGCAAAAGACCGCAGTGTTGCTGCACCAACGTTTTCTCCGGCTGGTCTCTATTTGGCTCAAATTGCCTATCCAGATGAGTTTCAGATTCCCAGTCCTTGTCTGGCTAATTCGTGGTTGCCTAAGGCGGTTTACGCCTAAGTAGGTCTTTATTTGCTTAAGGCCTTATCATTTCCTTTATGGGCTTACTTACCAACTCTCCTGGCCGTACTAGGGTCAAAATCTGTGGCCTCAAGACGCCCGCCGATGTGGATGCTGCCGTTGCTGCTGGGGTAGATGCAGTTGGTTTTGTGTTCTATCCGCCAAGTCCGAGAGCCGTTACCCCCAATATTGCCGCTGCATTGATTTCTAGGCTCCCGGCGGGGGTTGATGCCGTCGGCTTGGTCGTGAACGCCACAGATGCTGAGTTTGAGGCTATTAGGGCAGCTACCACTATCACCTTATGGCAGTTTCATGGGGATGAGTCCCCTGAGGAGTGTGAGCGCCTAGCTGCGGGGCAGCCTTGGATGAAGGCTGCACGCGTTGGGGCCGGCTTCGCGTTTGATGATTTTTCCCTACAATATAGGCAAGCAAATGCCTTTTTGCTTGACGCTCTCGTTGAGGGTTACGGTGGAGGAGGCGTTCCTTTTGATTGGTCAGGAATTCCACAAACATGGATAAGCGCAAACGCGCCTCAGGTCGTTTTGAGTGGTGGATTGAACGTTCACAACGTGGGCGAAGCCATTGCTCGCCTTCATCCTTGCGCGGTTGACGTCTCAAGTGGCGTAGAAATCAGTAAGGGTGTAAAAGATCACGTCTTGATGAGGCAGTTTATCGAGGCGGTGCGAGCGGCAGACGCAAGCTCATCATCCTAATTATTTGCTGCAACTAATCAAAAGAGGTATTTATGTACGATAAGCCAGATGCACGAGGACACTTCGGTCCTTACGGTGGCGTATTTGTTTCCGAGACACTCATGTTCGCTTTGGATGAACTTAAAGCGGCGTATGCAAAATATCAATACGATCCCGAGTTTTTAGAAGAATTTCATTACGAGCTTAAGCACTTTGTTGGTCGCCCATCACCTGTGTATCACGCTAAGCGTTGGAGTGAGATGCTAGGCGGTGCGCAGATTTATCTCAAGCGTGAAGATTTAAATCACACTGGCGCTCACAAAATTAATAACGTGATTGGTCAAGCTATGCTGGCCAAGCGCATGGGTAAGCCTCGAATCATTGCTGAAACTGGAGCGGGGCAGCATGGCGTTGCAACCGCAACTATTTGTGCGCGCTTTGGTTTGGATTGCACTGTCTATCAAGGTTCTGTTGACGTGGCGCGTCAAGCCCAAAACGTATTTCGCATGAAATTACTTGGCGCAAAAGTGGTGCCCGTTGAATCTGGTACGAAGACTCTCAAAGATGCGCTGAATGAAGCGATGCGAGATTGGGTGACGAACGTAGAGGATACCTTTTACATTATTGGCACTGTTGCTGGCCCACATCCTTATCCGATGATGGTTCGGGATTTTCAGAGTGTGATCGGCGAAGAGTGCAAAGTACAGATGCCTGAAATGACTGGGCGTCAACCTGACTATGTAATGGCATGCGTTGGCGGTGGTTCCAATGCAATGGGCATCTTTTATCCATATATAGATTATCCAGAAGTGAAATTGGTTGGCGTTGAGGCTGCGGGTCATGGCTTAAATAGTGGCCTTCACTCTGCCGCACTTTGCGTTGGCAAGCCGGGTGTACTGCACGGTAACCGTACCTATTTATTGCAGGATGAAAATGGTCAGATTTCTGAAACCCATTCCGTTTCAGCAGGTATGGATTATCCAGGTGTTGGCCCAGAGCATGCTTGGTTAAAAGATTCAGGTCGTGCTGATTATGTTGCGGTGACAGATGAAGAGGCCTTGAAAGCATTTCATGATTGCTGCCGTATCGAGGGCATTATTCCTGCCTTAGAGTCCTCACATGCAATTGCGTACGCATGTAAATTAGCGCCAACACTTTCGAAAGATAAAACAATCTTGGTGAACTTGTCTGGTCGCGGTGATAAAGATATGCATACCGTTGCACAAGCTACTGGCTCTGAAGGTTAATTCAAAGCCCATCACGAACATCTATAAAAATAATAAACACGAATTTCCATGTCAAAAATTACCGCACTCTTTAATGAACTCAAAGCTTCTGGAAAAAAAGGACTAATTCCTTTTATTACCGCGGGCGATCCTGATCCAAAGCTCACAGTTGAATTAATGCATGCATTAGTTCGTGGTGGAGCTAACGTTATTGAGCTCGGCGTTCCCTTTTCTGATCCGATGGCGGATGGTCCTGTAATTCAGCGCTCCTCTGAAAGGGCGCTCACTCAAGGCGTTACTTTGCATGGTTGCTTGGACATGGTTAAGGAGTTTCGAAAGCTAGACTCCAACACGCCAGTCGTCTTGATGGGTTACGCTAATCCAGTGGAGCAGATGGGTGCAGATCGATTCGCAACGGAGGCTAAAGCTGCTGGTGTTGATGGTGTTCTTGTGGTGGATTACCCTCCAGAAGAGTGCGAGGACTTCGCTGCTCGCATGAAGCTGGCTGGTGTCGACCCAATTTTCCTACTAGCCCCAACTTCATCACTAGATCGCATAAAGGATGCTGCCAAAATAGCTTCTGGTTATATATATTACGTGTCCATGCGTGGTGTAACTGGAGCATCCCACCTCAATACTCAGGATGTGGCTAGTATTATTCCCAAAATCCGTGAAGCCACCGCCATTCCAATTGCGGTAGGTTTTGGTATCAATGATGCCGAAAGTGCCCGTGCAGTATCAAAAACCGCAGATGCAGTAGTGATTGGCAGTCGAATTATTCGACTTTTGGAGGATTCTGCCCCTGGCCAAGCGGTACAATCACTCGAAACCTTCATACGTGAAATTCGCGTCGCTTTAGATAGTTAATGCACTGGATAGTTAAAAACTGATGAGCTGGATCGATAAATTACTACCCCCACAAATCCAACATACGGATCCTGCGAATCGCAAATCTGTTCCTGAAGGACTCTGGGTTAAGTGCCCCAGCTGCGAAACCGTGCTTTACAGCACGGATATAGAGGCTAATCTATCGGTTTGCCCAAAGTGTAGTCACCACATGCGCATTGGCGCTCGTCAGCGTCTTGATAGTCTTTTAGATCCAAAAGGACGCTATGAGATTGGCGCAGACATTTATCCAATCGATCCGCTGAAATTTAGAGACTCCAAAAAGTATCCAGATCGTCTTAAAGAAGCTAGTGATGCCTCAGGTGAGTCTGAGGCCTTGATTGTTCTTGGCGGCAAAATTGAAAGCATTCCAGTTGTAGCTGCTTGCTTCGAATTTCAGTATATGGGCGGCTCAATGGGTTCAGTTGTTGGTGAGCGTTTTGCCCGAGGTGTGCAAGAAGCGATTGCAAAGAAATGTGCTTTTATCTGCGTGACTGCTACTGGTGGTGCGCGTATGCAAGAAAGTTTACTTTCCTTATTTCAGATGGCTAAGACCAACTCGATGTTGACCTTGCTTGCTAAAAAAGGTTTGCCCTACATCAGCGTCTTAACCGATCCAACTATGGGCGGTATTTCTGCCAGCTTCGCTTTTATGGGTGATGTAGTAATGGCTGAGCCTAAAGCATTGATTGGTTTTGCAGGTCCACGCGTCATTGAGCAAACCGTACGTGAAAAATTACCAGAAGGCTTTCAGCGTTCTGAGTTCTTAATGCAAAAGGGTGGCATTGACATGATCGTGGATCGTCGCCAAATGCGTGGTGAAATCGCGCATCTCTTGGCATTGCTCCAGCAGCTTCCTGAGCCTGCGATTGCGGGTAGCGCAGCTGTATAAAGCGCTTGAGTTCTGCATACCAACCCCCCATTCTATTTGCTAGCCTAACGGCCTGGCTTAGTCACCTCGAAACTGCCCACCCAGTCGGCATCGACATGGGTCTTGATCGCATCAATCGAGTTAAGGGGGCACTAGGTCTCCATTTTGATTGTCCTGTTATTACTGTTGCCGGCACCAATGGCAAGGGTTCTACATGTGCCTATCTTGAAAGTATTCTGCTTGCATCTGGCTACAAGGTTGGTTGCCATATGTCACCTCATTTGCTGGTCTTTAATGAGCGTGCCCGCGTCAACGGTGAAGAGGTTAAAGATGATCTATTGCTGGAACATTTTGCCGCCGTCGAGAGGGCTCGCGTCAGTTTGGTTGATGCACCAACTTTGACCTATTTTGAATTCACCACCTTGGCAATCATGCATTTATTTTCCAAGGCGAATTTAGATGCCGTGGTTCTTGAGGTTGGCATGGGCGGTCGTTTAGATGCTGTAAATATTGTTGATGCTGATTGCGCAATCGTCACTAGTATTGATATTGACCACGCTGATTTTTTGGGTGGTACGCGTGAACTTATTGGTCTCGAAAAGGCTGGTATTTTCCGTCCAGGCGCTATTGCAGTCTGCGGCGATCCCGTACCCCCTCAATCCTTGATCGATTACGCTGAAAAACTTGGTTGTGATTTATGGCTTCAAGGTCGTGATTACAATTTTCAAGGAGATAAACAGCAGTGGGGTTGGGCAGGGCGTCAAAAACGCTTTAGCGGTCTTGGTTATCCAGCTTTGCGAGGCGCCAACCAAATCCTCAATGCTTCTGCTGTGATTGCTGCTTTGATGGCCCTGCATCTGCGCCTTCCGGTCAGTGCCCAGGATATTCGAAATGGATTTGCCTTAGTAGAACTGCCTGGCCGTTTCCAAGTTCTTCCAGGTCAACCGACTGTAGTTTTGGATGTTGCCCATAATCCACATGCAGCTGCCACCTTGGGGCAGGGCCTCGATAAGATGGGCTATCACCCTTATACCTATGCCATTTTTGGTGCGATGGCGGATAAAGATATTGCTGGTGTGATTAAGCCTTTGCTAAATAGTGTGGACTTCTGGTTTTGCACAGATTTGCCGACACCACGTGCCGCTAGCGCTTCAGCCCTATCCGAGAAGCTACAGGGGCTAGGTGTAGCGCTTAAGAATGGGGAAGATGGCGGTATCGAGTGCTTCCCCGATCCTGCTGCAGCGTATCAAAAAGCGCTTTCTAAGGCAGGTGAGGGTGATAGAATTGTGATCTTCGGATCCTTCTATACCGTTGCCGGCGTAATGGCATATCGAAATAACCAGGCGCATTGATCCATGATTCGTTTACCGAAGCTTTTTAAGCGAAACTCTGAGACTGAAGACCTTGATCGAGGTTCAGCAAGGTCTCGCCGTACCGTCAATAAATTAGCCCCCCGCAGTTTTCAGCGTGCTCAAGAAAATGAAGAGCTTGCCCTTACTGAAGATCCAGAGCAACAGCGTGCCCGCCATCGCCTGATTGGAGCAGCTGTTTTAGTGTTAATTGCAGTAGTTGGCCTACCCCGTATCCTGGATAGCAAGCCCAAGTCCGTGAACAACGATATTGCGGTCAATATTGTTACTAGCCTACCTTCGCCCAATGCTGCAATGCCAGCCATTGATGAAAAGGCTAAACCATCAGAAATTATTCAAGCGCCCGTAAAAGATAAGGAAGTTGCTCAAGCTAAAGAAGTGGTTCCTGCAGCAATGCCTGATGTAAAACCTGAAACTAAATCCACTACTGTGGTGCCTAAAGTTAACTCGATAGGTCTAGCTGCTGGTGAAGAGGTAGTTGCAACTCCAAATGCCAATATCAAGCCAAAAGTGGAGGAGCTTCCTAAAAAGGCTGGCCCTGGTAAGTACGTCATTCAGATTGGCGCATTTGCTTCGGAAGATCGTGCTAAGGGCTGGATTGCCAAGATGAAGGATCAAAAGATCCCTAACTACGTACTTAATAAAACTGGAACTGACGGTACAAAGCTTTATGTATTGAGGGCGGGACCATTTGCTGACAAGGATGCGGCTGAGGCTGCTGAGAAAAAAGTCAAAGCTATGGGTCTTTCTCCAAGGCTGGTTGAGGTTGGAGCGCCTTAATGGAGTACTTATCCACCCTGAAATTAACTACGGTGGATTACTTCACCCTAGTAGTGCTGTTGGTTTCTGCATTGGTGGGGATTTCTCGGGGCTTATTTAAAGAAGTGTTGGCGCTTGCCTCTTGGTTCGTCGCAGCCTGGGTTGCATATCACTACACAAACTATCTCTCTGTGGAGTGGTTATCCACTTTTCATATGGATGAGCTTTTGAGTTTGGGTGTGAGCTTCCTCATTCTGTTTATTCTGACTTTGATTGTCTGTGGCTTAGTTGGGAATGTGATTCAAAAAATTATTTTGTCTGCAGGATTAAGCATGACAGACCGCTTTCTTGGTCTTGTATTCGGCTTAGCGCGTGGCGGTGTTGTCGTGGTTGTGATGGCTACATTGGCCGCCTTGACCCCGATACCTCAAAGTGTGGCTTGGCAAAAAGCAATCACCCGACCAGCGATCGATATGGCAACCAGTTTAATTAAAGGCTGGTTACCAGCTGATTGGGCAAAACAATTAGGTGATGCAATGCCTAAAATTACACCCACCGTTACACCTTCATTAACAATAGGGATCTAGGCTTATGTGCGGCGTCGTTGGAACAGTTTCCCACTCCCCAGTTAATCAGCTCATATATGACGCGCTGTTGCTCTTGCAACATCGCGGTCAAGACGCTGCTGGTATGGCTACGATGAATGGCAATTCATTCACCATGCATAAAGCTAACGGACTGGTGCGAGATGTATTTAGGACGCGCAATATGCGTAGCCTTTTGGGTAATGCTGGCATCGGCCAAGTGCGCTACCCAACTGCAGGTTCCGCTAGTAGTGAAGAGGAGGCGCAACCGTTCTATGTCAGCGCTCCTTATGGAATTATTCTGGCTCACAACGGCAATCTCACTAATGCGGCCAGTCTGCGTGTAGAGATGGCTTATCGTGATCGTCGTCATATCAATACTAGTTCAGATACTGAAGTGTTGTTGAATGTATTGGCTGATGAGCTTCAAAAAGAAACCAACAGTGCTGCATTAGATGAAGGCGCTATGTTTAACGCGGTTACTCAAGTAACTCAGCGCGTCAAAGGTTCCTATGCCGTGGTTTCTTTAATCGCTGGCTATGGCTTATTGGCATTCCGCGATCCTTTCGGGATTCGTCCTTTGTGCATTGGCCGTATTGATACGCCAAAGGGCCCAGAGTGGATGATTGCCTCTGAGTCGGTTGCGCTTGATGGCCTTGGTTTTACTTTTGTACGCGACGTCAATCCTGGTGAGGCGATTTATATTGATTTAGATGGTAATTTCTCTTCACGCCAATGTGTTGCCGATGCAGTTTTGACGCCTTGTATTTTTGAATATGTTTACATGGCTCGCCCAGATTCCACTATTGATGGTGTAACTGTTTATAACGTACGTATGCGCATGGGTGACTATCTCGCGGAGAAGATTCGTAAAGAAACAATTCCGGGTGAGATTGATGTCGTTATGCCGATTCCTGACTCAAGTCGTCCAGCAGCAATGCAGGTTGCTAAACGCTTGGGCGTGGATTATCGAGAAGGTTTCTTTAAGAATCGCTATATCGGCCGCACCTTCATCATGCCTGGTCAGGCGGTTCGCAAGAAATCTGTTCGCCAGAAACTCAACGCCATGCGTATTGAGTTCAAAGATAAAACGGTATTGATCGTTGACGATTCTATTGTTCGTGGCACAACCTCATTTGAGATTGTGCAGATGGCACGTGAGTCAGGTGCTAAGAAGGTGATCTTTGCCTCTGCTGCGCCTCCTGTTCGTTTTCCGAATGTCTACGGTATTGATATGCCAACGCGTAGTGAGTTAGTTGCGTATGGTCGGACGGATGAAGAGATTAATAAGATGATTGGCGCAGACCAATTAATCTACCAAAGCGTCGAAGATATGAAGCAGGCAGTGAAAGATATCAATCCCAATATCCAGCACTTTGAGGCATCTTGCTTTGATGGCCACTACATTACTGGTGATATCAATGAATCCTACTTGGATGCTTTAGAGGCTGCTCGTAATACCTCGGAGGCGAAGGCTGACCGTCAGCGTGACTCCAGCGACTTTGCTCGCTCACAACTTCACTTGCACTTGGCAACCGAAGACTAAAAACAACGATGGAATTCCTCAGGCGCTACTGTCTGAGGCAATTCTGCAATTCGGTGTCAAAATAGCAGTATGAAGAGCAAAACTACCCGCAAAAAACCTGATTTCTCAAAGCTTGCGCTTGAAACCCTAGCGGTTCGGGCTGGCACTCGTCGCACCTCGGAATACCAAGAGCATTCAGAGGCGATGTTCCTTACCTCCAGCTTTTGTTTCGATAGCGCAGAATTAGCTGCCGATGGTTTTGCCCATGCAGACCAAGGCTTTATTTATTCCCGCTTTACCAATCCCACCGTCAGCATGTTCCAGGATCGATTGGCCGCATTAGAGGGTGGGGAAGCTTGTATTGCAACTTCATCCGGTATGGCGGCTATTTTGACCATGGCAATGTCCCACCTCCAGGCGGGCGATCATGTGGTCTGCTCTCGTTCTGTTTTTGGTGCAACCATCCAATTGTTTAGCAATATTTTGGGGCGCTTTGGAATCACAACCACTTATGTGGATTTGTCGGATACCAAGGCTTGGCAAGATGCTGTCCAGGAAAACACCAAATTGTTTTATTTGGAAACGCCTTCTAATCCTTTGACGGAAATTGCAGATATCAAGGCCATCTCTAAAGTGGCAAAAAAAGCGAACGCACTCTTCGCGGTAGATAACTGCTTCTGCACACCGGCCCTGCAAAGACCTCTTTCATTGGGTGCTGATGTAGTAATTCATTCGGCAACTAAATATTTGGATGGTCAAGGTCGTGTAGTTGGGGGCGCCATTGTCGGTAGCAATGATTTCATTATGGGCAAAGTATTTCCCTATGTACGAACTGCTGGCCCAACACTCTCAGCATTTAATGCTTGGGTCTTCTTAAAAGGCTTAGAGACTTTAGAGTTGCGCATGAAGCAACAGAGTCAAAATGCATTAGAAATTGCACAATGGTTAGAAAAACAGCCGGGAGTTGAGCGTGTTTACCATCCTGGGCTGAAATCTCACCCTCAGCATGTGCTTGCTAAACGTCAGCAAAAAGCGGGTGGAGCTATCTTATCCTTCACCCTAAAGGGTGGCAAGAAGGCTGCGTTCAAACTGATTAACCAGACCAAGCTTTGCTCAATTACTGCAAATTTGGGCGACACTCGCACAACGATTACCCATCCTGCAAGCACCACACACTGTCGCGTTAGCCCTGAGGTCCGTAAAGCTGCTGGCATTACTGACGGCCTTGTTCGAATTGCTGTTGGCCTTGAGAATATTGTTGATCTGAAAAATGATCTTATCGGTGGCTTAAAGAAGTAATTGTGGAATTGATGAATTCAAGACTGGGTAATCAATGAGTTTTACAGATGCTACTCAGTTCTGGAATGAGCGATTCAATAAAGAAGAGTTCATCTTTGGTAAAGCGCCAAATGAATATCTTGTTGAGCAGGTATCTCAGTATCTAAAGTCCAATTCCTCTGTTCTTTGTATTGCTGATGGCGAAGGGCGCAATGGTGTTTGGCTTGCCAAGCAAGGTATGTGCGTTACAGGTTTTGATGTGTCAGATATTGCGCTTGCTAAAGCCAAGCAGTTTGCCCTTGAAAACCAGGTCAACATTCAATATAGCCTCTGTGACACAGATGGTTTTGATTGGCTGCCCAATACTTATGATTCAGTAGTCGGGATATTTATTCAATTCGCCGATCCCGAGATGCGAGCTAGGATTTTCAAGCAAGTACATCGTGCTTTGAAACCAGGGGGCCTATTTATTCTTCAGGGCTACACGCCCAAGCAATTGGAATATAAAACGGGTGGTCCATCGCTGATAGAGCATCTCTACACAGAAGAAATGATTCGTGAACTGGGTCATGAATTTGAAATTTTAGATCTTCAGTGCTACGAAAAAGAATTATCTGAGGGTGCTAGACATACTGGTATGTCCGCTTTGCTTGGCATGGTTGCTAAAAAACCTAATTAAAATTTTTGGGTGTAAAAAAAGCTGCCGAGGCAGCTTTTTGTTGTGCAGTAATAATGCCGAAGCACATTAAGCTTTTTTAGCGTAAGCAGAGCACCAGCCCTTAGCTGCTACTTGCTTTGTTCCAAACAAGGAACAACCTCCTGCGGTGGCAGAGCCTTTAGCCTGATAAAGCGCGCAGTTATCGCACTCTTGCCCAGCTGCATATTTTGTGTATTTTGCTTTATCGACTGTTGTAGCGACCGCTTTGTAACCCAAAGCAGCGGCTTGTGGATCGGTTTCAGAAACCATTGCTTGAGCTTGAACCTTACCGTTCAGGGCTAATGTACAAGCACCAGCGGCAGACAAAATCATAAATTGACGACGACTATTCTTCATTGCGACTCCAGTTGTTGGGGGGGTGAAAATTAATTTTTTTGAATCTTAGCATATTCAATCAGATGATATTTCTAGCAGCTAAGGTATTCAGCAGTACCCAACTTTAAGGCAAGGCTGCCTGTGATATTGGGGTTTTCTATGCACTCAATATCAAATACCCAGATTACTAATGCTCAATAAACCGCCGTGGATCATTGATTGGTCGCAAAGGCATGATGTGAATCTGATGGCCATCAAGCTCAATATGCATTTCACTGCCAACCACCATGCTCAGCCGTTTTACTTCAGCTGAGGAGGCCTCCCATTCAATGGTGTTTTCACTACCCAGAATTCTCAATTGAATAACTGCTATTTGGCCAAGGCTACTCATCTTTTCAACTTGCGCTGGCACACTGACGCCACTTGGGGCGCTATGAATACTTAAGCCACTTTGGGGGATAACCCAGGCAACACGGGCTTTTGGAGGAATCTTCCCTTTATCGGTAACAGAGAAGATCTTTTCGCAGCCGTCCCAGCTCAGGCTGCCAGCATCGAAGACCCCATGAAACATATTGTTGATACCAACTAATTCTGCAACACGCGAGTTTCTGGGTTTTTGGAAAAGAACTTGTGGAGAGGCGGTCTGCAAACTAATGCCTTGGTCTATGACGGTGATGCGGTCGGCCAACAAATCTGCCTCACGTAAATCATGCGTTACCAAAATCATTGGAATATTTAAGTCGGTACGAAGCTCTGCTAATGTTTTGTATAAGCCTTGGCGTGTTGGCGCATCAATCGCTGAAAATGGCTCATCCAGAAGCAAGATTTTTGGTTGCCTAGCCAACGCTCTTGCAAGAGCGACACGTTGCTGCTGTCCGCCAGAGAGCTCATGGGGCATGCGCTCGGAAAGATTATCGATACCCATGCGCTCCAGCAAATTCATGCTGATTCTCTTGCGGTCTGATTTGCTGAGAGTGGAATTTTGTAATGGGATTGCTACATTATCGACAGCGCTGAGATGTGGGAAGAGGGCGTACTGCTGAAATAAGAAGCCACAAGAGCGTTCTGCGGGTGAAAGTTGATGGACTATGTTGCCAAGATTATTAGTCTCAAGCCAGATCTCGCCGTTGCATTCAATTTTTCCGCTGGCTGTTTTGTTTAGGCCAGCAATTGTTCTAAGGGCCGTAGTTTTACCACTTCCAGATGGTCCAACTAAAGCATGGAGCTCGCCAGGTGCGCATTCCAGGCTAATTTGCAGTGGGCTTGGGTTGATCTGGTTAATTTTGACCTTCAACATTAAGTCAGGCCTCTGCGTCGATTTGGGTTACCACCAAATATTCCATATGAAAGTGCTATGCATATGAGTGATGTCCCTAGCAGCACGAGCGCTATAGCGCCAGCACCTGCGGTATCAAAGCTCTGAACCTTGTCATAGATAGCAATTGAGGCTGTTTTTGTCTCTCCAGGTATAGCGCCACCAACCATGAGGACGACGCCGAATTCCCCAAGGGTGTGGGCAAAAGTGAGGGCGGCTGCACCCGTAATACCTCGCCAAGATAGTGGCAACTCGATTAGGCGAAAGATTTGCCAATTACTCAGGCCGCTCACTTGGGCGGCCTCACGAATTTCAGGATTTATAGCCTCAAAGGCTCTCTGAATTGGTTGAATAGCAAATGGGATGTTCACAATCAGCGAGGCTAGCAAAATGCCCGTAAACGAAAATACAAGGGGTATTCCGAAGATGCTCTTGTTTCCAAATGAAACTAGAAAGTAATAGCCTAAAACTGTGGGTGGGAGCACCAAAGGGAGGGCTAGGGCGGCTTCAATCCAGGGGCGACTCCTATTTAGCTTAATCAGCTTATGCGCTACCCATATCCCAAATGGCAGTATCAGAGCCATGGTCCAAAAAGCGAGCTTTAAAGACAGCAGAATTGCATCAATATCCATTTTTTGATTGTATTGCCATTGTGGGCTAGGGTATCCCACTATATAACTACCCATAGCTTCAGTGTCCAATATATGCACGTATACGCATATATTGCTAGAGTCAGTGAATAACAAAATAAAAGTTAAAAAAGCCACCAAAGATCTTTCTCCAAAAGCAATGGAAAAGGTCTTTGTCCATGTTGCTGAATATTTCAGCGTTCTTTCAGAGCCTTCACGCCTGCGCATTATGTATGCGGTGTGTAGCGGTGAAAAGTCTGTTTCTGAGGTTGTTGAGTTATGCGGCTCGAGCCAGGCAAATGTTTCGCGCCACCTTGCAGCACTCCATAAGGCAGGCATTTTGCTCAGGCGTAAAAATGGAACAGCTGTTTTTTACTCCATCGCAGACAACGCAACTGTAGAAATGTGTCAAACGGTATGCGCCAAGATTGCTGAGAGTTTGCATTAATTTTGAAGCATCTATTTATCAAAGCAGAGATCACATGACCAAAAAACAAATAGAGATTAGTGCGCAGGATATAAGCGCTATCGAAAAGCCAGCTAATCAGGCGCGTCTCGTCAAGGCGCCTGAGCATTTCATTTCCCAGGAGCTGATCGCAGACATTAATGCCAATGGCTTGGATGAAAACCGTCGCGGGTTCTTGCGTAAGGGCTTCATGTCTGCTCTAGGTGGCGCGACAGCAGGTCTAACGGCTCCACTAGCTATGGCAGCGAGTGAAGGTGATCCTGCGATTCTTGAAAAACAGGAATGGCAGACTACGCTGGGTAAGAATGTAGCCACCATGCCATATGGCGTTCCTTCCATTTATGAATCCAATCTCATTCGACGTGAGTCCCCTGGTTTAACTCGT
>JACCDG010430939.1_pt1 | contig 23492 bp, 37 predicted proteins | sample 7442471 | NCBI WGS metagenome assembly JACCDG01 (sample SAMN15323444, study PRJNA562643) | freshwater metagenome | isolation source: river surface water | place: USA:Blue River Watershed | collected 2017-08-17 | reverse complement strand
TTATGGCGCCAGTCCCGAAAACTGGAGGATCTGAAAGGGTCCCGTGGGTTCAAATCCCACCGATTCCGTTGAGATTTCCGCACTGGATGCACCGTCAGGACTACACTGTCTGATAAACGGTCCCACGCTGTTCAATTCAGCGACGCCCACTTCAATATGGGCGTGTTGGCATAGGGTCAAACGTCTTGGCACCTTTTCGCCGGTGAGGAGCTCAAACCTGGAGTCGTGGCCGAGTGGTTTAAGGCTCTCGTCTTGAAAACGAGCGGATTAGAAATGGTCCCGTGGGTCCGAATCCCACCGTCTCCGTCAGATTGTGAATACTCACGTGGTGCGGGCTTGATTTCCGAATCAAAGCCCGCATTTTGTGTTTAGAGGCCCGCCATGCCTAATCATCGCCAGAGGCTAGTCCCCGTCCCGAGCCAGCCGGAGCGCAAGCGCCCGATGGTCTATTTGCGGCACAAGATCCCGGTGAAGTACGCCGAAAAGATCGCCGACATCCTCGCTGCCCGCGCAGGGGCCAACATCGGTCCGCCGAGCAAGCACGAGAAATACGGCGAGACCGGACGGTTTTACAACCGCGCCGACTTCATTCATCACGCCACCCACTCCGACGATCTGGAATATCGCTTTCAGGGCTTCCTCGGGTTCGGCGGCAAGTTCCGCAACCATGGGAAACGCTGGTATATCGACTGCTACACCGAGGACGAGACCCCGCTCCGCCGCATGGTCATTCGGCGCACGAATGACTCACTCGCCGAGCTGTTCGACACGTTCCTGAGTGAGTGGCGCCATATCCAGGCGCGCAAGTCCCGCCGATGCACCAGGATGAGGTTCTAGTGCTATTCCTCACGCCAGACAAGCTGATCGCGGTGTTCCCTAAGTCGAAGTTCTCGCGCGGAGACGCATGGGACAAGGTCTGGCGAACACCTGCCCACCCTCTGCGTAACTTGTGGCGGAAAGACCACACTGCGCATTCCTGGCGCTGGATCGCACCTCTCAAGCTGCCAAATCAAAGGGTTAGTTATGTCAGGCTCCAAACAGTCAGTCCGTGAAGCATTCCGAGCGGCCGTATTCAAGCGGGACGGGTATCGCTGCCGGAAGTGTCTGAAAAAAGCGCGCATGGATAAGGACGGGCGCTTTCACATGATCGAGGGCCAGGCCGGGTTGCTCGACGCGCACCACATCACGGACCGCAACCTCATGCCGGCGGGTGGGTACGTGGTCGAAAACGGGATCTCGCTGTGTCCGTCATGCCACGAGCTCGCCGAACGATTCCACAGCACGGGCACCTCCGCACCTGACTATGCGCCGAGCGACCTATACCGCCTGATTCAGTCCTCGGAGCTCAAAGCCCGCGCCGCTGACGAGGCGACCAAGGCGATCTACCATCCGCGAACTGGTGTCCGGCTGACTTAACGGGTTGACTCCCCGCTAGTCCGGCTCACATTGCGCGACATGATTGCCGAAGATGACCTGGAAGCCGCATTTGAGGCCGTGAACGAGGAATACCTCAAGTTCGAGCGAATCCCTCTCGAAGAGCGCCCGTCCTCTCGTTCGGACCTCTGCGCGTTTTTGAAGATTGACACGCTCGTTCCGGGCACCGAGGACATCGTCTCCTGCGCCGTGCACGACATGTTTTACCTCGGGGTCGACCTGGCGGCGCTGGCTGCCGTTGTCACCGAGGCCGACATCGTGTACCTCGTGCGTTGCGGCGTCTCCTGCAACGGCGAGTCGCTGACCATGTTTACGTGATGATCGAATCGAGGCGCGAATGACCTCCCTCCGTAATCGTCGGCATGCCGAAGCAGCGAGACGGCGGATCGCAAATCACAAGGCGAGACAAGCTCTCCGGCAACAGCTCAGGCGGCTAATGGACGCGCCCGAGGATAACGACCAGCTATTATGCAGCACTTCCACAACCTCCCCAGCGCCCTCTCAGCCCAGCACGCCGTCGCAACCGCCGTCCTCCAAGCCCTGAACGCCATGAAAGCCGACGATCAACGCCGGCAGGCCGAATCCAAAGGATGGCTGAAACGCATTAGAGGTGTGTTCGGCGCCGTTGCATTTGCAATTGGATATGCCTTCATGGAGATCCCGCGAGGCTTGGCGCTTGCGGAGGCGGTAGTGCCCTGGCCGCAAGTGGAGAGACACAGCAAGGTCTCGGATTGGTATCGATTCCGAACCCGGGCGGAGCCAGGAGTCAACTCCGGTCCGATGGACGACCTGACGGATTGGGAGCTCGTCAAGCATATCTGGCGTGCGCTCCCTTACCTCGTGATCGGCCGCGCTATTGTGCTCCACGAGTCGGCTTTGTGGGCGCTCACTTCCCTACCAAAGGTCATCGCCGAAGAGCTCGCCGGTCGCGGACCTCGGTATGAATGGCGGCCGGACGCCCGGTAAACAACCTGGGGTATGCTTCACGCAACCTCTGAGAAGATCCCTAATGCGCAAACTCACACATCTTCTAGTGCTCGTATCCGCTCTCACCATGGTGGGGTGTTTCAACCCCATGAAAAAGATCCTGGGCATGACCGGTGATGACGAGAGCTCGGAGTCGGCCGGTGAGGACTCCAGCCTCGCCGGGGCTGCTCACCAGGATCCAACGCCGGGATCTCCTACCGCGCCGGAGCCGACAACTGGCGACTACACCCCGACCACAAGCCAGGGTCCCGAGCCCGAACTGACGACCACCACCGAGTTCACGTCTGCCGCAACACCCTCCACGCTCGGCACGGAGAGCACGGGGCCGGCGACTGGTGAGGGCTCCGGTCTCTCCACAGAGACTGGCCAGGAAACCTCCGATACCGGCACCGGTGGCCAGGTGTGTGGCAATTCTGTGGTCGACCCAGGCGAGCAATGCGATGACGGCAACGCAGACGCTCGTGGTATCGACGGCTGCGATGAGCACTGCCTGCGCGACGCCTTGTTCGTGTTCGTGTCGAGCCAGGTCTATATCGGCGACGGCTTTGGTCAGGCGGCCGGCGATGCGGAATGCGAGCTCCTGTCAGCCTCTGTCAACAACAAAGGCTTTCCGGACTCGGTATTCGTGGCTTGGATCTCGGACTCCTCTTCTCCGCTCGTGTCCGAGCACATCCTCGCTGCGGGCGATGCCGCACTGCCATACATCCGGACCGATTTCGTCCCCGTAGCTGCCGACGCCGCCGACTTCACGTCCGGCAGCCTCCTGAATCCAATCCGCACGGACGAGGCTGGCAACTTCATCGACCTGAATGGGGAGCCGTCCGCATGTGAGGACCCCATGCTCGGAGTCTGGACGTGGACGGCGCCGGATGGGTCAGGCGCACTCGGGTGTGAGCTCGGGTCTGAGAACGGGACGATCGGGTCGCTGAATGACGCTGACGGGTTGTGGACGCAAGCCTGTCTCCGGGACTGCAGTTTCTCGGCGGCGGTCTATTGTGTCGAGCTGGCTCCGGCCCCTTGACATTGCGTGGCCGCCCTCTAAAGTAGGGCGGTCGCGTTGCTTTGGCCTTGTCGTTCAATGGCTAGGACGGTGGCCCTTCACTCCACCAATGCGGGTTCGATCCCCGCCGAGGTCATGTTCCAAAGCGCCCAATTAGGTCAGTGGTAGACCTGCTGTTTCGTACACAGCAAACCGGGGTCCGATTCCCCGATTGGGCTTTCAGGAAGCAATCATATCCACGCACAAAGCCGTCCAATGTGGCGGCTTTCGCATTTCTTGCGCGCGTGTTGTGCGCACAATCGACACGCTTGGCGGCGGCAGTTACTGTGAGGTTCCAATGTAGGTGTTTAGGTGCCGGCGATGGTGTCCGATTCAAGGTGATCGGGGGCCCTGCAAGGCCGCACTGTAGACAAACAGAGATCGGACCGGGCTGCGACCATGACTGAGACCCTTATCCTTTTGAGCGTTGCCGTACTGCTCGTTACGGGCGTGCTCGGTTGGTTCCACTTTCGATTCAACAGGATTGAGAGAGCGCTCGGCTTGACCACGGCAGCACCAGCCAAACCGGCCCAGGCAGGTCTGCAGACCGCTTCGCGCTGAATCAGGTTGCTTTCGGTTCTGGCGGCATTAGGTTCGCCGGACCATGACCGCCACCACCTCACCCCTAATTCGAGTCGGGCTCGACGTGACGCGCGCTTCGCAAAAGCTGCGCGAAGCCGTCCTTTCGCCCGGGCGTCTGCCGAATGGAGATCTCCTCCGACTGGGCAACATCCTCGTCCGCTGCTCGGGACGGCGGTACGACAACCGGCGTGGCTTCATTGCAGACCCTGTCGAGCTCCGGTTTCCGTTCGTGGAGGTCGCCACGCCGGAGGATGCACTGGTGATGGTGCCGAAAGATCGGATTGCGCCGTCGCAGTGGCGATTGGAACAGCGGGAACCTTGGCATTTGCATGTGGTGGCGACGGGTATCGAATGGTGGATCGTCGTCTCGAATGGGGTAAACCCCGTGCCGGACCGGATCGCTCCGCTGCCCGGCTCGCCAGCTGCGGGAGCAGTCTCACGTGACGTGCCCGTCCTACGCCTTGCTGCATAATCATCGATAGGCGTACGCGTACCGGCATGAAGCGCAATCCTCCATTTCCTGACGGCCAGGCCGTCGTTACCCGACTCCTCCAGACCTGCCCCGAGTTCGGCGCCCTCGCTGCGGCCGGCGGTGTTAATGCTATCTGGGTGCTCCTAAAGGCGGCGCCAAAGAAGCCGGGCAAGCCTGGACTGAATCCGATCCACCTCAACTTCTGCAAGATCGCCACGGTCAAGGGTGATGATCTCGGCGGCTTGGAAGTGGCGAAGGCTCCCAAGGCGAGCGCCGACCCGCTGTTCAAGCTCACCGTATCTGAGGCTGTGTGGGCTCGTCTGACGCCCCGTGGTCGTGAGGCTGGCTTGTATGGTGCTCTCCTCCGCTGCCATGTGGTGGAGAATGACTCTGACGATAGCGAGGACACCGGATACACCGCCACCGTCCTAAAGTTCCCTATTCAGACTTTCCAGGCCGTGCTCGACAAGTTCGGCCGGTGGGAGGACACGGAGCTCCTCGATCCGCCGACGCCCGCAGAGGACCAGGATGAGGACGACATTCAGGACAGTGACGATCCAGACGAGATCGCTGCCACAACCCTGTCCAGACCGCGTCGGGCGAAAGACCTGAATCCGGACGCAATTGCAACGGGGTCCGACCCCGAGGAAGCGTGAGGTTTCGCAATGTCTTGGGATGTAGACAATCAGGACGACTGGCCAGAAAAGCGCCAGCCGGAAGCGCCAAGACCGGAGAGCGCTATCGAATTCGAGCGGCGATTTGTAGTGCCGCGCGAGGTGTTTGAGGAGCGCATGCAGGTGGTTGGCACTGACGCCCTCCCAACCGTGTCCGCGATGCGGATTTGCGACCTCTACGTCGAGCCAGTCAAGCCGGGGTCGCCGCCGCTCCGGTTGCGCGTCATGCGCATTCAGCATCGCGGCCCGACCGGGCTGCTGGACGGGACAACCTCGCTGTGTGAAGCGACTGTGAAGACGGGATCCGACTCAACCGAGCGACCCGAGCATACATATTCGATTCCGCGCGAGGCAGTTGAGGCGTGGGAGACCTCCATCCCACGCGAACAGCGTTTCGACATCAATAAAACGCGCCTGAGCTGGAATCAGGCCGGCGCTAAGATGCACGTTGAAACGGTGTTTTCGCGCCGGCATGCAGGGGCGAGTCTGGACGTTCCCGGCGTCCGTAACGAGAATGCGCATCGTGCCCTCCAGCGAACCCTATCCGCCTGCTGGGCCATCGCCGAAGCCGAGTTCCCAACGCGCGAGGAAAAGAACGCGTATCGACCGCCCGAGGGCTGGATTGAGGTCTCCGGTATCAAGCCGTTCTCGAATTACAACCTTGCGCGCCACGGGTGGCCGTCCATCGCTGACTACCCGTTCCTTGCCGGGCCTGACCCCGACACGGGATCTCCTCAGTCCAATACTCCGTGAGCATGCTCACGTACCACACATGCGGGCTTCCCATACACACCGGGCGGCCCGCATTACATTTACTCCGCCATGACCTCGCCAGCCGCCCCCAAAGATGACCTCCCTCGCCCATACCAACGCCGGAATGGGGCAACCGTGATCGAACAGCCTGGCGACGCCGCCGGGTATTGGCGGTCCGTTAGTGCCTCGCTGCCCGACGGTATGCCGACGAAAACCCGCCTGGAGGTCTACCAGGAGCTCGCCGCAGGGGTTCGGGCCTGTACTGCCTGCGGCCTTTGCGCCACCCGCCACAATGCCGTCCCGGGGATCGGCCTACTGAAAACGGGCGGGATCGTGATCATCGGCGAGGCGCCCGGCGAGGACGAGGACATCCGCGGGGAGCCGTTCGTAGGTCGGTCGGGAACACTCGTGAATCAGTGGCTGGCCGCCGCTGGCATGACTCGGGCCGAGGTCTACATCATGAACGGCGTGAACTGCCGGCCGCCGAAAAACCGCGACCCACACCCGTCCGAGCAGGTCGCTTGCGACCACTGGATGGTCGAACAGCTCCAGCTCCTCCAGCCCAAGGTCATTATCGCCCTGGGCAAGCACGCCGGCAATGCGATGACCTCGCACCGCGAGCTCGCCCGCGAGAGCGGCAAGCTGAGGGCCGGCAGCCCGTGGAAGTGCGCCATTCCGGGCGTCGAATCCGCGCAGGTGTATTGCCTCTACCACCCGGCCTATGTCCTCCGGCCGCAAGGTTCGTGGGCGGGCCCGGTCACCCAGGAGGAATTCGTGGAGGCGTGTAACTATGCGCGAAACATCACCTAGCGGTTTCATTCCGGGCACGGTTGTACACGACGAGGCGCACTATGCGCGCATGACCCCGCGCCGGCCGGCTGACATGGCTGGCGTCGCAGGAATGGCGCCAGTTGGGCTGCGGCCATATCAGCGTGATTTCGTCGACGCCTATCAGCACGCCCGAGCCGTCGCCGATGAGGCGGCTCGTCTGTTCAAACCGCCGCCAGCCAAAGCGGTAAAAACCGCCCGCAAAGTGGCGGTGTTCGGGCTCACCGGCAACCCGCCGACGCGGTCGCACGCGAGCTCCGTGAAGTGGCTACAGGCGCAGGGGTTCACCGTGCCGGTGGTCGTGTCTATGGGGCACGAGACCAAGGACAGCCTGCGCACATATCCAATCCGCGCGAAAATGTGCGAAATGGAATGGCCGGACCTCGTCTGGAGGGTTGAGGAAGAGCTGTGGCCTCGGGTGGGACTGCCGGTGTTCACTTACGACATCCTCACCGCGGCGCGGGATCGCTGGACTCAAATCGACGGTGTGGCGCCGGAGGTCTTTGCGGCCATCGGGCCCGACATTGACCCGCGCAAGTGGCTCGGATACCCCGAAATCATGAAAGCCGGATTCGACTTTCAGCCATTGCCGCAGGCTGAATTCCGTTCCACTCTCGTCCGGGACGCTGTTATGTCAGGAGCCGGGGTCGACAAATGGGGTCGCATGGTCTCACCTCAGATCGCTGACTTCATCCTCCGGCACCGGCTGTTCACCCGCGATGCACTGCGGATCAATCGAACGGACTTGAGCTACCTCACATGAACAATTCAATTACGCCCCAGTGGCCGCCCTTGTATCGGGCGCCGATGCCTACCGTCGTCCTTTCAGTGGGCGATTTCATCACCGGTGCGTTCCAGCCGCCGCCGGGCGAAAACGACATGGTCGAGGTAGTCCCGACTGGCTGGTGTTTCTTGTTCGCCGGGTCCATGCACACGGCTAGTGGGCCGGTGCCCTGGAATGCGTTCGTTTTCGAGAAAACGCCGTCGCCGTATGGAGCTCCGCCGGTCATTGCGACCTCCACCGTCCGCATGGTGATCGAAGCGATAACCGAGCGAACCGAGTGTGATCCTGGCAATGTCAATGTGAGCTGCATCACACCGATGTTGTGGGATGGGCCGCCGTGGCCGCTCTCACCTGAGCATGGCCAGACATCCCCGCCCGCGCCAGATTCGCGCCCTGATTACGACTTGATCGCCGGCACGCCTGAATCGTGATGGCGAGGTTGACTGTCGCGCCCGGCGAGCTACCATAGGGCGGCGACAGTTTGGTCCGGCATTCTACAAGGGTGCCGAAATGGTCCCTTGGCCGAGTGGTTGAGGCACTGGATTGCAAACCCAGTTACCCAGGTTCAATTCCTGGAGGGACCTTTGTGAGAAATGCCTGCCCGTGTGGCGGAATTGGTAGACGCGCTGGCTTTAGGTACCAGTGGCCGAAAGGCCGTGCAGGTTCGAGTCCTGCCGCGGGCATTTGGATAGAAATCAAGTAAATACGGCAGGACGACATGAGAGCTTAGTCTCAGGTTGTCCCATTGCTAATGGTCTTGCTTTGTGCTGACAACTCAAAAACCCAATCCCTCCACCCTGACTCACCAGCGCTGGACCGGGCGACACGCCAAGCTCGGGAAGCGCATGACCCAACGCGTCAGACGCGACGCCATACCACACGTCAGCATTGCTCAAGAGGTGGCAGAGCTCCGCCGTGTGCTCTCACCTGCTCGACGCGTAGGGACCGCCGACTGGCTCGTCCAGCGCTTTCAATCAAGGCTCTCCACCCTGACACGCATCCTGGCAGCTCATACAGCGGCGCGAACGGGTCGAATGGGGGCCCGTGTTGAATCCTCGCTCGCACCCTTGGCACTCGGCCCGATCACCATTTCTCCGCCGACCACAGCCCTTGCCGCCTCAATCCGGGGTGGCGATACAGAACGGCGTGACCGCGACCACACCCCAGACCCAACCCCTGAGCTTGACGCTGCCGAAGAGACCAGACGCCGAATCCGCGCCGAACTTATCGGCGCGTTTGGGTGAGCCGTGTGTGATTGGAACCCGCCCAGGCACACTTTTCCCGGATGGTATGGTGATGTCCTACATGGAGCCGGATGAGGTTGCCCAGATAGTCGCCCGTATCGCCGAACTGCCAATTGGGTCCGGAATCGACACGGAAGAGCTGGACGTGGCGCAGCGGTCTACGGTTTTGCGTGAGGTCGACATGGTGAAAGTGCACCGCCTGGTATCGGTGTATGACGCCTGGGCGGCTATCGGCCTCGCGTATCGAATCCCTCGGCACAAGGTGTATGCAGCGCCGCCTCAAATGGAGCACCTGACCTATTCGCAGAGGGATTTCAGGTACCACATCGGCCGGATTAGGTACTTTGTGGACCGAATTCGTGCTGGCAATAGCATTGATCCAATTGAGGTGATCACCACCCCGTGCCGGCGCCAAACCGAATTGGAAGTGGCGGACGGGCATCACCGGTTGATTGCGGCGCGGGCCCTTCATGTCAAAACGATTGCGTGCATTTACCAAGGCGATCGGACCGCATGGGACTGGTTGCGTGGTGTGCCTGGGGTCAGCAAGCCGATTTGGCTATCGACCAATGCGCTGGGTCCGCGGCATTGAATGCCCGTGAGCTTCCGAAAGTCGGTGGCCGATGCGGCCCGAACCATGGTGGCCATATTGTCGATATGGAGCGAGATCTGAATGCAATCCTCGCCACAATCGCTGAATTGTGGCCAACCGACACCTACCGCCCCGGCTTGACGATCTCGCCGTTGGAGGATGGACAGATTTACGCGTCTATCGTGCGCTGGATCTGGAAACAGGACGAGGGCCTTACAAAGCTCGTTTTCGTGTCAACGAAACGGGCGTCGACCGCCTCCGCTGTGGCTGACATCCGTGTACGCCTGGGCGGAAAGTTGGCGCAGGAACGAGCCTCAGCAAATAAGGCGACGACTGTCAATCCGTCAGTCCGTGCGTGAGCTCACGATCCGGCAGCTGCCAAGGGATTGACAGTCGGAGGCTGACCCTCACCTTTCGAGTCGATATGTCCGCCTTCACCACCCGCCATCCAGATCGCGCCCTTCACCACGTGCTGTCCTGCATCCCACTCGTGGTGGCAGCGCAGGTCTCTCCTGCAGACTTGATCCGAATTTCAAATGCAACACCGATGCGACCTCTACCGGAGGAGAGCATCGTCTCGGGCAGTGGGCGGGCCGACATTCTACAGCGGGCGAACTTCCTCTCCGGGACCAAGGCCGGGGTCGTCCTTTTCGAGTTCCCGTGGTCCGGCAAGGGCTCCGGCAAGGCGTACGAATCAACCCTGCTCAATACGATCGGGCCCGTGATTCGCGGCCGTGTGGAGCTCGTGCTGGTGTGGGACGACGGGGCAGTCACCGGCCTCTCCATCGTGGACGGGCATGTCTCGGAGCCGGTGCCGATCATCGGGCTCACCCTGGAGGACGGGCAGACCCCAATCCCTCCACTCGCCGCCAAGCCGCCGCCGGTGCGGGCCCGTTCGCAGAGATCTCGTGACACGGTCGTAATCAATCCGGCGCCAATCCCGCCCAGGGTAAGTGCGCCCGCGTGCTCGACGCCCTGGCCATTCCACGACCCCGCGTATGCGCTCGGGTATCCGGACACGGTTCTGTACGGAAACAACATCGCGCGCGAGCAGGATGCGCCCGTCCCCGACTGCCGCGAGGAGGAGCAGACCCGCCCGTCCACTTCCGCCCATGCGCATAGTCGTGCGGGAACGCGCCACTATGCTGAATGTCCGGTGCAGGCGCCGGTGCCGGCGGACATGGCGAAAGAGCTGGTTGTGGATTGGGACGATCTAGTCATTCGGCCCTCTGAATCGACCTCGCACGGTCCACGATTCCAGACGACGCACACCCCAGCCGTCGACCACCATTCGCACCACTCGCCGACCTACCGCGAGGCTGTGGAGGTCCCGAGTCACCACGCGCACTCGCACCATCATCACGATTCGAGCAGTACCGATACCGGGCATCACTCCTCGCATTCTCACGACGCGTCTTGCGGATCGTCCTCATGCGGATCGAGCTGTGGTGGCGGTGGCGGGGGAGAGTAGCTATTCCGCCAGCCCACCGGCGCAACAATAGGTGCGGCAATTCATCACAATGCTAAAGGAAAACGTCAAAGTAACGGCGCAGCGCGCCGCAAAGCTCTTCCTCCGTGATTGGGTCGGTGTCGACCTGTTCAATAACGGGGACGGCCGGACCAGCACATTCGCACGGGCCCTCGGTGGCGACGACGGCATTAGCACGGTCGCCGCTCCGGTGGACGAGCGCGAAGCCAAGCTCACGGCGCAGTTCGAGAAGATGCTGAATCAGCAGGTCGCAAAGGGCGACGGACACGTCTACTTCCACGCCGATTGCGACTACCACCCGAATGACACCCTGGTCGAGCTCGGGGCCGCTATTGGCATGACCCAGTTTCCGTGGAAGTCGCACTTCACGATCGAGGATTACGGCCCTCCGTGCATTCGATCCGGCGTCGGGTATCGCAACCAGGGGGATTCCAATTACCTCGTCAGCGATGGCTGGATCGTCACAGGTGCGAGCGTCAAAGAGCTCCTGCCCCTCGTGCGGGCGGCGTGCCTGGATGATGCGCCAGAGGTCGCTGGGCTGGCGGTATTCGAGCCGCTCGACACTCCGGTGCCCGGCACCGCGAAGGGCCTGACTCTGAGCCCGGCCGACCTCATGCAGGCGATCTCGGATATCGGGAGCCAGCTCAATGTCGTCCGTTATGCGGAGGACAGCGACGCGGCGTTCGTTCGCAAGATTCTGGACAAGGCGACCAAGGCGAGCTACGCGCTCTATGAGGTCGAAACCGCGTCCGCAAATGCTGCGGCACGGGCCAAGGAGGGAATCTCGAAGATGGTCGAAACCCGGTCTCTGCGCCCGCTGGAGATCGCCCTGGCTGGTCAGGCGGCTCAGGACGCAATGGCCGACGAGGCTTGACATGCCGGCCGGGCAGGCCATAATTGCCCGGCTTCTCTTGCTCCTGTGGGGGAATTGGCAGACCCGCCAGACTAAGGATCTGGTGCGTAAAAGCGTCCCGGTTCGATTCCGGGTAGGAGCATCCCCGAACAGTAAATCGCAGGCCAAGCCGGCTCCCAACTGGCCCCATGTCGCCGTGATGAACTGTTTAGGGCCATCGCCCAGGTGGTGCAATTTGGTAGACGCGCCGGCTTCAAACCCCGGATGTTGAGGGTTCGAGTCCCTCCTTGGGCATTTCCCGCCATTCTTCAAACGTCAAAGACTGTCCGCATCACAATGCGGGCTGGATATCAAGGGGGTTGAATGGTGGGATTCTCACGCGACGTAGTCCCCAACAGAACCCGAAAGGTCCCACAAGTCATGAAGCTCGTATCCACTCTCATTCTCTCCCTGTCCCTCATGCTCGGCGCGTGCGCCTCCAGCAAGTCGCCGTCCGCATCCACCGAGCCGGCGAAGGCCGAATCCAAGGTCGAGGTGGTGGTCGAGGGTGCTGACGCCTCCAAGGCCGAGAAGTCGGAGGACGCCAAGGCCGCTGAGGCGAAGGCTGCCGCGACTGCGACGCCGGCTCCGGCTACCCCCGCCGCGGCCCCGGTCCAGACGGACGCGAAGGCGAACACCGGCAAGGTCGAGACGGTTGCGACCGCTTCGTCCGCCGTTGTCAAGAAGTGAGCTCGCGGGATTCGATCCCGTGATTGTGAGGTTTACGGCACTCTTCATGGGTGCCGTACCTATTTAATGCGCTTACCATGTCGGTATGCGACTTCTCTCACGTTTCCGCGCATTCCTAGCAGGATGTGCGCTTTCACTCGCGGCCTGTCAGGGCTGTGGCGATTCCAACACGGACGCGACTGACACTGGCGCCGAATCGGCCTACACGCCCGAGAGCGGCGAGACTCCTGAGCCGGAGACGCCCAACGTCGACCCATACGCCTCCCTACCGAGCTCGCCCTGTGGTCCAAAGTCGGCACTCGTGACCCGCACCTTGGACGGGGACACGATCGAAATCGCCATCGGCGAAGGTAAAGAGAAGATTCGGATGATCTTGGTCGACACGCCGGAGATCTCTCACAATTCAAAAGAGGTCGCCGAGTGTTTCGGACCCGAGGCCCAGGCATTCACGGCCGGTCGGGTTGGGGGCGGCGAGGTGATGGTAGGGCTGACCTACGATACAGACTGCCGCGACTTCTACGGGCGGCTCCTGGCGTTTGTTCACGTCGCTGACCAGGGTAACTCCGAGCTTTCGGTATTGAATGAGGAGCTCCTCGCCGGAGGGTTTGCGACGGTGCTCTATATCTCACCGGACGGAAAGAGCGAAGTTGACCGCTATCGCGCGATAGCGGCCGAAGCGAAATCGGCGCTTGTCGGCGGTTATGGTGCATGTGCTAAGTTCAATCCGTGAGCGAGCACACGGCGAATCCAGCCGCGGCCGACGCAATGATTACGCCCTTGCTGTCCTCCGCCGCCAACATTCAATCCTCTCCGCTGGTCGGAGTCACGGAGCAATCTGCGATTACGGTTGCCCAGTATGTTGATCTCCACGGGTTGCTTAAGCTCGCGGTGACGACATTGGCCCCGATGGCGCGGGCATTGGACAATCGGACTCAGTACAAGTCGCTATGTGGGGTGGAGATTTCGGACCCTATTAAGGGGTATGTGCTGCGGTCCGAGGGATATCGATCCGATTCGATTCTCCTGATTGCCTTTGTGAAAAAGGGCAATACAGGGGTGCCTGAGCCGATCATCAATGGGGCCTTCCCTTTTGTGCCCGGGGTGTTTCGTGTCCTCGCCGGCTGTGCGGAGTTTGCGATTGCTGATTCGCGTGGCGGTGATGCGATTGCACCCCCACCATTTATGGCGAAGGTTCTGCTGACGCCGGGGACGACGGTTGAGCTGGTGAACCCGCGGGCCAGGGTGATGTTGCGACCCCACACTGACCTCGCGCTGGAGGTCATTGCTCCTGGAAAGGACTTCGGCGCGCTGTTGACAGGCAAGGCGATGTCTATTCGTAAGTTTGATCACGCGGCTCGAATCCTTCGCTCACGGTGATTGCAACTGCGGGTGGCGTCACCACCTTGTGGCGATGCTCCCTATCAAGCCGCGTGACGAGGATTTTGCCGGCGGTCTGTGCGCCTCTGCCGGCACTCGTAAGGTTGTTACCTTCACGTTTGAGGCGTTTAGAGACTTGCGTCACGGCGTGATTCAAGGCTCGGACATCATTCTTATCCGGCGTGCGGAATACACTGAGCTCCAGGGCTGGGCGTGTTCCGTGTGTGGCGCGAGCTGGAGAGGTCAGCACCACAAGTCGGGCAAATTCGAGCTTGAGGACGATCGATATGGGTACATTGGCGGCGGGTGTTGCGGAGGATACTTGCCGGCCTCACTCCGCGCCGCCATGCTCGACACCGGATGGACACACCATCCGAAAGGACGACAACAGAATGGCAAATCCTGATTCAAAGCTCGGCTCGATTTTGGGCACTATTGCGGACGTGGCGGAAACGGCCGGGGCAGTCGCAGAGTCAGCCGACAAGGTCTCGTCCTCGGGCGGCTCTTTGCTGGAGCGGCTTGCGGCTGGCCATCGTCGCCGGGTCCAGGCCCGCAACGCGAGCAAGGCCGTAAAGCTCGACGGCAAGGCGAAGCGCCTGCGCGCTAAGGCGTCCACAATCCTGAATCCTGCCCGACGCGAGCGGGTCTTGAATCGCGCTGTTCGCGCCGAGACGGCTGCCGATATCGCACGTGACATCGCGCTTGGATTCGCCAAGCTGGACGGGACCTCGCTGCTGGAGCCAGGCGACACACCTGGCCGGCTGGACGTGTGAAATCTCGTGAATTCGATTGCGTCCTGACGATGGTCGGGCAACCCTGGGCGGGCTATGGCATGGACGAAATCCGAAGCCGAGCTCGCTCGGTACATTATTGAATACCTCCAGGATCACAAATGGGAGGTCTTTCAAGAGGTCATCGGCCCCGCCGGCACTGCTGACATTGTGGCCCGCTTCGGTAACCGTATCTGGGTGATCGAATGCAAACAGGCTCTCAACCTGACCGTAATGGAACAGGCAGACCGGTGGAAGCCGTTCGCGCATTTCGTATCTATCGCGGTCCCGTGGGATGGCAAGGTCAAGTCGCAATTCGAGTTTGGTCGGCGGGTTTGTGAGACCCTCGGAATCGGCGTCCTGGAGGCCCGCTCCCCAACAGGAATGAGCTGGCATCACACCGCGGACGGGTCAGTCATGCCGTCCGGCGCCGTCGTCCAGTCCGTCCCTCCAGCACTGCATCGCCGGCCGCTGAATGGGTTGATCACAGCATTGCGGCCACAGCACAAAACGTATTGCGCGGCCGGGACGAGTGCCGGAAAGCGCTGGACGCCATTCAAAGAGACCGCGGCCAACGTCCAAAACTATGTGTGGAAGCACCCAGGTGTCGATGCAAAGACCCTAATCAAAGCGATCAAACATCACTATCGAACCCCTGTGACCGCGACGATTCAGATCGTCAGCTTGTCCGAGCAGGGGGTGATCGCTGGGGTCAGGGTGGAGCGCCAAGGTCGCACGATCCGGTTTTACCCGCAGGTCGCCGGACTTTCAGAGCAGGCCAAGCCGCCTGCGATTCCGGTCGTGCCGTCGCCCACCCTTGGGAAGGCGCCTAGCCGGTCGCTTGTGCAGCCTGCTGCGCCTGCAAGCCTGGAGAGGGCGCACGCCAAGCTGACGAGCTCAGGGAGGCTTACAGCGCCTGCGGTCAAGCCTTCCCCAGCTCGGGGATGACGGCGCGGAAGGTCCAGGACACCCGCGTGCTGCCCAGGGCCGGCCGCTCGGGGAGTGCATGCTGGAGGTATTTCTGGCAGTCGCCGCGCATCACGAGCAGGTCCCCAGCGCCGAGCATGACTTTCAGGACGCGCTCCCTGGTCACAGTGTCGCGCATCACGAATTCCCGAGCGCCGCCGAACGATAGCGAGCAGATCGGAATGTCCTGGCGGATTTCGCGCTCCTTATCGGCGTGGAACCCGATAGAGGAAAACCCGTCCGGGTATTTCGTCGACAGCATGTAATTGTATGTGACGGGCCTCACGGCGGAGAGACGCTCCTCGATTGCGGCTTTGATCGGCAGCACGAATTCGGGCCACTGTGCTGCCGCCCGCTCGACTCCGCTATACCGATAGACGAGTCCCGGGTCTCCGAACGCGCACGTCTGCCGGCGCGTCAGGATCTCGTTTCCACGGACGACAAATCTCTCTGGCGCGAAGGGAGCTTTGAGCGCCTCCACGAACGCAGCGGAAGCCGCGTTTGGGGTGAGGAAGCCGCTGTAGAGCTCGACGTAGCAGCCGCGACGGTTGTCAGAGTAGAGGGTTTTCATGGGCGGCCCCCGTAAGTGCACTGGCGGGTGAGGAGATAGTCCATTTCCGCGTTGGTGAGGTTTTCGGCGAGGATGGTGACGGTGTCAGTGCTCCAGCCCCAGGGCTGGCGATAGACCTTGTCGACCAGATGGAGAGCGTCCTCCGAGGTCACCGCGCCGGTCCCGTCAGGGTAGCGAGCGAGATAGACGATGACAGTGGAGTCCTCGGGGTGGAAGTAGGCAGCGATCGAGCCAGGGGGCTGCTGGGCCCGCGCGACATTGCGTTCGTCCACGAAATTGAAATGTCGCAACTGTGGCGGTGACATTCCCTTGATGAGGGGTCCGTAGAGGTCGGGCTGGCGCATAGCGGTCTCCTACTCGGGCGAGGTGTAGCGCACAATCTGCGGCATTGGATTTGCCAGCGCTGTGTTCGTTGGGTCGTATGTAACCGTATAGAAACGCTTGTCGGGATCGCGTCGGACGATCACCATTTCGGCGTATTCAGCCGGCCAGCGCTCCTCAATCTTTGCGTATTCGCTCGGAGGCTGAGTCAGCTCGGCGAGGGTGCGGTTTATGAGGGCGGCGACACCCAACGAGACACGGAGCACATTCCGCTTGGACGGGTTAAGAACGCCCCAATCATGAAACCCCGTGCTGGTGTAGTCGTGCACCTTGCCGGCGGATGGATTTGCGGCCGTGAGCCAGTTTAGCCTCTGTCGGAGGTGTTTGAATGTCGGCGAGACGCCGGACATCCCCGATCCCCACCAATGCGCCCCTGGCTTGGTCCCGAGCGGATTAGGGCTGACGGGCGTACCGATACCGAATTCGAGCAGCTCGATTGTGAATCGTAGCGTTTCGGCAGCGACTTCCGCATCGAGGCCGCCCAGTCGGCGCAACGCCCGGAGCTGAGCCCGCAGACCCTGGAGCTCGTCCCACGTCAGCACGGGGCGCCTCCGAGGATCGCCTGCGGGTGAGCGTACCTCACACCCGGAAGCTCTGAGTCCTCATGCAGCACCCAGTGGTATGTCGGCGGTGCGGCGATCCCCAGGAGCTGGAGCTCGGCGGGCGACATAAATAGGGGGCTGTACCCCTCATAATCGACCTCGCCCGAAACGAACTTGGAGGGGGTTGCGGAGAGGACCACGCAGCGGCGCATGATCGCCTGATACGTGTTCCACTCCTCGCCGTCAGCTGGTGGGGTGAGCGACCAGCGTCCGCGCCGGCTCACTAGGTCCATTGGTTCGAGGCCGTAAACTGACATTGCTAACCCCAATCGTCCAGGCAGCGCGCCTGGAGCCATTCGTAACTCGCCCATGCTGACCGTGTGGCCTCGGGCATGGCGATCACACCGTCCAGCCGAGGGTTTTATACCCGTGTCCGGCATTAGCGCTCACGAATTCCTGTTCCGTGTGCCACTTCACGTCATCTTCCTCGCCGTCAACCGCGCGGATCTTGTGCCAGAAGCCGGCGGCGATGATGGTGAACTCCTTGCGGTCGGATTCGCGCACCAGGGTCTTACCTTCGGGGAACATCGGGGTCATGGCTGGCCTGCTTTCGAGCTGGGGATGGTTGGTCGAATTAGCGCTGGCGCCACTCGCCGTAGGCGCTGGAGTTCATGTCGACGGTGCGGGTCCAGCGACCCATGGGCGCCGTCGGCCAGGTGCGGAGGCCGTCCGTGTGGGCGGCGAGGAAGGGGTGGAGGAGCGCGGCGAGAGCGCGATTCTCGCTGGCGGTGAACTTGGGGAGGTCGATATCCACCTGGCTATCGAGGTCGTCGGTGTCGACGCCGGGTAGCTCCGCGAGCGCCTCACCGTTGCCGAGCGCGAGGTCGGCGAAGCGGCCGCGGTTGCGCTGGAGGCCGTGCACGTCCGGGGTCTGGTACTCGTCCGAGACGTACGTCACGTCGTTCTTGCGGCCGTAGTAGGTCTGGAGGCGGTACACGCGCCCACCGATGCTGACCGTGGTGGCGATCCCGATCGGGCTGACGTGGGTGGTGACGGTGGCGGAGCGATGGAGGGCGGAAAGCATGCTCACCCTTTAGCAATCCTCATGCCGGTCGCAATGATTGAGCTTTTTGAGATTCCAGACGTTCAAAGTGTCCGATCCAGACAGTACACCTGTCCGAACCGGACACTTGTTCGCGGACACTATGCGAAGCCGTTGGTCTCCAGCTCGATGGCGATTTTGCGGTGGTGGGCGTCCCAATCGAACGGCTCGACACCGGCGAGCTTGCGGAGGAGCGGCACGAGCTCTTCCTGAGCCCGCTGCGATAGGGTCTGCTCGCGCGGGTCGAACATGGCGAGCTGCCGGCGATTCAGGTCGGTTTTGCACGCCGTGAGCAGATCCGTGAGGGTCTGAGCGGTAGCGCGCTTGGCTGCCATTGCAGACGAGACGAGGTCGCTGAAACCGGCGTGGCTGACGTGGACGCCATCCGAGCGGGCGCCGACCAGTTCCTGAATTGGGGGTGGGGTGGTCAGCACCTTGCGCCCTTCCTCCACGATCGTGGCGAGGTTGAACGCCTCCTCTTCATCCTCCAGGAGATCGTCCTGCTCGGGGTCGATTACGCGGGTTACATGAACCTCCACGTGTTCGGCGAGCTTCCGGGCCCGCTCCTCAATCTCCACGGCGTCAGTGAGCTCCTGGGCCACTTCTGCAACCGTGGTTGCGGTGCCAGACAACACCTCGTCCTCGGGGTCGGCCGGTTCGCCCACCGCTGAGTCGTCGATATCCGGCGCATTGGGATCGTTATCGGCCAGGTCGGCGGAGATCTCGTCTTCTTGGTCGTCCGCGTCCGGCTCCTGGACGGTCAGATCGGCGAGCTCCAGCCCTGCCGTCTGTGCGGCCTCCTGCCGGACGAGATACTGGCCGTGCTGCCGATTGGTTCCCTGGTCAGCGAACTCCCCACTGAAACCGCCGTAACCGCAACGGAGGCGGGCGAGGTAGAGCTTGACCCCCTCCATTTGGGCGATGGCGTCGGCGAGCGGGTGATGGATCTGGCCCGGCTGCGGGACCTCCGGCGGCTCGATTCCCATCATTTCGAGCGCGAACTTGAGCGTGTTCATGTCGAGGCAGCGGCGGCGGTAGACCCCACCGGAGAGCGCGTCGAGCTTGTCGACCCACTCCGGCCCCAGGTACATGCAGATCGAGCGCAGGATCGCTCCATCGAACATGGCGGGCTTGAACACCCAGTAAACGCCGGGGCACTCCGAAGTCCCAAACTTGGCATTCGGGAATGAGTAGGCCAGCGCGTTCTCGACCTGTTTGAACAGGTCCGCAATTGCGGCCTTTACTGCCTTGGCGTTTCCGACCATGGCGGCTTCCCACCCGAGGCGGAGGGCGTTGTCGCGCTGGGTGCGCCACCATGTGGTCGTCTCGGCGTCGATGAGGCGGCCCGGCTGATTCGTGGCCGAGATAGGGAAGTGCGACACCTTCCACCGGCGACGGCGAATTGCCTTGTCCTCCCTAAGCGGGGTTTCGATCACGGCGCCCAGGCCGATGATCACGGTGTTGGCGTCCAGTCCGAGGGTCTCGAAGTCGACGGACACGAGCAGAACCCGGTGAGGGTCCAGAATGGCAGGTTTGTTGGATTTCATGGTTGACTGGTCGTTAGTTTTGGCAGGTTTGCAGGCCGATTGACCTATCGCGTCGAGCAGTAGATCCCGAATGCGAGCAGTGTGGGTGCGCTAAGCTGGCGCATGGTCTCGGCCGGATCACGCCCCTCCTCGATGAGGATGGCGGCGCCCATTGCTTCCCCGGCGGCCCACTGGTCGTTGTAGGTACCTGCGGTTTCGCACGCGGATGCGAAATGGCGCAGGTTGCGAGCTTTGGTACGGTCGGCAGCGAGCATGATGGTCACCCGACGGCGATGTTACGGAAGGCGGCGAGGGCGCGGAGGGTGTCGTCGGACAGGTGCTCAAGTGCATCGTTTGGCGGCGTGCCCCCACGGATGAGGATGGCCGTCCCGAGGGCCTCACTTGCGCGGACCTGCCACAGGAACGAGAGTGCGTCGCCATACGCGGCCTTTTCGGTGCAGTCGTCGGCGAACTTGCGGAGGTTGTCGGCGATTTTCGTCGCCCGGGCGCGGTCCTCTGCGGTGATGCTCGGTGTTTCGGTGGCGGTATTCATGGCCACCGCACCATAAGGCGGTGGCGGACACCTGCAACCCTAAATGCAAAACCCACCTTGTGAGGTGGGTCAGCTGATACCGGCGCAGGGTATCGATCCCTGTTCATGAGTTTCAAGGGCTCAGGTCCTAGCCACTAGACGACACCGGAGCCTCTACAATGGGGCCGCGGTTTCAGGCCGTCAATGCCCGGGCTTCAAAACCGGAGCACGTCACCCTTTCCGATCCACGGGTCGAAACGGCTCTCCGCCCGGCGGATGACTGGGGCCGAAGTGCTGGGGTGGCGACCTCGCACTTTCAAAACTTCGGCCTCTGAGCTGGACAGAACATAGAATGCGTTATCGCACATGCGCATCATGTCGTGAAATGCCGGGTCTTTGTACGGATCCTGGATGCGGGCAATCGACACCGCGGCCAGCCACTCACCTTGGCGGAGAGCGCGCTCGCGGAGCTCGAATGCGAACACCTGCATGTCCTGCCAGGACATGGTTGGGATTAGAACAACCCGAGGATCCAGGATCACCCCAAAGGCGCTGGTGTCGAGCAGCGCCGCGAACCCAAGGACATAGGTCAGCGGCGCGGGCGGGAACAGGCCGAGGAGTGAGGTGATTTTTGGGTCTTCCATATGGTCACTTCTTGGCGAGGTAGATCGCTTCCGCGACGGCGATCTGCTCGCGGGTGAGCCAGGACTCCGGATCGTGGTAGCGCGCGACCCCGAACAGCGCCTTCACGAGTGCTTTCAGTCCGGCGGTGTCGTCGACCGGCTCGGACGTGGGGGCCTCTTCGGCGGCGAGGAGCTTCCCCCAGGCGGAGCGGGCTGTATCCGCCTCGTCGTCCTCGAAGATCCCCTGGTCCTGCTGGAATCCGACGGATTGACGGGCGACCTCCAGTTCGGCGCGGGTGAGCTGGAGGGTCAGGACATCACGTGGTGATAGATTCGGGGTCTGGTCGGCGGCTGGCATGGTGGTCACATTCTGGCGTCCGAGCCGACCTTTTCAATCCTCGCGCTCCGTGAGCTCGCTCTCAGCATCCTCGTCCTCGAATGCCGCTCGGCGCGTGTCCTGCGCGATCTTGAGTCTGGCGGTCTCGCCGAGCATAAGGGTTTGGAATGTGAGGAATGGCTGCAATGGCATGTATTCACGCGCGTAGGTCGACGGCTCCCACTTGAATTCGAGCGCGTCGAGCCTCTCGGCCACGTATGCGAATTCGGCCTGGTTGCGAATGTACCTGGCGACCTGCGGGTCTGCGGACGGCAACCCGCGCTCCACGGCGAGCTGCCAATGGAACACTTGTCCGATGAAATACACCGGAAACTTGGATCCGCTATTCCAGGACGAGACGTATTCCCACGATTTGGCGGTCGTCTGCTCTTTGCGATCTGGCGGCAGGTGCCCGAGCACCCAGAAGTTTCGCATACGGTCGCGCATGCCGAGGTTGCTTTGGTGCTTTTGGAATGCCTCCAGAGTCGAATCGTAATAGTCCGTCAGCGTGGCGAGGTACTCTGCGGAGGTATGAAACTTGTCCTCCCACTCCTTGCTCATGGTCTGAGGGTCGACGTTTACGATTGCGTCCCACACCGATTCGAGAATCAGGACGTGCGAGATTCGCAATGGTGCGGTGTTGTAATTGGGGTTCGGGCCGCCCCAATCATTAGGAACCTGCGACAAATTCGGATAGACCTGGATCTCGGGCCGCTGTCCGCCGTGGCGTTCCATTCCAGCGGTAAGGGCAGTCGTAAAGCGCTCACCGCTGGCATAGGTATTGAGTGCTATCAGCGCGGCGTGGGCCCGATCTCGGTGGGTCCCGGGCTTGATACCGGCGGGGATGTTGCGGTCTGACCAGCGAATGCGGACGTGGAGCGGCGAATACGGACTGTCCACGAGATAACCCCAGTCCTCGCCGGTCTCATTTTGGTACACGTGCTGGCCACTGTCCGTCAGCATTCGCACGACCTTGTCGATTGACGGCACTCCTCGCGGGTGCTGACGCTCGCCGAGCCGCACCTGGCGGGACTTGAACTCGACGGCTGAGGGCTGCGGGTCCTCGCCGAGCTCTTCCCGAATCCGCGGCATCATGGCGGCGATGTCGCGGTCCATGTCGTCGGAATCCTTGTCAGCTCGCCGGCTCATCACCTCGCGGTCGACTTTGAGGGTGTGGTGACAGATCGCTTCCTCGTACGACTCCAGCGGCATGCCAGGCTCAACAGGCGGCTCGGAGTAAGGGTCCTCGCCCGGGCCGCAGCGAAGGGCGTCGACATCCAGGGCGGTTTTCCACAAGGCGCTGGTGAAGCCGTCGAGCTCGTCCACCGTTACCGGGCACTGGCCGCCGGTGTAGACGCCCCGGACCGGAGGGGTGCGCGGGACCCAATGCCCGTTTTGATTGGAGGCTGAATGTGTGTCTTGGAGGTTGTACGGGTATTCCGAGACGAGGAAGTAAATGACCCGGTCACCGTGGCTGATTGGCAGCCCTGAGATAGCGCACTTTTTGGCTGACATAGCGGTTACTCGGCAGGCGGGTTGGGGGTGCGGTCGCGGAATTTGCGCCGGGCGTCCTCGATGCTCGACCCGCCGTGACCGGTCAACCAGTCGTCATTGACCGAATACAGTCTCGCGGCGGCCTGGAGGCGCGCTGTAGTCCAAGCGACCAGCCCCGGAGCGCTGGCGGTTTCTGCCGCCTCCAGCTCCTCGGGTGTCATTCCGAGGTAGTGGGCGGCCCGGACGCGAGTCACTTGTGCCCACTCCCGAGCACGCAGGAGGCGGGTCGGGTGCGGCTGGGCTGGTTGGAGCTCGGCGTTATCGTCGGACATGACCGCCTCCAGGATGGCGAGGGCGTCCGTGTCCAAACACGAGGGCGGGTTTAGGAGGAGCGCTTTCGTCATCCCAAACGCCTTTGTCGCAATGTTTGCGGAGGATGCGATGTCAAGCCGGCTGCCGGAGCCGTGAGCTGTTACATCCGCGCCGACGAAAGCCGCGAACAGCGACAACCACAGCGCCTTATCCTGCGGTGAAAGTGTGTATGTGTGGGTCTGTGTAGGCATATCAGGGGCGGCTCGGGGTGAGGCTGGTAGGGAGGGACTCGTCAGGGAGGGTGGTAGGAGCGACGGTGGTGCCTTTGATGTCGACGCGGGTTGCGCGCCAGGCATCGAGTGCGCTTTTTCGATATACGCACGAACGAGGGCCGACACGGATGAAGGCAGGCCCTTTGTCGGTTCCGCGCATCGTCGCCAGCCAGTCGACCGTCAGGCCA